>WNEZ01001121.1_pt1 | contig 60365 bp, 60 predicted proteins | sample 5400521 | NCBI WGS metagenome assembly WNEZ01 (sample SAMN13153339, study PRJNA577476) | soil metagenome | isolation source: 120 cm saprolite under Douglas fir tree site 2 hole 1 replicate 1 | place: USA:California | collected 2015-04-18
CTCGGAGCCACTAAACGTGCGCCACTTACCGGCCTTGATGTACGGCGCTGCGATGGCTTGCGCGCTCTGGAAGAACGGTTGCGCATCCTTCGGCGCCTTGGCGGCGATTTCCGGCGACAACCAAAAGTCGCTTTCGGCCTTCGCGACGTAGACATCTGCATTCGGAAAGACGCGCTTTCCGTCCTGAGTGGTCAGGCCGCCGACGTGATCGGAATGGAGGTGTGTGACCAGAACGATGTCGACTTCTTCCGGCGTGTAACCTGCGCTGCGGAGGCTGCCCGCCAAGCGCCCGAGTGCTGCCCCACCCCACCAGGCGCCGGCGCCCGCATCCACGAGGATTAGCTGCTTGCCCGTGTTGACAAGGAAGCCCATATCAACAACGTCCAGCGTATGCGGATCTTCCTGCAGTGCCTTTGCAACACCATCCATCGTCGCCTTCGTTCCGTTCAGCCAGTGCGGATCGAAAACGCCGGTGCCATCGTATAGGGCCGTCACTTCGAGGTCGCCGACTTTCAGTCGGTAGAAGCCCGGAACTTGATCATGATGCCGGGGTGCGGCAGCCAGAGCTACGTTCGGAACGGCGGCAAAGCTGGCCAGCGCTGCCAAGAGAGCGGGTGCCATCATTGTGCCTCCAAGGGAAAGCGCTCCGAAGAAGAGCACTGCCATCATATTTCTCAGAAAAGTTTGCATAGAATCTCCTTCTTACCGCGATTTGTTCAAATGGGAAAACCTTAGTGATCTGCGGACGCAGTCCGCCTGGGCATGAATGAGAAGCGTTTCCTTACTTCGGAAACGAGTCACCAAACATCGGGTGCCCACCCTTGGACTGCTCCTTCGTTGCCTCATCCTGAATCACATCCCAGTGCTCGACCAAAATGCCGTCTTTCATCCGGATGATGTCCGTCACGATCCAATTCGTCGGAAGTCCCATGCCCGAGAAGCGACCATGCATGGTCACGTAGTCTCTTTCGGCAAGGATGATGCCCGGCTCGTATCTGAGCGTTGGGGGCAGGTTCTTTATCAGCGCGAGTAGACCATCCCTGCCCGCTGGGATGTGTGCGCTGTGCTGAATGTAGTTCGGTGACCAGAAGCGTTCCGCCGCCGCGTAGTCACGCTTGTTGAACAGTGTCTCGAATGCTTCGAGCGCGATTGCCTTGTTCCGTTCTGGCGATGAGCTGCTCATTGGTTCTCCTATGCTTGTAAAATATTGATTTGCGCCCTCACGTCATAAGATTATGGTCATACTCCACGGGTCGCAAAGTATTTTTCCGGAGACCATTTAATCGGTGCTTCCTTTTTGGGCACTTTTATGGGCCATTCATTGTTAACTTTAAAATCGTTGCACCCAGAAGAAAGCTGCTTGCATCTAGGTATGTAGATTACGATAATGCTCTAGCAGTTGTTGCTGACCCAACAGGGGAGATGGTAGTTGAAGACTCCATAGAAGCGCGCACATTGTTGAGGGCAAAGATTGGAGCGAGCCATAGCAGATTCGGGAAGAAATGGTGATGCAGATGGGTTATTCGAAGAGAGATAAGGCAGAGACACACGCTCGGATCGTGAGCGTTGCGGCCAAGAGGTTTCGCGAACTCGGTCTCGAAGGCATCGGCGTTGCCGATGTGATGAAGGAGGCCGGTGTTACTGTCGGTGGGTTCTACAAACATTTCGATTCGCGCGATGAACTGGTGGTTGAGGCGTTGGCCACCGCATTTCAAGACCTCGACCGCTGGGAGGAACACACTGACACGCTAACGAAACTTCTGGAGAACTATTTGACGGAAGAACACCGGGAGGCTCCGGGAACAGGCTGTGCTTTGGGCGCTTTGCTCGGTGACATGTCTCGGGCGAGTCGATCGGCGAAAGCCGTGTATACCGCGCGATTCAAGCGCACCTTGGCATACTCGACGGGTCTTGTTCCGCTGAATGGAACCTCTGATCGGCGCGCCCGTGCCATTCTCATGATTAGTGCAATGCTAGGAGCGATCAACCTCTCTCGTGCCGTGTCGGACCCAAACCTTTCACGGGAGATTCTCCAACAGACTCGTGATCAGTTAATCACTTTGAACAAACCAGCGAAACCGCGTTAATCGAGAAATGGGTGTGGATAGCGAATCTCTGTAACTTTCGTAATTAGCCGTTGCTTTTCTTGCATGAGATGATCTCAAACACAGTAAGAGACGAAACTTCCCCCTCCAGTGCGACTCGCACTGCGAATCCCTGATCGAGTCCATCATCATATAGCGAGGAATATCGCGTGAACGCGCCCGAGACTATTGCCCGAAAAATCGTATGGGGGCCTTGGATCATCGCCGTGTTCGGAGTCGTGCTGTTTCTGCTCGGCGCGGTACGTTTCGTCCTTAAGCATCGATTTGGGTTTATTGACGCGCTTTATTGTTGTCTCGCTGTTGTCCCAGCCGGAGTTTTTCTTCTCGTTTTTTCCTACGTCCTTCAACACGCCAAATTCGTATCCATCATTCCAATTTTCGTGAGCGCAATCCTGATTTTCTCGTTCCCCGTAATAGATATTGCCCTCGGATTGGCGATGATTGGGGCCGTAGCAGTTCCTGCGTTAGATCAATGTAAAAATAAAGAGGGTCTGCCAAAATCTACGAGAGCGCATGGTGGTGAGAATGAAGGACGCGAGTAACGGCATGCGCATCCTCGATTCCTCTGTCCAATCAACGCTGGGATGGATCTACTATCAGTCCCCTATTCAAAACAGAGATCGCGAATGATTGCTTTGCCCAGACAGCCAATGCCGATTCAGCGCTCTTGGTTCCGGACCGCGGGCTGGGCACTCACCGGGATCATCCTGCTGGGGCTGGCCGCATTCATGGGCCAGTTGGGGAACTATTTGATGGCGGGGGTGTTCGGCCTTTTTGCATTGTTGTCATCAATTGGGATCGGCTTCGGCTCTTACGTAACAGCGTGCCCGGTATGCGGCAAGCAATTGCGCGGCCTGTTCGGACTGAAGCGCTGCTCGCAATGCCTTTCATACGGGAAAGTGTCTGAAGGCCAGTATCACGAACTGGCACCGGATTTTTTGACCAAAGTTCCGCTCCTCGCGCTGCCCTTGGGAGACCGCAGAGAGATGCCGCCGCTTTGCTGTGCTTGTGGCGCAGCAGCTGCACGAACGGAAAGATTACGCATTATTCGTCTGGAATTTGCCTTCGACCTTGACGTCCCGCATTGCGCTTTCCACACCGGCGGCGCGGACCTGGCCTCCGAAACTATTGCAGGAAAAGGCAAAGCCCAGGCACCCGTGCTGCAGGTAAAGTCGTACGCCTTCTACCTGGCTTGCGTTAAGGCAAATTATCCGTCCCTGGCCATCTTGCATCACTTCAGCAATGATTCGATCGCGCAGTCTTTACTCGCGCGACATAAATCTTAAGGAGGCTCAACATGCCGAGCAACGTTAATGGTTTTGGAACCAAGTACTACGGTCAGCGCGACTTTCGCAGTGACGGTTCTTACGTCACCACAAATTTCTTCTGCCTGGCGTTTGTTCCTGTCGTCCCCCTTCATTCCGTACGCGTAATTCCAGACCCCAAGAACAGCGCGATGCCGTTTTCAAAAAACTATTACGCCATTCTGGAGAAGCGCTGGCCCCACCCTCTGCAGGTGCTCTCCATTTATTTGTGGTCGGCTGCCGCGGTTGGCATGGGCGTCCTTTTCCTTTGGAAAATCGCACCTCTTCTCAAGAAAAGTGGCGTGTCGGTCCAAGGCTGGGTGGAGGCAGTCCTCGGCGGCGTTTGCGTTGCAACGCCGATCTTTTTGGGGATATTACTGCGCACTTTGCTGCGTAACCGCGAACAGTTGAAAAGCACGCAGGCGCTATAGCAAGACCATGGTGTTTCGCGAGCATAAGCAAAGAGGCTCAGCATGCCCGATCCCAAACCATCCGGCAATCTGCCGGCAGAAAGCGCGCCGCGCACTGCGGCGTTCGACCAGTGGCCGGCACGTGTGTCCGGGTTGGCGGCACTCACCGTAATTTTTGCTGCTGTGGCCTATTCGCGCGAATTTGGGTTCATGCTATATGCCGTCCTTTTCGCGATTCCGCACGCTGTCTTTGTGGCTGCCCGGAGTAGCAGGAAGTGGCAGGCCTGGGGATGGGCTATTGCGTGGGTAATCGTCGCTTTCGCGCTGCTGCTGGCAGCATTTACTGCAGTTAAAATGATGCATCAGGCGCGAAGCTCCGAGATCGCGACGCTGGCTTTCCTTTTGACGCTATTGCTCAGTCAAATTGCGCAATTGATTTTTGTACGACGCGCTTTCCCGGGGACAATCACGTTCCGCACACCACTGTTCCGAGTTGCTCTCTATTACGTATGCGTATTGCTCGTCGTGGGCGCCACTTTGCCGAATTGGTATGTCCCGCCTACTGTGCGCCGCGAAAATAAACCGCTTGACAGCCTGCGCGAATATTACAGCGCTATCGAATTGTATGTGGCGACATCGAAGAACGTGGCTCATCCGCCTAACCTGTCCGCCTTGAATGCGCCGGTAGAGGCAGGCAAGCGACCGTCGCTCAGGCTGCTCGACTCCGGATTGATCTGCGAGCAGGCATCATGCATCGAGAATGGCTATCGCGATGGATACCGCCCCATTACTAAATAAACACCATCCAAACATCCAGCAGACCCAGCCTTCTTCCCGGCCTACTCCTCATTACCAGCCTCCGCCTGACAACAGTGACTACGCTTCCAGCGCTACTGATGCTGGCTATGTCTGATGAAGAGCATCGGCTTACTTTCGGCATTGAACTGACTATGCGCCATCGAATCCAGAATCGGTCAGAATCTTGCGCAACTTAGTCAGAGCGCGACCGCGAATGAACCCAATAGATCCGGTAGCGAGGCGCAAACGTCTGGCAACTTCCTCATACGGCAGAGGCGGCTGTTCAAAGAAGAGCAGGCGAACCATTTCCGCACTTCGTGCCGGCAATTGGCCCACGCCCTTACGAACGAGTCTGGCTTTCTGCTTGCTCCAAAGTTTTTCATCGATGTCCGGCACTATAACGGCCGCAACTACGTCCACCGGGTCAATATCATCCAGCGCCATATGGTTTGCCTGCTTTTTTCTCCATTGAAAGGCCTGACGCACAGTCAGCGTAATCAACCATGATCGCAAGGATTGTGCGTTTCGCAGATGTGACAAGTTATTGAACGCTTCAATGCAAACGGACTGAAAGATATCTGCCGAATCGTGGTATCCAGCACCAAACCGGTTAGCGATCGCGTAAATGAGACCCCGGTACGCTTTTACAAGCTCGCTCCAGGCTTCCTGGTCGCCCGCCAGGCAGCGGCGTACCAGCAAAGCTTCCTCGGGAAATCCGGGGGATACGCGGTCTGTCTGGAGAGGCTCGACCACCGTATCGTTAGATTTTATTTGCGGCGCGGGCATCGGCACGGAACGGCAGACAACCTGAGACCCTTTCATTGAACATTTCTCCTCGTTGAGTGATGGCCTCAGAACGTGTTGGCGCCACGGCATAGCATGCTGCTGCAGATCGCACAAAGTGATGCGCGCATGTGCCAGATATCTGAAGGCGTGTGAGATTCGTACCCCAGGCGATGAAGCGGTAAAACTCAAACCACAATCGAATGCAGTCGCCGAAGGGGCTCGGAGTTCTCGCTGACGAGTTGGAAAGGAATCAGATTCGAAGGGGAATCAGGTGAGGAGGAGAAAGCTTCGGCTCAAAAATAAGATCTTGGTGCTGGGAGCTAGTTTCCGGAGTGGGACCAAATAAAACAGGTCCAACCACCCGGCGCAAGACCTGTACCAGCTTCAGCATTGCTGCGAAACTCAGGAGCATGCCGATACTGCATAGACAGCAGGTCACCTGGCATTCTATGTCGTCACTGGAAACTGGAAATCTGTCCCAGCTATCAAGCTGCAACAACGGCGAAATTACCGCCATCAGCAGCAATAAAAGGAGTATAAGTTGGCAACACTTTCGTTCCATTATTTATCCTCCCACACCCAGATTCACAGGCCACGTTAATGATCGCCCAGAACATTCCGCCGGGAACCTGCCGTTCCAGTCCGTTACGTTTCCCAAAATTCAAGAAAGTCCGTTTGGTCCCTTGATAATTTTGATCGGAACGGCCTTCTGCCTGGAGGTACGGCTACCCACCTCCACGATCTGTAATGAAGCTGGGCCATCGGCCAGGCGCTTAACAAGAAGTGTGAGCAGTACGCCCTTGCCATTAACTCCTGCGGTGTTGGGCTGCCGAGTGGTGAAAATGCCAGCCAGTCCCTTGTCTTTATCAATCCGCTGGATAATTGCCACTTCCTGGGTGCCTCCGGAAAGGAAGTCGCCATGCTGGACATCTTCCACGGCCAGCAGGTGCGGATCATACCGGAACATGAGAGACGAGGAAAATAAGTCAGCGACATTGTCGAGTTGCACTCTGACCGCCGCTGTATCTCCGGTTCTTATCGAGAGAGTAGAGGGCTCGAGCCGAAGTGTAGGCGGATTCTCAGTCGAGTCCACGGCGTTGGTAACGATAGCTCCGGCTTCCATAAACATGCCCCGCTTCGGATTAGCAGCCACAGGCGCAAGGCCATCTCCCCGCTCACGTAGCAACGTTTCGGAGTCAGTTCCTACGCTGAGGGCCTGCAGACTTTCGCGTGCAAAATCCCGTGATCTGACCAACTGGGGAGTCACCACGATCAGCACTTCATTTTCAGAATTGCTGACATCTTCCCCTGAAAACAGATAGCGGAGCAATGGCAAGTGAGATAGCCCGGGGATGCCACTCACGGATTTGTTCTGCGAATGCTCCACCAGTCCACCCAGAATACTAACTTCGCCTTCCTGAAGCCGGATCTCGTGCTCGATTCGCCGCTGGCTGATGACTGGCTGTTCTACACCGCCTATGCTCACTTTTCCGTTGAGCGAAGACACTTCAACCGCCAGCTTCATGCTCACGGACCGATCAGGGTGCACGTGCGGCACCAGATCGATATTTACCCCCACGTCCACATATTGAAATTGCGTATTGATAACGTTCCCAAGGCCAGCAGTGGATTGAAACGAACCGGTCGCGACAGGCACACGGTCACCAACGCGGAGACGCGCTGCTTCGCCATCACTCACGCGTACCTGGGGATTCTGGATTAGCCTGGTAGTGCTGTCCGTCATCAGCGCTGTGGCCACGGCGCTTGGGATGGTCAAAGCAAAATCTCCCTGCGTGATCTTTCCCAGTTCGCTCAGTGCCACTGCTCCAGCGGGACCGAGTGCCGCCGGTGGAGCAAATGCCAGAGTTGTCGAACTTCCCGGCTGAATGCCTAAGCTACGCGCTCGATCACGACGCGCTTGCAATACTGAGATCTGCACCACAACTTCGGGCCGTCCGCGATCACTATCCTGTATCAGCCTGCTGGCCAGCAGAATCTTGTCTGGTGTATCGCGGATCAGGATGGCGTTATCGCGCGCGACAGGCTGCACGTGACGGAGTTCCAGCATCTGCTGAAGGCTTGTGGACATTTCTGTGAGTTCCTGCGGCGTCTGGGCATGGTGCAGGTAAATTTTTTGAAGAACCTGCTCTTCTTCCTGTTTACGTTTGGCGGCGGTGTCAGGCAGGACAAGTATGATGTTGCTTGTTACAGGCTTCCAGAACGCCTTGGCTTCTATGCACGCGACGTGCAGTGCCTGCTGGATGGTTACATTTGCCAGGTCAATATTGATCCTTTTCTCAGGAAATTCAGGATCAAAAATTACGTTGACGCCGGCCAGCTTGCCAAGCGTCCGGAAAACTGTTTTGGCGTCCTCAGCCATCTGGATCGTTATCGGTTCACCAGAGAGAGGGTTCAAGGCAGGCGGCCTCTGCATGAGATCCGGTCTCTCTTCCGTTGCTGCGCCTGCGAATGAAGATACCGTGGGCCTGGCTGCCGCCTTGTTGTCCCCGCCGGATGAAGGAGACGTCAGCGGTGGCGCTGACGCCGCCAACAGCTGCCTGGTGTAGTCCGTTTCCTGGCGCGCAAGCATGCAAGAGGGATCTATTTTCAGTGCAGTTTCAAACTCAGCTAGCGCCAACTGGTTTTCGTGCTGCTCCAGGTGCTTGACCCCTTGCCTGACGTGAAATTGAGCCGCCTCAAAACGCATGTGATAGGACTTGAGCTTCGATTGCGCATTTTTTTCGACCCGCGGATCAGTCGGCGGCTGAACCTCATTCCCGGTAGCGTGGGTTGGATTCAAGGCTGGTTGTTTCGAGTGTTGCAGCGCCGCCTCTTTATGACATCCCGCGGACACGGCGAGAGCATAAGCCACACAGATGGTGATAAAACGATTCGTTCGCCGCCTCGTCGGACTCATCACAATATCTCCGGGGGTCATCAAGGGGCCATCCATTCAGCGGCCGGGAGCAACGTATTGTTCTTCAGATCGAGCTTCATTACATAGCTGCCCAGAGCGCCAATGCGCCGGGTAGTACCAAACGTGACTGGTGGCGTAAGCCCGGTCTCAAAGTTGTACATAGCTGAGAGAGCGGCAATCAGTTTCTGACGGCTCAGCTGTCGTCCAGCCTGGCGCAAGGCTTCAGTCAGGACTTTGGCTGTGGCCAGTTCAGAGGCTGAAAGGAGTGGTTGCGTGACTTTGAGTCCGTGCTCGCGAATCAGCTCCTCATATTCATTTCTGCTGCCTGCCGCTATGTCTGACGGCAAAGAAGGAAACGAGAAATAGACTCTTCCGCTGAACTCCTCAGGAAGGTCAAAGACCTTCCCGCCGGCCAACGCTCCGGGCTGAAATACTAGCGGCGACCAATTCAGTTCTTTTGCTGAAAGTAATAGTTCGCGCAACTCCCTGCCATTCCCCAGAAACAGGATTCCGTCCACCGCAGCTTTGTGCAAAGAGTCCACCATGCGGCCTGCTTCGGCGGGCAGGTTCGAGTATTTCATTGGAATGACCGAAGCAAACGCCTGGGCGTGGCACTCTTGAAGCACGGTATCCGCCAATTGCTGGTCATTGTCAGGAAAAACTACCGCCACGGACGCACGCTTCCCGTCAAATTGTTCCCGTGCAAATCGGACCAGCACGCGCGTCTGCTGTGACAACCCTGAAAGCAAATGGAAAACTTCCGACTTGTCGGAACTTTCATCGCCATCGTTGCCTGATGCGAAAGGCGTGATTACCGGAACACCGGCCCGCTGTAACGCATCGTCAACTGCTTGTTCAGTCATTGGAGGGAGAAGTCCGACCAGTGCAAAGATCCTTTTGCTTGAAACAAAGCTGCTCGCCAGGGCAGCGACCTCGTAAGGATTTCCTGTGGCGCGCAGAATTGAAAATTCTATTTTGCGGCCGTAAATTCCACCCTGCCGATTCATATCGTCAAAGTAAGCCTGTAGCAGTCCGGCAAAGCTGCTGCCGGTTGCGGCCATTGCTCCGTCTTCGGGAATCACGGTGCCGATGCGGATACTATCGTTTTCCAAGCCGGGATCGGCTTCTTTGCCAAGCAGGTGCAGATACGCAATCAGACTGTCCATATCGTATTGCGACATGACGAAACGGGGCATGGTCAACCCTAGTTCGTTTCCTGCTGGATCCACGCCTTCGCTAATGGCACGCCGCACCGAAGTGAGGTCATAGGCTGGACGCTGTCGTGCCAGGCGTTCACCGCTTGTAAGTGGCCGCACAAGCATGTCCCATCTGATATTCGAAGGCGTAACTCCGCCTTCAGGACGTCCCTGTCCATCTGGTCCATGGCAGCTTGTACAAGGTATCAGGCGGCCGGGAATGCGGGAAGAACCGCCGCCTAATACGGCTTCGATCGGCCTTGCTGAGCGTCCGATACCCTGCGTGTAAATCTGCTTTCCACCGGCTTGCTTCGGACTCAACTGGGCAGCCACTGTGGCACAGGCAAATAGCCAGCCAGCGAGGGCGAACGTCATCCAGAGCACCACCCTGTTGCGACCGCAGGCGCAAATTGCATTTCGCCCGGCGTGTCTCAAAAACCTAGTATGCACCGATCCCAACTCCTTGCATCGAAGCACCCCTCAAAAGAGGATCATTTCGTAGCGCTGATGGCAGGTTTCTTGCCATCGTTTGCGAGGACACTGTCAATCACCCCGGCCAGCTTTTCTGGAGAGTTCAGCCCGGAAGCGAATGTCCACTGGTGATGGGAATCATTGCCGATCACAACTGTTGGCGAATGGTCCAGCTTGTTGCCCGCCGATATGCTGAACGCATTCCATATCCTCTCCAGGTCGGACCTGGTGCCCGTCACAAACGTCCAGCCTGGTTGAGCGTTGAACATTTCCGCATAGCTCTTGAGCTTGGCAGGAGTATCGTTTTCGGGATCCACACTAACGGATATCAAACGCAGCTTATTGTCGCCGCGTTTCAGCATCTTTCGCTGAATGTTGGCAAAGTTGGCCGTGAGCGGAGGGCAAATGGTAGTGCACGTCGTGAAAATGAAATTGATCGCAACGGTTTTGCCCTGAACCAGATCCCGGTAAAAATGAAGCCGTCGATTATTCTGATCCAACACAATCACGTCTGGCACTTTGACATTCGCGGAACGGACGTGGGCATTCCCACTCCGCTCGGTTGAGTCGTGCATGTGCGCGTGAGTGGGCTGTTGCGAAAAGGCAGGAGTCTTGTGGAGAGCGAGCGCGACGAGCAACAGAAAGATTGACGAGATCCATTGATTTTTCACGGGTTGTCCTTCAGTGCTGATTGTTTTGATCATGCTGCTGTGGCGCAGGCACCGTTACACTGGAACTCTCCGGCCGGCTGACAGCGTGAACCATCATGTAAGGAAGCTGGTTTGGTTTTACCTTGAGCGACGGAATATGGACCATCGCGTAATACACTCCTGGCTTTTCCGGCGTGAAAGTAAAACTGTACACTCCCTCACCAGCGGCTTCCGCGGAGAAATGTTGTTGGCGCAGGCCTTCGGCCAAAAGCACCGTAATCTCCACATCTTTCAATCCGTCGCGGGGCTTCTCACTGCCTGCATCGAGCAGCCGGAATGACACCTTGACAGGATTTCCCGGACGCACTTGAAGGTCATTGTTGAGAGGGTGAAGAGCCACCGGAACCTGCGCGGCCTTCTTCAGCAGGGGATTATTCTCTACCTCAACCTTGAAGCAATGGGAAATGGAAGGTGAATCAACGAAAACCGGCACATCATAGGGTGCAGCGCCTGGAAGTTTGACGCCGATTGAGTAGATACCCGGTGAAGTCTCGTGGATGCTGCGGTCCAACACCATGGCTGACTTTGGAGCCTTTCCGTACCCTTCCATGCTGAACATGGGGGCAGCCATGCCTTCCTGATAAAAATAGATGCGGCGGTCGGCGACATTGGCCACGAATGCGGAGGCACTATCCAGGGCTGGCGCAATGGCATTCGCCAAAGCAGCGGACGACGCTCCGGGCGCGGACTGACCAGCTACAAAATGAGCGGTCCCGTCGGTCTTGCCCACGTCCGATAGCGGAATCAACGTTACGTCTTCGCTGCCGCGAGAACGCACATAAACGTAGGCGGTGGTAAAGGCCAGTTGATCGGGAGAAGTCCCTACGCTGTAAATCTGTTTGACCTTGTTCGAGGACACGTCGAAAAGCAGGACCGTGTTGTCAATGGCATTAGCGGCGAAGCCCCACCGGCCATCAGGCGTTATACGAACAATGTTCAGTCCTGGCTGTCCCGGAATAGTCCCGCTCAAGTTTTGATTTTCAGCGGAAATAACTTTAATTCCGCCTTCCGTGTGGCTGGCAGCATACACCGCCTTGCTCTGCGCAGAGTAAGCCAGCGATACAGGACCTTTTCCGACACTCAAATCCTTGAGCTTGGTTAGCTTCTCCGTGCTGATTACGGAAACGCTGGCGGCATCCTGGTTGGAGACGTAGACATGGCGTGCTTCATCAAATGCGATTTCGTGATGGCCGCTGCCAGTGGCGATGTGAGCCACCACCTTCAGCGTGCCGGCATCAACGACTGTGACACCGCTCGTTAAAGTGTCGGGTGAGTCATTCGCTACCCAGAGATATTTTCCATCCGGCTGAAGGACAATCCGGTGGGGAGCAGTCCCCGCATCAAGCGTTGACTGAACACGGAAGGTAAGCGTGTCTATAACCGCGACCCGGTTGATTGAAGGCATGCTCACGAAGAGCCGGTCGTGATCCGCAGTCAGCGCCCAATCCTCACCGGGCGCAGGGAGGTCAACGGCCGCGTATAGCCGGCTCGAACTGAACCCAACTCGCGGATCAATAACCAGGATGCCAGGCTCTTTGGTAAGAGCCAGGACATAATATGTGTTCAAGTCCACTTCAGGCCTGGCTGCAAACTGCATTTGCAGGAATGACTGTATCTTGCTGTGACACGATGCGTCATCGGCATTCTTGTCATTGACGCTCTTATCCAGCCAGGCCGCCACGTTTAAACCCGAAAGTGGAGTCCCGGCCGGGTCCGTGAACCGGAATTGCATAATCGCCTGCTCGCCTTCCACAGGCGCAGTTTCATTCAACTGGCTCAAGCTGACTGGAACCGAACCTCGCTTCACAATCACGTCCTTCAGGGAAGGAATAATGCGAAAGTCCACTCGTACGCCAGAGATCTTCGCGCTGTCCTTCCATTCCGTCTGCCAGTTATCACCTGCAACAGGCGACTTGGACTCCAGGACTGGTTTTGCGGCCGCCCCGGTTTTCTGCCGGGTTTTGTCAGCCGCGGTTGATTTTTTACTTGCTGGCGCGGACACGTGCGGGGAATCGTCATCGGGCAATGGAATGGTGCTGCGGCCGGTGGATTGAGCGAAGATGCCAGAAAGAGCGAAGAGCACTAAAAGGAACGAAGGAACCAGTTTCCGTGGACTCATATGAATTGGTCACATCCCTGAAGTCAAACGATTGAACAAAGAAGAGCAGCCGGTTTCCGGCTGCTCCGGAACGCTACTTTGCCGACTGCCTGTCTGCGAAATGAGCGAGACAGAACTGCTTTACATCGTCCGTCATTACCGGACTGAAATTGGTCCGGGCTTGATACTGTCCAAGAAATTGTTCATTTGGATTGCTGAAGTATGTGCACACCGTGAGCTGATCGCCATTTCCAGTGGTCTTCACGCTGGCTTGAATCGTGCCTTCGCGTCCATCCGGATAAGCGGTTCCTGAAAATGTGAGCTTTACATTTTGAGCCATAGCGATGACAGCGAGCGCCATCAGAAGTGCACCTGTTACAACGTAGCGTTTCATTCAATTTTTCCCATTCAGTAGATTTACTTCCGAAATTCATACGAAACGAAGTAGCGTTTTCCTTAAATCTGTTCCATGCCATGTTAGTGAGCCGACAAAAATATTCAGATATAAGTGTGGCAACCTAGAATTCGGCGGAAGCTTTCTTACTCCGTTTTCCCAAAATGGAACACGACAGAGAGGAGCAGCCCGAATTGAGCTGCTCCTCCCATCTTTAAGGCGTCACGCGGAAAATACCCCACAGTCCACGATCGAACTGGAAGTACTGATGCGTGCGGTACAGGTAGTCGCCGGTCACTCTGAAGTTTCCACCCGCACCGTTGACCGGCAGGATGTCAAAGTGACTGGAAGGACCAACGCCCATTTGTGAACCTTCCCACTCGGAAAATGGATTGTTCAAAAGGACATTGGTAGACAACGGCTGGTCCGCAATTACAGTGGAACCGACCACCGGCGTGCCGATGACAGTTACGCCGCTGATGGCGCCACCTTGCGGAACTGCTGTTGTGGTGTAAGGCTCTTCCTCCCACACATGACCGTGCAGTTGGAAGATGTTGTTGCGCTGGTGGCCAACCGGGTGCAGCAAGCGTAAGCGAACCGGTGTGCCGGCCTTGGCGGTGAAGATTGGAGTTTGCGGATCGCCGCCAACCCGGGCATTGCTCAGCACGTTGGTAAAGTCAATGTCCTTGGTAAACAGGCTGGAAACAATCGGCTCGCCGAAATCGTTTGTTCCCGTAAGGGGCGTCTCCGGAGGATAGCCCATACGGAACCAGTGCGGTTCGGTGCGATAGTTGAAGGCCACTTGACCCGTATCTTCCGGATCTTCCTGGCCTGCCAGCAGACCAACAGGGTGACCGCTTGCGTAACGCATGTTGACGTCGTTCTGCGTGACCAGAACAAAGTCGCGGAAGGTAGTTCCGTCGGCTTTCGTCACAGTCGCCTGCGCGCGGCTGGCAGTGTCTTCCACCCAGGTGGAACCTTTCGGCTCGATCACCATGCCCCCGATCGCGCCCTTGCTGCCTTGCTTGAAAATGTCCGCAGGCATCAAGTTCAGCGCGCCGAATTCAACCGGCGTGGCGATCAGGTTCAAGTTGGCATCCAGGCTGAGGTGACCGGCATACCAGGTGTAGGTAATCGGCTTATCAGTCGGCTGGATGACCTGAGTGTTGTTCTGTCCGATCTGGAAACCATCACTGTCTTCCAGGTTGAGGGCCAGCAGTTCCGGATGCAGGCCAGCGAAGTACGACGGATGGACCTGGTTGGCGTTGAAGTCGTTCACGATCATCGGGAACGTGCTGTAACCCGAGAGATCAGGCGGCGTGGTTGTACCCAGGTTATTGGTGAGAGTCACCTGGATGCAGTCGCCGGCAGCGGCGCGCAAGACCAGCGGCTCAATGGGAACACCGGCCTTCAGCTTTCCGGTCGCATCAAGGTCACCGCTGCGAACGTAGAGCATGGCCGTGGGATCGTTCAACGGTCCAGCTTCCGGACCGGTTTGGGTTGTGCCGACCGAAGTGGTGCGCGAGTTGTAGGTCAGCTTTCCGCCCGGCAGGGCGTTTTGCGCCAGGACCAATGAGACGCTGAACGTCTTCACCGGAGCTGTTGCCGGACAGACACCGTTGAACTGCCTCAGGTTGGCAATAGAACTGTCTTTACCACCCTGCGGGTTGTTAGGCAGCACCAGCAAGTCATTGCGCCCGTTCTTGTATGCGCGCATCAGACCCCAGGAGCCGTTCCACATGTCATCCGCAGAACCGCTGGTTTGCCACAGGAAGTCCACGGGGCCTGTGGTCTTTCCAGCCAGTGGGGGCAGATCGAATTCGAAGTGCTCAGAAATGCCCGTCATCTGGCTGGCACGCCAACCCGAGCGTGGATCGCTGGGTTCGCGCAGCCACTTGTTGCCGTGGATAGTGAAGTTATGGCCTTCCTCATGCGCACCCACCAGCATACGCACCTGCACCTTGTCGTTCTGATAGGCGCGTAACAACGGCGTGTACGGGTCTTGCGGGCTTAGCGCCTGAGTGAGCGGCGGATAGAAGTTCGGTTGAACGTTCAAGTTTGCGTCAGCGCGCGGAAAATCTGCAAATGCCCACGCCAGATCGCCGGCTTGTCCGGCGGCCTGGAGGTTGGTCTGCGGATCGCGCACGCGCAGCGCAACAGGTTCGTTGCGATAGTTGACGGTCATGGTGCCCACATCATCGGCGGAAATGGCTTCCGGACAAGGCGGCGGCAGTATGTTGCCCGATGTGCTTCCTGGGCATTGAGTTGGCGGCTGCAGCAACACGGTTGAGGTTCCCAGGGGAACTTCGTTGCGCGCCGGCGGGTTCACCGCGATGTTATTTGCCGTGTAGGCCAGGGTATAGTCCTGGTACTCGACCATGAACTCACGATAAGCCAGCGACGTGTCCGTGGGGATGATCGCGGCCTGCCAGGTTGTCGGTCCACCATCATCGCGACCACCCAGTGTGGCCCCGGTTTCATTGTCTTTCCAAACCGAACCTTGGGGTTCAATCAGAAGGCCGGCGTACAAACCTGCCTGCTGGTGAGAGGACGGTCCAGAGTGATCGTGGGTGAAGACCGTGCGCAGCGTACGATCCTGCCCCGCGTTGTTCAGGGTCGGGTCCGCATACCAACGCTCCACGATCACCTGCGCGCCCAATCCATCAGGCCCGGTGAAGAACGGGTGTTGCTTGGCGACCAGAGTTCCAGCCGCTCCGTTCCAGGTACCGCCAGGGGCATCGATGGCCTTGATGCGTTCTTGTACTTCCTGATTGCTGAACGCGCCTTCCTCGTAGTTCCAGCCGTTGCCCGCTCCGTCCGACGAGAGCACGTCGAATTTCACCAGGTGAATGTGCTGGCCGACGATATCGGTTGGCGTACGCACCTGGAAATCATCCTGCTGGTACTCGTTCGGAATGAGGTTGGACATCTTGAACGTAATACAATCGCCCGTGTTGGCGCGGACGAACAGGGGCTGCGGTGGACGCGTACCTGCACGCGTTGCCGCGACGTCATCCCACAGTACTGACATTCGGTGCTGCGGATAGTGCCACCCTTCTTTGTTGTATTTCACATTCAGTTGGATATCAGCGCTCTTGTAGAGGCGCGGAGTTCCAACCGGGTTTCCGGCGTCATCAACGCACGGGTCAGCGAAAGGAGCGCCTGCAACTGCCGGCAGACCATTCGTAATGAAAGTTGCCGAAGCGCCGTTTTCTGGAATGAAACTGGGGTGGTTACGTTGCGCGTGGAAAGCAAACGCAGCCTGTTCCACGGTGGTTCCGTTTTCGGGAACTTGCGTGGCTTGCGCTGTGAGCAGCGTTTTGTGGAAATCGAGGCGGGTGTGCGCCTCTTCATAAGTGCCGCCGGTGATGATGTGCCGCGGAAGGCCACCATCGAACTCAGTAAATAACGGCGGGTGTGATGGACGATGACCGGCCTGGGCAGCGACAAAGAAAGGATAGCCCGGGTTGCCGTTGCCGGTGACCTGTACCTGGCCGCTTGCAATCTGTACCGCTGCCGGAACGGGAGCCATTGCTTTGGTGGGCAATGGAACCAGCGCCGGAATTGGTGAACCGACTGGAATTTCGCCGTCGGGATAGGCGCGCGATCCTGGTGCTGGGCGCCCATTAGCGTCAAGCTGCGTACCTGCTTCAAACACGTCATGAACGCGCCACAAGCTCCACATGCCCTGCCCTAAGTGCGGATAGAAATGGCAGTGGAAGATTGAGTCGCCAGGAGTCTGGTTGCGGTTACCGCCGCCGTTGTAGGTCATCTCCAGTGTGTACGTTGCGCCGGGACCAAGGGCCTGGCTGTCGTCATAGCTGGAATTGTCGCTATCCGGCGTGTGCACCCATTGGTGCGCATGTTGATGGTGGATGTGGTGCTCTTTCACTCCGCCATGCATGATGCGGAATTTGGTGTGGTCTCCAATGTAGCTGTGATACACGTTTGACGGATCATCCGGATAAAGGACTTTGGTCGCTTTCGGTCCGGGGATCACGTTGCCTTGGGCATCGCGCGTGTTCGCAGGAATGTCGACGATCTGCGCCGGGTCGCCAATCGCCCAGGAACTCAAGAAGTTTTCTTCATACTTACATTCGGTGCAAGGCGCTTCAGGGCCGACCTTGAGCCGGTTAGCCAGGATTTCGGCGCCAATGCCGGCTACTCCGTAATTGATTCCGAATCCATCTTTCGCGCTACTGAGCGTAAAGCCCAGGCCCGCGCTAATGGGACCTTCTGCTGGCGGCGCCGGATTGTGCTGCGGATCAAAGAACTCCGGGAAAGCCTGCACCGCGCCGATTTCGTCGTGGTAAATGATGGTGAACTCGCGGAACGGCTGTTCGCGATCTGGAAGTTCGGGGTCCAGGGTGAATGTACCGGATGGGAAGCGGCCCGGCTGACCGGACGCACTCAGCGGTCCGGTGATCATCGCCGTCAGGTCCGATTTAACGATCTCGGTTCCGTTCAGCATGTTGAGGACCGGTTGACCGGCCAGGGGATGTCCGGTGGGATAGACGGCATCGTAGTTTACGATTGGATGTCCGTCAGCAGTCTGGCCCACTTTCACGAATTGAAGATCGTCGTGCGTGACCTGGCTGCGATACCAACGGGCGCCTTTGGGCTCCACGTTGATGGCGCCGAACAGACCCGCGCTCTGTTGTCCGCCATCGCCTTCGCCGCCGACCGTGTCAGTGCTGTACATTACGTTTCCGCCCTCACGTTGAGCGAAAAAAGTGTACGTAGCTGAACCGCCCGGGGCCACGAGGCTACTGGCGTTTGCTCCCACGAACGAACCGTCAGAAGCAATGCTGTTGACAAGTTGCATCCCGATTGCATGGATGGAAGCGCTGCGGGTGTTGACCTGGTCGTTGTCTTTGCGATTCGGCGCCAGAAGGTTTTGGAAGTTGATCTGTAAGCAATCGCCGACGTTCATGCGTAAAACCAATGGGCGCGGCCGCTTGTCTGAACGCAGCTGCACGTTGCCGGCTGTCAAGGTTGCGCCACTGATTGGAACCACGTCGCGCCGCAGCGCATAGATCATTCCTGTGGCTTCCAGAGCCCCGAGACGATTGAGAAAAAACGGCTGATCCAGTGCCACGACGTTAGCAGTTACGGTGCGACTGCACGTGGCGCTCGTCTGCGCCTGTAGCCCCATAGGCAACAGCATGGCCAGAAAAACAGCCACAAAGACAACGCAGAAAGGACGGAGAGTATATCGCGAGCCAATAGGCGACATAGATCCTCCAGACTTGCAACAAGGCAAATCCTTTTTAATTGTTGGGCGGATCCTGAGAAAGTCCGGTGCAGCCTGACCTGTTGGGCCAGATCATGAGATTCTTGTTCTTCGGCTGCAAGGGTAGGGCGTCTTGGTTGTGCGCCCCTTCATCCTCGGCAACTCTACATCCAAAGAGGGTACCGGGACTCTAATCAGGTTCTCACAATGTGTCAAGAAAATTGTGAGTACGTTTGAAATTCTTTATCGCGTTGCGATCCAGTTTGGCACATTAATAAGAAAGTTAAACTTTACCGCCAATACAAAGGGGGAGCACGGATTGGCTCGAAGAGAAAAAGAGCCCAATCTTTATTCTCTTCACCGGCTCCCCGCTCGATTCTATGGTGCCGGTGAAGACTGGGCATTATCTTTTTGAAAAGCTTCCGCTCCAAACCTGCGGGGCAGAAGAAGCTCCCGATCGGGATGGCGAAAGTCTGTGAGGCCCGACCGAAGAGTCCCGAGTGAATTAACAACAAGTCCTTCGTAGAGCTGAAAAGGAGTTCCGGAACATCGCCTTTCGTATTCAGGATCCGCTTTTACCACGAATACGATGATCGACTAATGCTCCGGAACCCAAGTTTTACCCTCTGCTGACTTAGTGAGAATCGGCGGAGGAGAAAATATAAGAAGTTCAATTCTCATCGTTCGCTTGGCTATGACCAAAGTGCGAGGACCCGATACCGATTGGCATACGCTTTTTGTCCCTCCGTAACAGACATCATTGTTAAATTTACCCATCGGGCCAGGGCATGGTCGACCTTGGCAGCGCAGGTCTGCACTGCAAAATGAGGGGGCATTGGGAATTACGGTGAAGCATGGCGACACACTGCGCCTCAGGACCAGAGTCTGTCCGAGAACTGAATTTGCCGGTTAGCGCCGAGGCACAGGACCACGAAATGTAAGTAGTAGCTCGTCAACATTGCGAGGAGCCCCAACCCTCTATGTCAGGGACTCGACTTGCGTGGTTGAGCCGTCACGATACTGACACTGTTCCAAATCCGGAGGCTGAAGTCTGTTGGCCTCTTCTCTCTTTTCCCGCAGTTGCCAGGATCCAGGTACTCCTTGCGAACGGCAGCCCGATTGCTTCAACGGGAGGTGGGTTTCTACCTAAGGAGAATTAGAACATATGAAACGAATAGCTGCGCTATTAGTGTTTGCTTTGGGTACTGCTGCCATTGTGTCTACCCAGGAAAGCAACCTGGATAAAGAGATGACCGGTGTACTTTGCGATGAAAAATGCGTGACGCAGGATGCCGGCAAGTCGGCTTGCGATCTCGGGTGCACTGAGAAGACCGGGCAAGCAGTTTTTGTGGAAGACTCGGGCAAAGCGACAAAGGTTGCAAACCCAGAGGTTTGCAAAGGCAAAATGGGGAAAAAAGTGAAACTTCACGGCAAAATGATGAAGGACAGCAACAGCATGTATGTGCACGACGTGATTTTCGCCAACGCCGGTTAAAGCGGGCCGAAGGACCTGGAGAGTCTCAGGTTCGAGGCTCTCCTTTATTTATATGCCGTGTGCTAGGTTAACGATTCAAACTAAAGGAACGATTCAAACTAAAGGCTTCAGGATTCGCGGGAACGCGAATTTCCTGAGTTCCGCATCTCGGGATCCATTGCCCATCGTGACGAACTCACGTCTTCCTACGGCATGTAGGCAATAGGCTTGCCACTCACCTGGTAGCTGATGGATTCGTTAATTTATGGAGCAATTCCTCGATTCAGCGCGATAAAGTTAGAGTGGCCTTATCGATTCGTTGTGACGAAATTACGACACTGAGGCGTCTGGTCGACACCTTTCCTGACGTGCATCCAACTGCTTGTGCAAACTGAGGCCAAGGAAATTCGGAATTGAGGTCGGCAACATTGAAGTCAAGCTGGCCCCACGCTGACCACCATGTATGCGACCGTCGCGCCTAACCTGGCGGCACAGGCCGTCGAAGCGTATGAAGCAGGTGGGCCGGAGGCTTTTGCTCACTTTTCGCAAAGCAACGTTGACGACCAGGAACGGCAACTCTTTTTGCTAGACGGCTTCTATAAAGATGTGCTGTCACGGCCGTTAACAAACGACGGTCTCCGAGCTGCGCACGCAGCAAAGAGCGGACAACTCATTGTACTCGGAGGCCATATCGCAGCCTATAAGTTTGTGTCCTCCTCTGGGCGTCCCTACATACTGATGCTCTACCTGAAGTCCGGCCTGCGTCAGATAATAGGCAAACTGTTTGGCGAGGGACTCCCCTATACCATCTCCCTGATCCTTCTGGTTACCCTCCTCTGCTTTGCGCTCGCGTACTATATTGCGTCACCCATCCACTGCATTCAGTCAACAGCTAGAAGAGTCGCACAGGGAGATCTCAAAGCACGGGTACCGCGTTCGGCGTCCAGGCGCTTTGACGAACTGGCAGCTCTGGCAAAAGATTTTGACTCCATGGTGGGCCGTCTTGACGTATTGATTCAAACACAAAGAAATCTCCTGAACTCCGTTTCCCACGAGCTGCGCTCTCCTTTGGCTCGCATCAATCTCTCTCTTGAGATTTTGAAGAAGCATTCCGCGCCAGAGACCGATGACATGTTTCAGCGTCTGGATCGTGATATTGCAAGAATCGATTTGCTCATGGGGCAGCTTTTGACACTCTCGCGTCTGGAAAGCGGCCTTTCATCTGCAAAGAGAGAAGATATAGATTTTGCGCAGCTCGTCGAGGGAACAGCGGCTGACAGCAACTTTGAAGCACAAGCGTCGGGCACGTCGGTGACCATCCATATGAAGGGTCCGGTGATTCTCGTGAATGCCGATTCGCACGCTCTTAGAAGCGCTTGTGAAAACGTCATTCGCAATGCGGTCCGCTTTACGCAACCAGGAACTGATGTCGAAGTCCTTTTGGAGATCGATAGAAGTACACCGGAACCGCTCGCACTTCTCTCCGTCCGTGACCATGGTCCGGGAGTTCCGGAAGACTCTCTCGAGGCAATCTTTCAGCCCTTTTTCCGAATACACGGCGACGAGGAAGCACCGGGGGGGAATGGCCTTGGCCTGGCGATCGCCGCGGAAGCGATTCGGCTGCATGGCGGAAAGATATGGGCCGAGAATCTTGTTCCCACGGGCCTCGAAGTCAAGATCCAATTGCCAAGGGCATATGACGTTGCAGTCCACGCCTATGAGGTGTCTAAACCAGAGCACAGCACCACGCTATGAGCCTGTCGCGTCGGCCTAGGAGGCAGCAGCATACTCGGTCACAAGCGAAGGCTGGCGAATCGCGAGACACAGCAGGTCCAGCATCTCGGGAACCGAGCAGAACTTAAATATCGGCCGCAAATGGGTTATGTGCAGTAAATTCTCCACGCGAGGTGTTACGTTCAACAGCTTCAGTTTTGTACCGTTTGCATCGGTCCAATTACGCAGCTCTGCCAAGAGGCCAAGACCTGCAGCATCGATAGCGCTGACCTCTGCCATATCCAGCACGGCAGTCGCAGCATCAGGATGACTATAAACTGCACAGCGCAAACTGTCGCCCTCGCCGAGGACGAGTCTGCCAATGCATTGAAAGATAATCGTTTTGTTCAACTTGTGAATGGTCACACCCAGCATGTCCGCTCCTATGGCCCCATCATCTACTAAAAACCTCAACGTCTCTTGTTAAAGAATACGCGGGTTGCGCGAAGCATTCCGTTGAAGTTTGTCAGGGAATGGACAGGATTTGTGAAATGTCCTCAGCCAACGAGTGAAGCAACTCCAAACTGATTTAGCCGTCCATCTCCGGCGTTTCTCGTTCGGTGTTTGGTGGAACTTCTTGATTCTCTCCTCCCGGATGTATTCGGTTCGGGCTTTAGGAAGCTTTTCTGGCCTCGATCTTGGTTAACGACGGCCTGAGGAGATCCGCAAGCTTCATGTTTCGTAACAGTTCCGCACGGACACGGTCGGCAACACCGTGACGATCTCGGCTCCGTCGTGAGCCGGATCGATATGAATGCGGAAGGGGCGCGTACCGAAGGGCATATCGACAACATTGACAATAGCCTTGGCCACATCCGATACATCAGCGTCCGGTGCCGCAGTCAACTCGAAGTCTTCCATGATCTGTTTTGCTAGATTGCGCGTCGGTCCCGACTCATACTCTTGCAAGCGCTCCTTGTCAGTGATAAGAGCTCAACTTGTTCATCGAGCGTCACCGACGGCTCATAGCGCTTGCTTTCCCAGCTAAGCCATCCCAAGCGTACAGATGAGAGTGCGCCGACAGCTTTGAAGCTAGCGGCTGATAGCTTCTGTTCCTTAGCGAACCGAAGAAGGCCTTCCGCGAGTTCATCTCCGGTTTCAAACACAAGGATGAACGTCTTTGGCGATTCGTCGATCTTCCTGAAATGCATAGTTGCTCCTTAGTTGTCGCTCGAATCGGTTAAGGGCGGCGGCAATGTCGTAAGCAATTGCTTCATCCCGGGTCAAATCCGTTGGGCGCTCTCCGGCAACGATAGTGGCGATTTTGGTGGTTGGTACACCTGCGTCTTGCGCCAGGTGCTCATGGCCATAGATCGTGTATTGCGCCCTGAGATGGGTTCCTGTGACCAGCACAGCCACCTGAAGCACCGACTTCGGCAGCGTTGTATTGTCATACATTGTCCTGTTCATCGCCCAGGCTGCCCGGCCAACACCGGGAAATGCAACATGGCGTTGAAGGGTCCGATGAGCGCACCGTCCTCCCGAGTCACGATGAAGCTTCCAAAGCTCTCTTTCACGACATCCATAATGCTGTCGTAAAGTTCCTTCTGCTCTCTGTAAAGGGTGGAAGGTGGGAGCAGCGGTAAACGCGGCCTTTTGTTCTTTGCTGCGGTAACCATATGGATTTCTCCGTTCTTATTACATTCCGTCGCGCTTGCCCGACCTGATCGGACGCGATGAGACAATTTCGCCACAAACGGAGACACAAATCTATTGAACGATGGTATTGGTCGATACCTTGGTCTGTGTCAAAACAGTGAGTTGCCTGCGACAGGGACCTTACAGGGGCTGAAATGAATGCGAAGAAGCCGCAACAATCCGTGAGATTAGCAGAAAATAAAGAATGGCTCCTCAGGTAGGACTCGAACCTACAACCATCCAGTTGAACAGCCGGACGTTTCGATCTCAAGATTAGCAATACTTTCCCTGCAGAGTCATTGCTGATTTTGCTGCGCGTGAAAACTGATTTCCATTTGGTAACTCTCAATTGGTTTCCAAGTGCAATATCTCCGAGGAAAGCCACTGTCGCATTTTTACCTACGGGAGGATTATTCAGCATTCAGAATTCGTGTATCTCGCTGAAATAATTGGTCGGGGAGAGAGGATTTGAACCTCCGGCCCCCTGGTCCCGAACCAGATGCCATACCTTATTTGAACTCTATCGAAATTTGCGGTTCGTAACTGATTGGTGTTGAACCTGTTCCGCGTCGCTCGTTACACGCTGTTGAGATTTATTGAAGCCGAGGCTTTCTCAGCACAAAATCGTCTACAGTTTTGAATTTACCGACGATGCCTCCGATGAGATTATTTCCGGTTTGCCGACAACACACTCGGAATCGCCGGACCCACTGCCGCAACAGGGAAATCCGAGTTGCCACGCACACGATTTGCCTGTTGCGACCGAGCCACTAGGGGATGATGACCACTCTCCGCCCGTGCTGTTCCTGATGCCAGGCGTTCTCCACTTCGCCTAGAGGCACCCGCTCGGTGTCGATGCGCAGTGTGCCGCAACCAATGTTGGACATCAGCTGCCGAACGGCTTCGATCCATATCTCGGGTGAAGCTGCGGCGTTGCCAGATCCTGCTCCAAGAATCTCCAACCGCGAGCTTCGCAGCACCGCGGCGGCTAGCGAAATAGTAGGTCCCGCGCTCTCGCCAACCTCAACCAGCCGGACTCTGGATGACGCTGGCTTCAAATCTCTTCGTGCAATGGCGGCAAGGAGAGCTTCGGTGGTAGGCCCCCAAAGGTAGTCGATAATGACGTCGAAGCCGTTGTCACCAGCTTCGCGAGCGAAGGCTTCGGTGAGATCCTGGTCGGGCTTGCCGAGGCGGATGGTCGTGTCGGCTCCGAGGTCATGAAGCGTATTCAGGACTTGTTCGTTCTGTCCGGCCGCAATCACCCGCCCAGCGCCGAGGAGCTTGGCCATTTGAATGGCGAGCTTGCCCGTGACTCCGGTTGCACCGAGGATTAGGACAGTCTCACCCGGAGCAAGTTGCGCACGCCAGACAAGCGCACCCCAGGCAGACAGGCCGGGGTTTACCACGGCTGCGGCGATGTCATCGCTAACGTTGTCGGGAATCGGAAAACAGCGCGCCCGCGACACGACGGTGCGTTCCGCCATGCTACCGTAAGGCGGCCGAGGGCCACCGAAGAACACCCGCGTACCGTCGTCAAGGCGCCCAACTCCATCCATGCCGCACACGACGGGCAGTTTGCTGTACGCTGCGTAGTGCGAGCCGCTGGCCATTTGCTTATCGATGGGTTTGAGAGCGGCGGCCCGGACGTGCACGATCACCTCGTTTTCTTCCGCAACGGGTTCGGGAAACTGCTCGAAGTGAGGTAGTTGATTGAGAGTGTGTAGCACGGCAGCGTTCATACTTGCGTCCTTTCAGGATGCTGGATTTATTTCTCGATGAGCGCATCCTTCGAACAGTGTGCTTGGTTAGCTTTCTTGCCTTTCGCTCATCCGCCCCGTACTCTAGCTACATTCATGTTGGCCTGCTAACGGGAAAGTGGCGATTTTTATCGGAAAAGGGTCGATCTCGTAAATTCATGTTTTCAGTCCCCAAGAATGTGGACGAACTGCGCCGCCTCGCCGAGAGCGACGTGCCCGTACTGGCATTTGCCTTCAAGCGGCGTGCGGCTGAGGATTGGGCGCCCGAGCACTGTCACTCACGTGGGCAGTTCTTCGCATTGACTCGGGGACTGCTGGTTGTAGAAGCGGGCAATGAACGATGGATGTTTCCTTCGCAGCGTTGTGCATGGATTCCTCCTGATTGCAAGCACAAGGCGCGTTCTGTGGGAGGCGCAGCGGGCTCCATGGTTTACCTCTCCGCGCAGATGTGCCGTGGACTGCCCCGGGAGCCTTGCCTGTTTAGCTCATCAGGGTTGTTGTTTGCCATCGTTCATCGCGTTCTCGCGTGGAATCCCCGGCACCCGCTCAACCCAGCACGGAAGCGCCTAATCACAGTTCTTCGCGATGAGATTGCGCAGCCTGAACAACAGCCTTTGCGGTTGCCCCTGCCCAGAGACGAGAGGCTGGCCAGAGTTGCCCATGCTCTTCTGGATGACATCGCCGCCGACCGCGGTCTGGACGACTGGGCGCATTTTGCTGGAATGTCCCGCCGTACTTTCATGCGTGCATTTTCCGCTGAGGCAGGTATGTCGCTTGGCCGTTGGCGGCAGCAGGCACGGCTGTTCGCTGCGCTTGAAATGTTCGCCCAAAACAAATCCGTCACCGAGGTGGCTATTGCAGTTGGTTACGACAGTGTGAGCGCTTTTATTGAAATGTTCCGGAAGATGCTGGGAACCACGCCACAGATATACTTTCGAAGCAAGCAAGCAGCGGTGCCCAAGTAGCATTTGGATCATGAGTCGGCCGCCCAATTGCTGTCACCTTGGCGATTCCTCCAGTGTGACGGGCAATACGGAAATAAAGAATCCGCTTCCGGTGAACCAAGCCATTTTCGTCAAAGCGCCGGATGCAACAACCGCGAGCCCGAGGGATGCGAGCACCGGAACCAGCAGCTCCCAAATCCATGCGGCTTGAAGCACTACAGTGACAATGAATTTCCCTGTATGATGGCTACCGCTCGTATTTAAATCGCATCGGCCAGGAGGCTGGATGTCTCAGATTGACGTCCCACTATCGCGCTCGGGTTTTGGACGGACGCAGCGAGCGGATCATTGGTGGATACAACCGCTTGTTGTTTTTCTCGGTTTGTCTGCATTCATTGTTTACTCCACCTGGGCAGCGCTCCAGGGTCAACACTTCCGGTTTGGGCCGTATCTCTCCCCGTTTTATTCACCAGAATTGTTCGGCCCTGGCCAGTACGGCTGGTTTGGTGAAATGCCAAAGTGGATGCCCGCCTGGGTTACTGCAGCGGTGCTCATTCTGTGGGCGCCGGGCGGCTTTCGAGTGACGTGCTATTACTATCGTGGTGCGTATTACAAAGCTTTTTGGGCTGACCCGCCTTCATGCACTGTAGGCGAGCCACGGAAGAAATACCTCGGTGAGCGATCATTTCCTTTAATTCTGCAAAATGTTCACCGGTATTTTCTTTACCTGGCCCTGGTATTTTGGCATCGGCGTGGGCACTCTGGTTTTGCTGACGAACCTGGTGCTGCTAAGCTGCTACACCTTCGGATGCCACTCCTTTCGCCATCTCGTGGGTGGCTTTCGCGACCGCTTAGCTGGGACTCCGACTCGCAAGCGGGTCTACGACTGTGTGAGTTGCCTGAATCAGCGCCACATGCTGTTTGCGTGGTGCAGCCTTTTCACAGTGGCGTTTTGCGACATCTACGTGCGCCTGTGTTCGATGGGTATCTGGACTGATTGGAGAATCTTCTAGTGGCCGAGTACATCACTCACGAGCATGATGTTTTGATTATCGGGGCAGGAGGAGCCGGCCTGCGCGCGGCGGTTGAGGCATCGGCTGCAGGTGTAAAGGTCGCCGTCATTTCCAAGTCCCTGCTTGGCAAAGCCCACACTGTAATGGCGGAAGGCGGCATCGCGGCGTCCATGGGAAATGTGGACGATCGGGATAGCTGGCGAGTTCACTTTTCCGATACCATGCGCGGCGGCCAGTATCTGAACAACGCGCGGATGGCTGAATTGCACGCGAAAGAAGCCGCGGCGCGCGTCCGCGAATTGGAAGCGTGGGGCGCTCTTTTCGATCGCACCAGCGACGGCCGGATACTGCAGAGGAATTTCGGCGGGCACCGCTATCCCCGGTTAGCGCACGTTGGCGACCGCACGGGCCTGGAGATGATTCGCACACTACAAGACCATGGAATCCATCTGGGGCTGGATGTTTTCATGGAACACACCGTCACCACGCTGCTGAAAGACGGTGATCGCATCGCTGGGGCGTTTGGATACGATCGCGAGCGCGGGAGGTTTCACCTGTTCCGCGCCAAAGCTGTGGTGCTGGCAACAGGAGGAATTGGAAGAGCTTACAAAATCACCAGCAACAGTTGGGAATATACAGGGGACGGGCACGCGCTTGCCTATCATGCCGGCGCCACGTTAATGGATATGGAATTTGTGCAGTTCCATCCCACAGGGATGATCTGGCCACCCAGTGTGCGCGGCATTCTGGTAACAGAAGGAGTGCGCGGCGAGGGAGGAGTGCTGCGCAATAGCAACGGCGAGAGGTTCATGTTCAAGGACATTCCTCCGCTCTATGTAAATCAGACGGCCAGTTCAGAAGAAGAAGGCTGGCGGTACACGCAAGGGGACAAGAACGCCAAACGTCCGCCCGAACTGCTCACCCGCGACCACGTGGCCCGCAGCATCCGGCGAGAAGTGCGGGAGGGACGAGGGAGCCCGCACGGCGGCGTAATGCTGGATATCGCCTGGATTAAGGAACGGATGCCGAATGCGACGGAGCATATAAAGAAGAAGTTGCCGAGCATGTATCACCAGTTCAAGCAGCTTGCCGACATCGATATCACGCAGGAGCCGATGGAAGTGGGTCCCACGACCCACTACATGATGGGAGGCGTCCGGGTTGACGCCGATTCGCAAATGTCCGATGTCCCAGGACTGTTCGCGGCCGGGGAATGCGCGGCCGGTTTGCACGGCGCCAACCGGCTGGGTGGAAATTCACTCTCTGATCTCTTGGTTTTCGGCAAGCGTGCCGGGGAATACGCCGCGACCTTCGCCAAGGAAAACTCGCTCGGGGCAGTGAACCCTGGTGAACTGGAATCAGCGGAGAAATCGGCATTGCGGCCCTTCGAGCATAACGGCCCTGAAAATCCCTACGCCGTGCAACATACCTTACAGGACGTGATGCAGGAACTGGTGGGGATTGTGCGCCAGGAGCAGGAGATGTTGCAGGCACAGGAGCGCATTCGGGAGCTAATAGCTGCAACTGGGCGGGTCAGTGTGGACGGGAACCGGCAATACAACGCGGGATGGCACACTGCACTCGACTTGCCCAACCTTTTGACCGTGTCAGAAATGATTACGCGGGCCGCTCTTGAACGTAAAGAAAGCCGCGGCGCTCATTTTCGTGATGATTTTCCGGTCAAGGATGAGAAGTTCGGGACGTTTAACATTGTGGTGCGAAAGGGCGCCGACGGAGCCATGCAGTTTGCCCGCGAGCCCGTCGCGCCTATGACACAGGAACTGCAGAAGATCGTCGAGGAGATGAAGTGATGGCGACGGCAACGTTTCGCATCTGGCGCGGAGAGAAAGGCCAGGGAAAGTTCCAGGACTATACAACGGAAGTCGGGACCGGCATGGTGGTCTTAGACGTCGTCCATCAAATACAGGCGGAACAGGCGGGTGATCTTGCGGTTCGCTGGAACTGCAAGGCGGGAAAGTGCGGCTCGTGCTCGGCGGAAATCAATGGAATGCCGAAATTGATGTGCATGACGCGGCTGAGCACACTCGCGCTGGATCAACCGGTGACCATCGAGCCCATGAAGGCTTTCCCGCACATAAAGGACCTGGTCACGGACGTATCGTGGAATTATGAAGTGAAACGGCGCATCCCGAAATTCAAACCGCGCCGTCCCGATGCTGAGGATGGGACATGGCGCATCGCCCAGAAAGATGTCGAGAGGGTGCAAGAGTTTCGAAAGTGCATTGAATGCTTTCTCTGCCAGGACGTCTGCCACGTATTGCGCGACCATCAAATGCACGAGCAATTCATCGGCCCACGATTCCTGGTTTATGCGGCCGCTCTGGAAATGCATCCTTTGGACGTGGGCGATCGCGTTGAGCAGCTCAGGAATGACTTCGGCATTGGCTTGTGCAATATAACCAAGTGTTGTACCCAGGTGTGCCCTGAGAACATCACTATTACTGACAACGCAATTATCCCGCTCAAGGAACGCGTGGTGGACCGTTTCTTTGATCCGCTAACGAAGTTGTTTCGGGTATTCAGTACGTCGAAGACCTAGGAGATTTTATGCAGTTCCAGTTGAAATCCATTTCCGCTGAGAGTATTCCCGAAGCGCTGGCGAAAGTGGAGCGCTACCGGTTATTGAATGAACCCGGCCTTGCCGAAAGTATTTGCCTTGATATCCTGGCCATCGTACCTGACCACCAGCAGGCGCTCATTTCGCTTCTTCTCTCTCGGACAGATCAATTCGATTCCAAGGTTCCAGCAAAAGCAGCGCAGGAAGTCCTTGGCCAACTCAAGGGCGACTACGAGCAAGCCTACTACGCGGGCATCATCTGGGAGCGTTTGGCGAGTGCGCGCATTCGCCATGGCATCAGTGAAACCGGCGCGTCCGCATATCACATGCTGCGGGAAGCCATGCGCCATTATGAGGGAGCCATGAACTTTGCTCCACATGGAAACGATGACGCCATTCTGCGATGGAACACTTGCGCGCGGGTGATCATGCAGAACCCGGAGATTCGGCCGTTGCCCGATGAAGATCCTGCGCAGGCCTGGATGCGCGGCGACGCCAGCTCCAGGATTGCGGACCTTTAACGTTCTTTTGCAAGTCTCAGCTAACCCATGAAAATGATAGGACTGGGACTCTCTTCTGCCCGCGTGTAATCGGCATACTGCACCGGCAGCGGGGCAGCTCCCGGTCGCACTCCCGCAGGCCGCGCCGCGTAATGCACCCGGCAATAGGAGTATGGAAAGCGGCTCCATTTGGGTTCTCTGTGTCGCGGACAATAATGCGTCGCTCAAGTTTAGCGATCTCGGAATCAAGCTGCGAATGTTCCATGTCCGCTCTTGACCTTCGAAAAAGGCGTTTACGAAAAATACAGCACAATCGCCAAGTGGCAATTGTGCCAAATTTCTTAATTGTATGTCCTATTGAAATGCGAGCTGGAAGCGGGCGGAATCAGCTTCAAAGAAACCTAACGAAGCCAACACTGTCGCATTTTTACCTACGGCGAGAATTTTCAGGACTTCAAAATTCTTGTATCTCACTGAAAGTAAATGGTCGGGGAGAGAGGATTTGAACCTCCGACCCCCTGGTCCCGAACCAGATTCCAATGCTCGTTGAAATATGTTGAAATTTGCTGTTCGTAACTGATTGATGTTGAACCTGTTGCGAGCCGCTAGTTGAAAGCTGTTGCGATTTGTTGAAGCCGGAGGCTTTTACAGCACAAAATCGTCTACAGTTCAGAATCTTTTCTTGAATCTCCATTGGGGCCGTGACCGTCCGGTAGTTCGACGCACAGACAAACTGCGGCCGCACCCGGGTTGTCTCCGGCACCATTTGGCAGTTCCAGCCCACAAATTATCTGCACTCACCGGTCTGGGAGATACGAGTTTTCGAGAGCCTCTCGCAATAACGCACGACGGAATAATTATCGACGGATGCGCCCAGTGGGTTACAGCCCAGCAACAGGGCCGCGAGCAACTGCCATGCCTTGAATATCACATTTCAGTTCTCCAGCCCATTCTGCATCACCAAAGATGACCTTCCTTGAACGGCGCCCTTTGAATAAATCTCTTTGGAATCCAAATTCATTTGGGAGACCTCTTCCGAATGCGGCAAAAGCTTTGAAAAACCAACCAATTTACGACTTCCTGTTTCGCCACTTGGGTGAAATGGTTTTTTGATTTTCCTATACATCAAGAGAGCGTGCACTCGCGGCCCACCATTTGGCTGTAACCTTGTTCGATACTGACGCATCATTATCTCAACATGCGGAATTTAGCCTCAATTCTTACTTTTTTGGTGATTTACGTCATTTATTTCATTTTGATGCGTTTTGTATTGCCGAAACTCGGCGTGCATACGTGAATGGCCAGATCATGCAAGCCCGAGTCTCGGGCTGAGAAGACGCATTGAATTGCAATCTCAGAATAGAAATCGCCGTACGGTCTTACGAGAGAGGAAATATCCGTTCGAAAGACAACAGCTTGCAGAAGCCATTTACGTCTAGGATAAGAATGAAAGGTTGTCATGAGGCTTGTGACCACAGGGTCTGCGACGCATCTGGGGGCTGAGGCATCCATCTCTTATGTTCGCTTGACAAGTACGTTGATCGGCAATGCCGTGATGCGAATAGCTGCCAGTGCGGGCGGCGTGCTTGTCGCGATATACCTGGCGGACCTATTCAACCAGGGATTAAATATTGGACCTGCAATCGTCGGAGTGCTGGGTGCTGTTTCTTTCGGCGCCGAATTGGTAGCCGCCTTGCCTCTTGGCGTTGCCTCTGACGCAGTTTCGCCGCGGGCATTAATGGCTGCCGGGGCTTTACTCGGAGCCCTCGCCACCCAATTATTTGGGATGAGTCATGCCGTTAGCATCTTCTTTTTGAGCCGCGCCATGGAAGGTCTGGGAGCTGCAGCAGTTTCACCTTCTCTTCTGGCCCATCTTACTGACATCACCGAAGGCAACAAAACGCTGCGTGCCAGGGTAATGAGCTACTTTGAACTCTCACTGCTTGGCGGCCTGGCTTTGGGAGGTTTGCTCGGAGGACAGCTTTGGCGGTTTTTTCACCTTCGTGCATTTTCAATCGTCGCTCTGGCGTATCTAATCTGCACGGGGCTGCTGGTTGTGGGAGCTGCCGGTAGCCGTGGTCATGGAACTCAAAGAGCGATTTCTGGATTTTTCGCGGCGCTCCGCGATCCATATTTACAACGTCTCGCTCCTGTCTGGCTATGTGTTAACTCGATTGTCGGTCTGTGGTTGGGGCCGACACTACCCTTCTTACTTATCCGCCGCTCTGCTCATTCCCAATACATGGATGGAATCTTCAGCGACGCTCCGCAGAAAGTAGGATGGATGCTCCTCGGGTACTCCCTGATCTTTGCGGTCGGCATCGTTATCTGGACTTTCATCCTTCCATTCATCGCATTGACAAGAGTCCTCCATATTGGCCTGGCCGCGATGTTAGCAGTGTGCATTGGCCTGCTGGCATTCAATCATTCCGGTGAACAACCTCAAGCAGTCAGATGGGCTATCGGGGTGGGCATTGTGCTTTGCATCATGCTGGAAAGCGGTTTCACTCCGGCTGCATTGGCTTTGCTTTCCAATGCGATTGGCGCGAGTGGGGGACGCGGTGCAGCCATGGGCATATACTCGCTTCTTTTAAGCGTCGGCGCCATCGCCGGTTCTTTGCTGGCTGCAGCCATGGGTAGCAGATTCTCGATTGACGGTTTGATTTTCGGAACACTGGGAATCGCTGTGGTTGGAACCATCAGCTTGAGATTTTTGAGAGCAGCCGGCTCGTGGGCACCATCGCGGGCGATCTAACCTCGAAGCAGGAGCACCGAATGAGCATTGAACAGAAAACGAATCCATCTGAACAGGCTGCCTCGTCGCCGCGCAAGAAAGATGCCGATTATGTATTTTACGAACTCACGCGCAGCATCTGCCCAGACTGCCGCAAAGTGATCGACGCGCAAATCGTCCTGCGAGAAAACAAAGTTTACATGCGCAAGCGTTGCAATGACTGCGGCCCTTTTGAGGCATTACTCTATTCCGACGCCAATGCCTATGTTTCCCAGGGAAAGTACAACAAGCCGGGCACCATTCCTTTAGCGCATGCGACAGCAGTGGCGGCCGGATGCCCTTACGATTGCGGTCTTTGTCCAGATCATCAGCAGCATACCTGTCTTGGCATCATCGAAGTGAATAGCGCTTGCAATATGAACTGCCCGCTTTGCTTTTCGGACGCCAGTCCTGGCTTCAACCTTACTCTTGAGGAAGTGGAAGAGATTCTTGATAATTTGGTGCGCACGGAAGGACAACCTGAGGTGGTGCAGTTCTCCGGCGGAGAACCCACCATTCATCCCCAAATCATCGATTTCGTAAAAGCTGCAAAGTCACGCGGTATTCCCTTTGTGATGGTCAACACTAACGGAAAGCGCATCGCACGTGATGATCGCTTTCTCGAGCAATTGAATGAGGTCAGACCTTCACTCTATTTCCAGTTCGATGGCTTCGCCAGTGAAACATACCGTGCCCTTCGCGGAGAACCGGACATTCTGGAAGAAAAGCTTCGTGCGCTTGATCGCTTGGCAAGAATCGGGCTCAACGTCACCCTCGTACCAGCGATCGAAAAAGGGGTGAACGAGCACGAGATCGGCCAGATTATTGATTTCGCAATCAAACATCCCGCCGTCCGCGGAATTAACTTTCAACCTGCATTCCACGCCGGACGCCATCTAAAGCATGATCCTCTGAACAGAATGACGATTCCGGATATCCTTCGTCTGATCCAGGACCAGACGAAAGGAACATTCCTCACCACGGACTTTGTGCCTGTGCCCTGTTGTTTCCCGACCTGCAACTCGGTCACTTACGCCTTTATCGATGGCGATAAAGTCACGCCTCTTCCCAGAATCGTGAACGTCTATGAGTACCTGGATTACATCACCAATCGCGTCATGCCGGACTTCAGTCTCGAAGTCAGAACAGCTTTGGAAGGTCTGTGGTCGTCATCTTCGGTCGCTGGGTCGCAGAAGTCGGCGGGACAATTCGCTCTTTCTTGTCAGGCGTGCGGCATCCCGGAAAGCTTGACTGTCGGCGACATTGCCAGCAGCATGATCATGATCATGTTGCAGGACTTCATGGATCCCTGGACCTTCAATCAGAAAAATCTGATGAAATGCTGCAAGGAATTTCTCCTTCCCGGCGGTAAGCAAATACCGTTTTGCGCCTACAACACCATTGGCTACCGGGAGCAGGCGCGAGTGCAACTGCAAAGCATGGAGCCCGAACGCCGGCGGGCAAAGGCAGAAGGCAGAAGATACAAACCACAGGCGATCCATTTCGAGTTTAACGGCGAACGACAAATCGGCGTTAACGGAAAACCCAAATAAGCAATTTCGAGCGAGGAACATTCGAGATGGAATCCATTGATCGTGGAACCGACCAAGCAAGCCTGAAGCAGTGTTGCGCAAATCTATATGAAAGCGACCTGGCCAAGGTTCTTTTGGGGGATTCCTTTCATCCCGGCGGCTTAGAGCTAACCGCGAGGTTGGGCACGCTCTTGAACCTCGGGCCACAAAGTATCGTCCTGGATGTTGCCTCTGGACGTGGCACAAGCGCAATTTTTATTGCTCAGAACTTTGGCTGCCATGTACTCGGGGTTGATTACGGACCACGGAACGTTGAACTAGCACGCGAAGCGGCCTCGGCGGCTGGGCTCGGTCACAAAGTGCGGTTCGAGTGTGGAGATGCGGAATCCCTTCAGCTGCAGGACGCTTCTTTCGATGCGATTATCTGTGAGTGTGCCTTTTGCACATTTCCACATAAGTCCAGCGTCGCGGGCGACTTCAAGCGCTTGCTCCGTAAAGGGGGCAGAGTCGGAATCAGTGATCTCACTCGTGGGCCGTCGCTGCCGGACGAGCTGAAAGGCCTGCTTTCATGGATATCCTGCATTGCAGACGCACAGCCGCTTGATAGCTACACCGACATATTGCGGGCAGCGGGAATGGAGATCGAGCACATTGAACAACACGATGCCGTATTAGGGGTTATGGCTCGGCAGATTGGCATGCGGCTTCTCGGTGCTGAAGTGATGGTGGGCTTGAAACGTTTAGATCTGCCTGGCGTGGGTTTCCAGGAAGCGAACCGCGTAGCCAAGGCTGCTCTAGCTGCGGTCGAAAAAGGACAGTTAGGCTATTCGCTAATCATTTCGAGAAGTTCCTGAGCGTGTGGTGCGCGGCCCCGTGTACGTTGTGGTTGAGGAGTCTTCGTGGAAGTTGATGATATGCTTCGCGAAGCAAGCAGTATGCACCTTATTTACCAGGAGTTTTGTTTTCGGACGACTTGTTCACTGTTTCCAGGGAACGAATGTACTGGACGATGGTCCATATGTGGTCATCTGATTCTGTCTTGCCGAATCCAGGCATCCCGCTCAGGCGAATGCCATTTTTGACGATCCAGAATAGTTCCGGGTTCGAGTAACCCTGCACTTCCGCGGATGTGAGATCGACTCCTCTTGGATACATGGCCCGCGCCATTCCGGTTACAGTGTGACCATCCATACCGTGACACATCGAACACTCTGCACCGTAGAGCTTTTCTCCTTCGGCCGCAGCTGCCGGAGAGTTCAGGCGTGTCTGGGAGATGTCCCGGCTTACTCGCGCGATCAAGAAATGCTTTCCTTTCGTCGCGACGTACGTTTCCACACGTCCGGGCTCGGGCAAGGCACTGAGACTGAACTGGCCAGCCACAATAAACGCGACAGTTAACATTGCAAATATCGCACCACCAAAGATCCACTTTCGTCGCATCGGTCTTCTCCAACTTCCAAAACAACAAAAAAGGGCTGCCAAAGTCTCAGCCCTTCGCCCAACAGTTAGAAGCCAGCCTGAATGCTGACTACATGGATTGTCTTGTTGTCGTTACCCAGTTTTCCGGTTACCGTGACTTTTTCGCCGGCGAATTGAGCGGGCTTCTTCTGATCGTCCAACTGATAGATGCTTTTGTTTTGTGCATTGAAAAGGACATATTTGCCGCCCATTTTCACGCACCCCATGGTGCACTGCTTGGCGTCCCTGGCCCCCTCTTGTTTCATCATCACATCATGCGACCCCATGTTGGCGCACTGGCTGTCCATGATTTCCCCTGTGAACGTCTGATCCTTGGCGCCACCGAAACTGAAGCTCGCCAAACTGAGCGCGACAACTGAAACCGCGAACGCTGAGCGTACAAACGAATATTTCATGATGAGTACTACCTCCTGGTGAAATGATCCGTCTCCAACTGAAAAGTTACACGCGAAGTTGCCTGCTCAAATGCGCCTGTTAAGTGGATTAATCATCGCGATGCGGTGTCTTGGTTCAGCTTGCGGTTTGCGAAACTCACTCAGCGCTCAAAGTTGGCAAGCTCCAGGATTAGACGGCCGGCGGAATCTCCCGCGAGCTCGTGATCGCAATCGCCTGTACCATCGCGAGCAGTCGAAGAACACACTCCTTGCTAACCGCGGACATCAGTGGGCAGGATCCCCCCGGGACAGACATCACAAATTCTCATCGATGAAAGCATGCAAGCGCTCGCTGTATCCCACCGGTATTTCGAAAGTGCGCTCGTCGGACACAATGATCAATACCTTCCGCAAAGTATCATGCACAACGGAGCAGCGACGGCACGTCTTAAGATGGCCCTCGATCTCCGTTCGCAGCGCGGCATCAATATCCCTGTCTATGAAGTTCGAGAGGTTGTTTAGTACGTGTTCGCAGTTCACCATGGTTTTTTTCCCTTTCCGGGGAACACTCGCTCAAGCCATCTTTTCTTGAAAACAGGAGCAAGCCTTTCGCGCATCATCAGCCTCGCCCTATGCAATCTCACCTTGACGGCCTCCTCAGACACGCCGAGAGTCAACGCACATTCATTTACATTCATTAGTTCCACATCTCGCAAAACAAAAACATCGCGATACTTCTCTGGCAGCCCTGAAAGCGCCCGAGCTACTGCCGTTCGCACTTCGACTCGATCCAGCGTCTCCTCGGGGTTCTCACGCCAGTCTGCAAAGTCACGTGGCGTGGGGTCCAGCTCTCCGGCAGCCCCCTGCTCGAGAGGTTCAAACAAATGTCCGTGTTCATTACGCCTTTTTAGTCGCGCTTCATTGATGGCAATCTGTGAAAGCCAGGACTTCAGCTTGGCAGGATCGCTCAGTTGTTGAAGGCGGGTAAACGCCTTGATCATTGTTTCCTGCGCCGCCTCTTCAGCGTCAGCGTGATTTTTCAGAACAGCATAGGCGGAAAGATATACAGAGCGCTCGTAGGGACGAACAAGGTCATGGAAAAGTCTCTTGTCGCCGTCTAAAATTTGCCGGATGAGCTCCTCGTCTCGTTGATGCCTTGGTCTTTCCTGTTCATCCAGGGGGACGTTCCCGGCTAACGGCATACTTCCTTTGCCTTTCACAAACGTATCTCTCTTGTTGCTCACTCAAGGTAAGAATTGAGCGCGACGGTCGAACCTGACGCAAAATGCGACCATACCTCGCTTTGCACCCGTCTTGTGTTTGTGATCCCGGAAATCGGGTAGAGGTTACAAGATGATGCAGCTGTCGCAAATGTTCCATCTTCTGTAACCTTATGCTTGTTTATCGAGTCTGTAAGTTACTGGGGTACCCAACATGTGAACTGGCTGGGTATATTTGTGTTCACCATCACTGGTTCACAGCGGCAATGCATTGCAGTTTCCATTACCCCAACGAACAGAAAGACGTTGCATGAACGCGAACCCGCCACTCCAAGTTCTTCCGTGGGATGAATTCAACCAGAAGCTGGTTCAGAACGCCCATCCTCCTGACTGGGTTAATCCCAAACCTTCCGGGCCTTACAACCTCGTCGTCATTGGAGGCGGCACTGCCGGCATGGTTCCGGCAGCTGGCGCCGCCCTGTTAGGAGCCCGCGTTGCTTTGATCGAGCGTCACCTGATGGGTGGAGATTGCCTTAACTTTGGATGCGTACCCTCCAAGGCCCTCATCAGCGCCGCGCGGGCTGCCTATGGTGTCAGAAGGGCGCAAGAATTTGGAATTAAAGCCCAAATCCGAGAGATTTCCTTTAGCGACACCATGCGCCGCTTGCGCCGGGTGCGTGCTGACATCGCTCCGCATGACTCTGCACAAAGGTTCCATGATTTCGGTGCTGACATCTACCTTGGAGAGGCAAGATTTATCTCTGATCGTTCCATCGAAGTTGCCGGCGAGCGCTTGCAGTTCAGCAAAGCCATTATCGCCAGCGGTGCGCGTGCTGCCATACCCGCAATAGAGGGTCTTGAACGCGCAGGTTTTCTCACGAACGAAACGGTATTTTCCCTAACCGAACTTCCACGGCGGCTAATAGTGATCGGGGGAGGGCCAATCGGCTGCGAACTCGCACAAACCTTTGCACGTTTGGGTAGCCACGTTACCGTGATCGAGAAACACAGCCGGCTGTTACCTCGCGATGATGAAGACGCTGCTGCCATCCTTCAAGAACAGTTTGAGAGCGAAGGAATTTCTCTCATCCTTGGCGCCACCATCCACCATGCCGAACGCTCTGCCGATGCCAGGGCGGTATTTGTTCATAACAATCTGGGTGAACAACGAATTGAAACTGACGAGATCCTGGTGGCAAACGGGCGTACCCCCAACATTGAGGCATTGAACCTCGCAGCCGCTGGCGTCGAGTCAAATAATAAAGGCGTAATCGTAGACGAGCGGCTCCAGACATCGAATCCCAGGATCTACTCCGCCGGCGATATTTCTTCCCGATTCCAGTTCACTCATGCGGCTGAAGCACTGGGGCGTATCGCACTGCAGAACGCATTGTTCTATGGCCGAAAACGAACAACCGATCTGGTTATTCCCTGGTGCACGTACACTGATCCGGAAGTCGCTCATGTCGGGCTCACAATGAAAGAAGCCGTCGAGCGGGGACCGGCAGTCGAGACATTCACATTACCGCTCGAGGAAATTGATCGTGCTGTTGTGGACGGCGAGACTCGTGGATACGTTCGTGTGCATTCGAGGAAGAAAAATGGTGTGATTTTAGGAGCCACGATGGTAAGCCGCCATGCGGGAGAGAGCATCGGCGAATTGGTTCTCGCCATCCAACGCGGCCTGAAAGTCCGCGACCTGGCCGAGATCATCCATCCATATCCGACTCAGGCTGAGAGCATCAAGCGCCTGGGCGATCTCGCGGTCATGGCGCGGTTCAGACCGCCCCTTTTTAAACCCTGGATGCGGAACCTGCTCGCCAAGTTCTTCGCCTGGCGCAGATAAAGCAATCACATTAGCAGGCGCGAAAGAGTGCATACGAACGTTTGTCCACCACATAAGGGCGAGTTTCGATTCTGAAAGAGGCCTGCTCAAGCGAGCACCGGGATGCCACTCGACCTGGCGGAATCGATAAGCTTTCATGAACACGCGATGCACGAATTTTAGGTCTTCGATGCGAGCCATGAGCTCTTAAGACGTAGCGGCTGGTTTTCCGCTTTGTTCATATTTACTGCTCCATCCCAGAGGCCGGATAGCGTTGAGCGTTCATGGACAACGGCGCCGGCAGTCTCATCAATTTCAAGAAGCAACGCAGTCTCACGTCTAACACCCCGTTCAGAGTGAGTGGGCTGCTTCTGCAAACGCCAATTGAGTGCGAGCGATTGAACGAGCAGCCATCATCGAGTGAATACCTCTTTGGAGGGTTCCAGATCCACCCCCAGGCCAAGTGCAATTCGATTTACAAAATTCATGTAAGCGCTCACCAGATTAATCTCAAGGATTGCGGTATCGGTGAAGCCGTGATCCTTTAATTGATTTATGTCGTCCACCGTCATAGCCTCAGGCGATGTCGTAAGCTTCTTTGCGTAGCTGAGCATACACTCGTCGCGCCTAGTATTTTGGCCGGGTCTTTGTCCGGATACGAGTCCTTCCACAAGTTCCTTGTCCCGGGTAACGCGGAGCAGACCTGCTCCATGATGCGCTACTCAATACTCGCAACTATTTGTCCGTGACACGACCACAGCAATCATTTCCCGATCACTCTGCGTCAACTCTCCAGGCGTGTGCATCGCAGCCTTGTAGAGTTTTATATGAGCGGCCACTACCTCCGGCAACAATCCATGTACCTTGAGGATATTGGCGACGGCGCCAGCCTGCTGATGCTGTTCCTCATAAAGTTCAGAAAGACGGGTTCCAGGTTCAGGAGCATCAATGGTTTTTATCCAAGCCATGTTCTGCTCCTTGAGCTTGCTTTACTTTGCCAATCGTTTCATCGATTGTTGGAATATCCTGAACGGATTCGCTCACACGACGCCATCGCTCGATGCCGTCAGGACCGATCAGTAGTGTTGTGCGCAAGGCGATGTCTTCGCCAGCCGCGCCTCCCGCATGTAACACACCATAATTCCGAATTACGAGAGCGCCTCTGTCACTCAGAATCGTGATCTTTTTATCGCCGGCGGTTTCCCAAACTGAACGGGAGTGCGCCTGGTCATCCACGCTGATTCCAACTACACGCACACTGAGCTTCTCAAATTCTTCTGCTTTCTGCGCCAGACCGCGCAGTTCTGTCATGCAGTAGGGTCACCAGTATCCACGGTAGAAGTACAGTAGCACCCATTTCTCCCGCTGTTTTGCCAGCGTGAAATCATTTCCGTTTTGGTCCTTTAAGGTGAAATCCGGGGCGGCTTTCCCTTCTGCGGAGGGAATTTGCGGACTGGGGTACGATTTGTTTTGTCCCATGGCGGTTCCGAGGAACATTGCAACAAGAAAAAATCCGGTGGCTAAGCGCATGTAGACAAGATGCCCCGGAGTGCATTTTGTTACGAAACAGCGGCTTTTTCGGCGAAATAGATTTGAGTGATGGTTGATCGGTTGGTCTGCCGCGTCTCCACTTGATCTGTCATGGGATGGGTGGCCGCGCAAAGACGGAGCTCATTACGACCAGAAGGTAAGCAAATCAGCGTCGTTGTTCGTATTCGCTACGCCGCTCGATGTCTTTCCAATCCACTTTGCATTCCATCGGTACCTTGAATACGTTTTCGTCTCCTGCCACAAAAAGGAGCTTGCGGACCGTGTCAACCACAATGGAACAGCGACCACACAGTCGAAGATGTTCCTCAATTTTGTTCATCATTTCCGCTGTCAGAGTAGCATCAATGTAACCGGAGATCTGGCTGGTCACATGACGACAGCTGATTGCTTTCCGCATAAGAGTCTTGCCCATCAGCAGCATCATTTTCAGCGGCATCATAGGCGACATCGGAGTGTGTACCTGGAACAGAGGGCTAAGATACTCACGCATCTGCAAGCGCGCACGATGGAGCCGCGTATTGACGGCGCCCTCGGAAATTCCAAGGATTTTCCCCGCTTCTGCGGAGCTAAGATGCTGCACATCTCGAAGGACAAATACCTCCCGATATCCGTCTTCGAGACAAGCCAGGGCAGCAGTCAGAGCGGTCCGCAGCTCTTCTCTCTGGAGTTCTTCAGAAGGAATTTTCCTCCACTCGACAAACTGCTTCGGCTGAAAGACCATGTCTTCAATGTCCTGCTCCACAGATGAATACAAATGCTGGCGGTCTTTGCGCCGGCGCATTCGGGCCTCATTGCCGGCAATTCGCAGCAACCAGGCTTTAAAACTGTCACCGGCCCGAAGCTGATCCAAATGCTGATAGGCCTTCAGGATCGTTTCCTGTACAACGTCTTCCGCGTCATGGCTGTTCTTTAAAATCGAATAGCTAATGAGCTTGATGCTCTGGAGGTATGGTTTGACCAGGGCTGGGAATTGCTCGAGACTGCCCGATTTGCACAACGCGATAAGTTCCGATTCGTTTGAGGAGCGGGCCTCACTGGATGACATGCATTAACCTATTCTCGGTTTCGGCCGAAAGTTAACAGTTCTTAACCGTTGAGAATGGGCGTATCATGACATTTGGTTTTGTAACTGTCAATCCGCATCACGCAAGCGCGAAGCGCTATTCTCCGCTGCCATCAAAGCCCGAACTCACACCTAACCCTCCAAAAAATAGCTTAACTCTTGAACTAATCCGTTTGGTCTTGCTTGCCAGATGTCAGCGCTCTTTCGTCCGTCATCTTCCGGTAAAAAGCAAGATTATCGAAAGTAGCATTTCTTACAGAAAAACTACTTATTTCCTGTTCTGTAATTTCCGCCAGGTGCCGACATCATGCATTCAGGCACGCCAGTTTCCGGACACAAGTTGGGTTCTGCCATGTGGGCCGAAAAAGGGAGTTGTAATGCACAAACAATCAAACGTCTGCCATATCGAGACGGTCATGGCAAAAGACCTGGCCACCGCGTCAGCACCAGGTGCAAATATTGAAAATCCCGAGCACGCGCTAATCGCACGCATTCTGGACGGCGAAACCAGAGTCTTTCACGAACTCATAAGACCCTATGAACGGTCCGTCTATCTCACTTCGTTTTCGGTCCTGGGCAACCATGCCGATGCTGAGGAATCGGTGCAGGACACGATGATCAAAGCTTTCAAGCACCTTCACCAACTGAACTCAATCGAGAAGTTCAAGCCCTGGCTCCTGAAAATCGCAGTGAATCAGGCGAGACAAAAGCGCCGCGGGTTCCATGAGCATTTCTTCGAATCGTTGGAGAACGAGGGGAATAGTGAAGCGACAGTAGTGTCTAAGGATTTCGCTGACTGGAGACCGAATCCCCTTGAACTTCTCCAGCGTAAGCAAGTTCGCGAAAAAGTTTCCGAAGTTCTACAAGGATTGCCGGAGATATACCGTGAGATCTTTATCATGCGCGACATGCAGCAGCTCTCAGTAGAGGAATGCAGTCAATTGCTGGAAACGAGCAAGCAAGTGGTTAAGGTGAGGCTCCACCGTGCCAGGCTGATGCTGAAAGAACGTCTTGAGCCAGTCTTCAAAAAAGCCCTGGCCTGATTGGGCCTTCACAATAAGGCGATCCACAATATGGTGAGCTGCGAATCAGTGTTGGAGAATATATCGGCGCTCATAGATGACGATATCGACTACCCTCTCCGGAGGCAGATCCATGCGCATTTGAATGTGTGTCGCCGGTGCGCTATTTTGCATGACACAATGTGCCAGATGATCAGCATTGCTGGGGATGAAAACCTCTTTCAGGTCCCCGCCGGTTTCAGCAATCGACTTCGGTCCGCTGTCGAAAAGATGAAAGGGCCCAAAATGGTTCGAGCAACTTTGAATGGACAAACTATTGCAGAATCCGACAATACGCAAATGGTGGATGGTTATACATACTTTCCACCAGAATCCGTAAAATGGGAATACCTCTCTCCCTCACCAAAGCAAAGTGTGTGTCACTGGAAAGGCACGGCAACCTATTTCCACGTTAAGGCTGGTGGTCAGTTAGAGGACAATGCTGCCTGGTGCTACTCCAACCCCAAGCCGGCTGCAGAGTCACTCAAGAGCTTTGTTGGATTCTGGAAAGGCGTTCAGGTCCTTGTTGAGAGGTGAGCACGTAGCCAATCGCAATCAGAGAACTGGCCCAAGGATCAATTCGCCAGCGCAAGCTCAATTTCGTTTTTCAGAAAGTTTTCGGTGGCTAGTCCGGGTACCTGATCTGTAATTCTTCCCGAACGATCAATAAAAATGCTGACAGGCAATCCCTTAACATAGAACTGATCCGCGACGGACTGCTTACCCATTAGCACCGGATAGTTGATACCTTTATCCTTCGTAAACTGCCGGGCTGCCGCGACCGAGGTGTCCATGGAAATACCCAGGATGACGAGGCCTTTCGGTCCGAATTTGTTCTGGTATTCGATAAGCCACGGCACCTCTTTCATGCAGGGCACACACCAGCTCGCCCAGAAATTCAGGACAACAGCTTTTCCTCGATAATCGCGCAGCCGCACGTGCTTGCCTTCGAGCGTTTCAAGCGTAAAATCCGGCGCATCAGGAAGCATCTCCACCTGCCCGACCACCGGCCGAGAAGGAGGGGCTTGCGGCGACCTAGATTGTGCGCGGCTTGCCAGCCAGCCTGAACTCAGAATTGCAAGTAGCGCAATAAACCGCATGCTCTTCTCCTATCTTCTGGTTGCCGTCTTCAGGTCATCTGGAAGGAGCTTTACTTCATGGACGTGAAAAGGAGCCAATTCAGAAGCGACTGAAGGGTTGTTCGTCCAAAACAGTTGTGCAATGGGCTCAACTTCCACATCTTCTTTCCGTTCATTGAAGAGCCGTGCCTGCTCAGCGGCTTTGTCCTTCATTCCCAGCCTTTCGTAGACGTAGGAAAGATAATTGTTGGCGGTTATGTCATCGGGGTTGATTGACTGCAGGGCCTCAAATTGTTCCCGAGCCAGTTCATATTGCTTCGTCACAAAGTAAGAGTACCCCAGCTCCTGCCTGGCCTGGCGAAAGCGAGGATACGCAGCGACCACTGGCTTCATCAAGTCGATTGCCAGATCAAACCGTTTGAGCACGCGATTCACCACAGCCTTATGGAATTGAGCGCGCAAATTTGACGGATCCCGAGCCAGAGCTTCGTTCAGAGCTTTCGATGCCGGATCGAAAGTCTCATCGAGCCCGCGCGACAGGAACAGGTTTCCGGATCCATCAGGCATGCCGCCAGCAGCAAGGCCATTTTCGCCAAGCCCGTCGGCGCCTTCGCGCTTGTGATCCAGCAACTCGGTGTAGCTGGCGATGGCCACGTTTGTGTACCCATCCACATATTGTGGATTCAACTCCACGACTTTGCGAAACGCCTCGGCTGCTTTGTAATATTGGATCTCCCCCAGCAGCGCGATTCCGTAATTGTTCCATCGCAGGTACTCAGGGATCCCGATATCACTCGACACGGGTGCGTTATCACCGATATGCAGTTTGACTGTGCGAGAACTCATCTCAGTGACTGGATAGAGGGGTTTATCTTTCAACACGAAATCGGTATAGCTCTTGCGAAATCTACGGTAATTCAGTCGGACCGAAACCGTGAGATCACCTTTCCCACCCGGCGGGATACGGAAACGGTAGCGAACCAAGTCTGAACGACCGGGCATGATCGTATTATCGTAAGCGCGGATGCGGGCGTCCCAGATTTGGTGCAGGTCGAGCCACTTACCACTGCGGTCCACGAGCCGATTGGTATAGGTGTGTGCGTCTGGATCCAGTGATCCATCCTTCTGCAGTTCACCACTACGACAGATTGTCTTGCCTGAAGCATCTTTTACTCTTAGCTCGACCCAGCTTTCGTAAAAGTCACGCTGTTCGGGAACCAGGCTGTGCCCGACGCCGCTGTTTTGCAGCACCACATTGAGTGTGACGTCATCACCCGGCATCAACATAAACCGTTGCGTTTCAAGCGGGGCGATCAGAGCTCCGTTACCTTTGGATATACCAAAGATGTCGATTTTGATGGCACTCTTCAGGAACTCTCGCGTTTTTTCCGCCTGCGCGGGATAATGATAAAACTCCGGTATCGCAGTGTTCGCTCCCAGCCAACGATGGGAACTTACAGCGCCATTCTTGCCGGCGTAATCATCCGGCGCGCTTTCCGGGCCCATGTGGCAGTTCTGACATGTTTTGGATTCCGCCTTGGTGTAAAAAGGAGCCAATGACTGCTTCGACCATGAGGACTCCTGCCACTCGTCATAGACACTGAGAGCACGGAGCCAGCGATAGTCATTTACTGCTTTGGGTACCGCCGACTTATGGCAGACAGCGCAGAACTCAGGCGTGCGATAAAAGCTGCGCATAACCGCGCGCTTGTGGTCCTCAAGATTAGTAAGAATGTCGTTTCCGGAAACTGGCATGGAGACAGCCTTTCCATCGGCGCTAAGCAGCACAGCGGGCTTTCCTATTACATAGCTGCCTGTGCCACTGGTTGATCTGACTGCCTGAATGGAATGACAAACCGTGCAGGTAACGCCTTCATCGTCAAATGTGCGAGACAATTTCGAGCCGCTAGTAAGAGCGCCGGAAAAAAGCGCTACCGGGTTATGGCAGCTCTCACAGTGGCGGGTCGCCTCAATACCCTTCTGCTGAATCAGCATCTCTACATTGCGGAGATAGAACGGCGCGCGAAACGAATTCGCATGCGCCGATTCCCGCCATTGCCGGTGCACATCTTTATGACACTGGGCGCAGAATGACGCCGGAATAAAAGAGTCCGCACTGATGAAATGACCGGAGGCTGTGGCGGCCTGGCTCGGGGCAAAGAGTTCGGGCCCGAACGGCAGATTGTATGGCGCTTCGCTCTTGTTTGCACGGTCAAAGTGTTGTGCCCAAATCGTCGGACTCATCACGAAAAGAGTTGCGCCCAGAAAGGCGAGTGCTATTACTCGCGCCGGGCGAATTCGAAACAGAGCAAAATACAAATGATCCACTTTCTTCATTGTGGCCGCGTGATTGAAACGACAGATGAGTTTTCGCTGGTCCTGGAACCACGGAAAAAATCGACGGCGAGCGTTGCGCGCCTCGCCGTCGCATGGAGAACCTTAGTGGGACTGACTACTGCCATTCACTGCGCCGTTCGTTGTGCCCGGACAGAAATCGCCCGTCTTTTGCAGACATTTGAAATTGTCAACGACGGGACTGGAAACGGACGAACCGTCAGATCTGGTTACGTCTTCAACAAAGACAACTTTACCAGCTTGATTTTGCGGAATTCCCCCGGACCGGGGGTCAGAAATGATGGGTCAAACAACCCAGGGAAAACCCTGGCTCCCATCGAGGTTGCGGGTGACAAGTTTGAAGACGCCTTGCTGCACCAGGGTGTTGATTTCATCAAGCGTTTGCACCACGGGTGTGTTATCAGTTCCTACGCCGTTTTTTTGAGCATAAGGAGCAAGAATCTGCTGGCCCGCTGGGCTGACGCCGAAATCGGTTAGTTCAACGAATTCGAGGATCCACAACCCGAGTGGGTCCTGACCAAGATAACCGCCGCTTGTGTCAAAAAGATTGTCCTGGCGTCGGTTACTCAGTGCCGGGCTGGGAATGTAAGTGCCGTCAGAATGCCGGATCGGAAAGATAAATGCCATCCTTTGATCGGCGATTTGACGGGCATTCACACCGGAGCTATCCGTGGTGAAGCTGTTCGGCATGATGAACGCCATGATGCTGTAATAGAGCAGGCTGCCATCATAAGCAAAGCCGCCTGTGGTTTGCAGCATCCTGGTCTGGTTGCGGTTTGGATCCGTATTGGGACACGGAGCAGGATCACCCGCCTGGCAGGTGGTCCAATTTAGCACGTTGTTGGTGGATGTTCCGGCCCGTTGTAATAGCCGGGCAGGCTCGATGCCATGATCACGGTAGTATTGGTCGGTGAAGTCAAAAGGAGGCGGGTTGGTCTTTCCGCCGTCTTCTGCCTTCATCTTCACCGGACCAAAAGCCATAATCGCGACCATCACCAACACCAACGCGGTTGAAAATTTCAGTCCGCTTAGGCATTGTCGCTTCATCTATAACGTTCCTCCAAAGAGCAGCGCGAATTTCCAGCCGCCCGAGTTGCTATGTGACTTGGTGAATCCGGAACTCACCAGGCGTTGAAGCAGAGCTAGACCGTCACCAGTCCAGATGCATCAGAGTCGCTTTTCTTACGGTTTTCTCACAGTTATTTAGTCCTTGGAAGATAAGACTCTAAATCCTTCACTGTTAATGCGCTATACCGAAAGCGGGGCTTTGCCGGTGCGGGCCCACGGTAAGTCCGGATCATCCTCTTGATCGCCGCTCTGCTCCAAACTCTGCTAGTGAAGAGTGCAAACTAAATGAATCAAGGATTCGAGATGCCAGCCCGCACACACCGGGATGGTGTTTAGATCCCAGTCCAGGTTCTCAATGAAAACATATGAGCGATTCGATAAAACAATTTTTCCTTCTGTAACGTTTCTCAGTCGAACGTATCTAGCAATTAGCCCCGCTGTCGCTTCCCCATTCAGGACGACGATGCAGGGCCAAACTCGAGAGAGAGTCATATATCCCAAGGAGAAACTTGAAAATGAAGATTCGCTCATTGATGATGGCCGTCTTCCTAACGGTAGTTTCAGCCGGTCTGGCATCAGCCCAGTGCACCCCCGCTGCCGGCTGTAAACCGAAGGCAGCTGGCTGTAGTCCGAAAACAGCCAGCTGCAAGCCACAAGCCAGCGGATGTGCACCCAAAACTGGCTGCACCCCTGCGATGGCAAAGCAGTCGGGTCCTGCAAAGGAGAAAACGCTGGTCGGAATCGTAAGCGACACCGCCTGCGGCGCGAAGCATACGATGATGCCAGGCAAGAGTAACGCAGAGTGCACTCGTGCGTGCGCCTCCAAAGGCTCGAAGTACGCCCTGGTGGTCGGCAAAAAGGTTTACACACTGGAAGGTCAGGCAGACGAGTTGAACAAGATCGCAGGTGAGAAGGCCAAAGTGACAGGGATGGTCAGCGGCGACGTGGTTCAAGTTTCATCCGTAGCTCCGGCCAAGAAAGGTTAACAACTCCTGGTCCGGGCTCAAATGCAAACCTGGCGGGACTGAGAGGCTCCTGCCAGGTTTTAAACCGATTGTGGGTGGCTTTTCATGCGAAGAATTCTGCTTACTGTTTTCCTCCTACCTTCCGTCTTTTTCTCGTCAGACAAAACTCCTGCACCGCGATGGCATATGTCTGGTTCTCTGAGTGAGGCATGTTCGTGTTCGGTTCCCTGCCGATGCAACTTCGGGGGCAAACCTGCAAAGCGTTTCTTTGGATGGCTTGAAGTTCGGTTCCATGGATGCCCGCTTTGGGCGCACCCTTTATATAGATAGCCACGCCAATGAAGCCCAACGCGCGGCCCTGAATGACATTGCTACCGACCTCATGGGACTTAAAAGCACGGACAAATTCTATCCGGGTCAATCCATGGCGCATATCGCAACAAGGTACGTCGACATCGAGCAGGAATCAGACCCGAAGAGCAATCACCTCAAGCTGGGAGAGGACGGAGAATTCCGCGCCTACTACATTATTGGGCGCGACGGTGTTAACCCGGTGACAGTAAAAAATAACACTACCTGGGCGATTGATGTCGCCATCAAAGCAACAACCAGCACCTTTTGGTATATGTATGGCCGTAACCGCTTCCGGATGAACGGCACCAACAGCAATCAGGGTGAGTTTGAATACGACAGCTCACAATACCGCAGTGACGATAAGACAGACGCTCCACACTGTGGACGTTGAGCCCCAAATGATTCCAATCGTAACGTTGGGCAATGGGTAAATACTCCCTCCAGGAGCGATTCGCAAAAAGTGTCTCAGAATTCAGTTCCATCGAGAATCGCTGGGGTAAGCGGGAAAACTGAGAAATCCGGAGTCCTCCTTTCCACTGTGGCCAAAGTATCCCAGACCGTATAACTGGCCATTTCCATCTCGAATGGCCCAAATGCTCCGTTGGCGTCGATTGTACCCACCCCGCAGCTGAGCTGGTTAGGATTCAACGTAAAACTCGAGGCCGTCAGATTCATGAAATCCTCCAGGTGCGAGCAAATGCGCTCGATGAGCATACCTTCAGCTATAGGAAGATTCAGAAAACCCACAAATCTAACACGATTCTGCAACTTTTTTCCCCGGCACAACTCGCCTGCGGATCCCGCAATATATGTGGAGACGGATCGTTTTCATTGGAGGTGGATACATATCCTTCGAGTTTGCTCATATTGCCACCCGTGCAGGTTCGGAGGTCACAATTCTGCATCGGGGAGAGCGGCCTTTGGAAGGATTTGACCCGGATCTTGTTGCCCAATTGGTGAAAAAAACGAAACGTCTTGGCGCAACATTAAAGGTGAGAATGCAAGTCGAATCAATCAAAAAAATGAGTGACTCTCTCACAGTCCACGCTTCTGTGCCGGATGGACAAACAGAAGTCTTCGCCGCGGATTTAGTGGTTCACGGTGCCGGCCGTGTTCCGGAGATTGATGATTTGAATCTGCCGGCTGCCGGTATCCAGGCCGAAGAACGCGGCGTTCTAGTGAACGAATATCTGCAGAGCTTCTCGAATCCGGCGGTCTATGCCGCGGGCGATGCTGCCTCCACCCAATTGCCGGCACTAACGCCTGTGGCGGGCTATGAAGGGCGAATAATCGCGTCTAATTTACTGAAAGGCAATCACAGAAAATACGAAGCCGTCCCCACACCTACGATCGTGTTTACGATTCCACCGCTCACCGCAGTGGGTCTTTCAGAGCGAACCGCACAACAGAAAGGCCTGCACTTCCGAATTAAAAAGGAAGATACATCGGGCTGGTACTCATCCCGCAGAGTAGCCGAAGACTGCTCGGGATTTAAGATTCTGGTTGAAGAAAATACTGACCAGATTATCGGTGCTCATTTTATCGGTCCACACGCCGATGAATTAATTAATGTATTCGCGCTGGCAATGCAGGTTCAAATTCCGGCCAGTAACCTGAAACACGCGCTGTATGGTTATCCGACCGTCGGCTCCGATTTGCAGTACATGCTCGAGGGCCCCGAACTTCCAAACCGTTCCGCGGCATAAGTTAGTGGGTTGTAAATGCAGCAGAAGCCGGTGAAATGGTAAAGCCAGAAAGTGCCAGTGCTTCGTGATTACTTGAAAGAGTTTGTTGAATTCGTGAACGCGATGAATAAGGCGCCGAAAACAAAATGGATTACTTAAGCGGATGTCGTCTCATTCTGGCTACCGACCTAGCAGCAATGAGGATGGACAGAATTAGTCCATCATCGATCGCAGAAACGAACCCAAATTTGTGATGTAAACGGCCACAGTGGCTCTAGCAGGATGGAAGTAGAAACTGCAAATGACTTAAAAGATGGCGCGCCCTGAGAGATTCGAACTCCCGGTCAATTGAGCGTGCGCCAAAATCTTAGTTTCAAAATGTGTCATCGATTCTGCGGTTCCCATTAGCTTTTCTGAGCGCAAATCAGAGTGACACTCTAGTGAGGCGAGCACTGTCGCAGTTTTACCTACGGCATGAATTGTCAAAGTCTTGAAAAGCGTGTATCCGCTTGAAAATTATTGGTCGGGGAGAGAGGATTTGAACCTCCGACCCCCTGGTCCCGAACCAGGTGCTCTACCAGGCTGAGCCACTCCCCGACTGAAGAAAGAAGCCGGCGCTGAATAACGCGCGGCGTTTCGGTAGGCCTCGATTATAGCAGCAAATCAGCCTTCAGCACTCTGCATTCAACCGTCAGCCGAGGCCCACCCCCAAACCAAAGTCATCAGAAGAGATTGCCAGAACTGCCAAAAATTGCCGGAATTGGAAAAGCAAAATCTCACCACGGAGGCACGGAGACGCTGGAGAAAACCAAGCCAGATCGGGAAATTCGGGGTATCGCCGGGATCGCCGTCAGAACACGACATCGCCGCCATCAGAAAAGCAAGGCTTACCACTGATCAACACTGATGACACTGATCCGAAAAAACCTTTACTGCGGATTAACGCAGGAAAGCTAACGGCTGAGGGCTAATGGCTGAAGGCTGATCCAATTACCCCGCCAATCCGGCAGGAAACTTGAGATTACCTGCGACCAAAGATGATTGGCGCAGGTAAGCAGGTATTTACCTGATTGTGAGTAGTCACTCTGCGGACGAAGAATGTATAGCAACACTCTTCGCCACTATGACCACTTTGGATCTGCTAGAAACACCGGCAACGCCGGTGGCCACTGCCGCCAAGCCCTATACGGTTTGTCTGGCCGCCCCGGACGTTCAACTTTTGCCGCAACGGCGCGCCGACGCTTTCTGGCGTCGCTCAACCGGACGCCTGATCGTTCTGGCCATCATCGCAATGACCGTGCGCATTTTCATTGGCGAGGCCTCGGTGGTCCCCACCGGCTCCATGGAGGGCACCATTCTGGTGGGTGATCACCTGTTCATGGACAAACTGCTTTACGGTCCGGAAATTCCGATCGTGCACTGGCGGCTTCCGCGCGTGAAGAGTATTCATCGCGGCGATATCATCGTGTTCCGCTATCCCAAGAATCCTGCTGACACGTACCTGAAGCGCGTGGCTGCCGTGGGTGGCGACTCTCTGGAAATTCGCGACGGCGTGGTTTATGTGAACTCCAGGCCGGTGGTTGAGCCGTACGTGGTGCACAACCTGCCCGGCTATGCGCGCCATGAGCAGATGGCGTCCCGGATTATTCCATCCGGCAAGTTGTTCGTGATGGGAGATAATCGCGACAATTCCAGTGACAGCCGTGAGTGGGGTCTGGTGCCGGAGAAAAACGTGCTGGGCGAACCGATGGTTGTTTACTGGTCTTACGATGCGCCCACCGCCCGATGGCTGGACGAAAAGCCTTCACATCGCGTGGCTTTCTACGCCTCGATTGCGGGAAACTTTTTCTCTCGCACACGCTGGAACCGCATGGGAACCTGGCTGTAATTTCATCTTTGTCATCCCGGGCGCATCGGGGCGCAAGCGACGGGATCTATGGATGAAGGTTCCTACCCGGGCACTCGCCGGCTCCTACCTTTTTGCCGGCGCCTTTTTCACTTCTGAATTCTCATCGAAACAGAAATCAATAAACTTATCTGTATAGATCTTGCCCACGGCAAGACGCAAATCATTTTTTGTGAGTTCTTTGAAACTAAACTCCGCTATGCCTGATGAGGGAGACACGGTAACAAGAAGGTATCCATAAACTTTCTCGCGATGTTCTTTTGCGCGGCCCTTGGTATCGGGTAGAGGATAGCGGACCGCGCCGGCTGTACCAACAATCCAGCCGGGCAGGACTCCTTCATGCGATCGCCAATAATCGGAGTCGAAAACGTCACTCATATAGAAATGAGAATGGCTGGCCAGAACATAAACCGGCTTACTCGTGGCCTTCTGGAAATCAATAAGCTCGGTATAGACCCGCTCGCCGCTCTTGATTCCCAATACCCATGCGTTCATGCTGTGCCCGGAAGCCAGGCTATTCGGCAGCGCTTCATGCATGCCGACTATCAGTCCGTGCACATCTGCATTTGTCTTCGCACGTTCAAGCACGCCTTGCAGCCAGGCCATCTGCTGATCGTCAAATTGGTCCTGACTCGCGTTGTCCAGATAGATAAAGTCAATGCCGCGCTGGATCCAGTGAAAATATGTGTGCGGCTGGTCATTCGTCTTGTCGGCGAGCCTTTGCTGTTGCAAAGCGGGCGCGTTCAGGTAATCCGCAAATGTCTTTTCAAAATCCTGGCGCGTCTTGGGCGCCGTAAGTTCGTGATTGCCAATTCCCAGATAAACGGGCAGCGGCTTGAACGGATTAAGTTGACGCGTGATGAAGTCCGGCCAGGCGTCTTTCAGGTACAGCTGCATATCCACTGGCTTGCCGCGACGCTCAGGTTCATTTCTGTAATCTTCATCCGGGGCGTAGATCGCGCGCAGGTCGCCCAGGTGCCAGTAGAACGCGGCGTTACTTTGCTTCACAGAAGCGGCAATCGCCGGCATAACAACGTTGCCGCAATTACGCGAGTCACCAGAAACAGCAAACGTCCAGGGACTGGAAGACGAAGTTGTGGATGAAGACGGGGCTTGAGATGAAGACGGGGTTTTGGCTGAAGGCGAAAGCTCAGGCGACGGTGTCGCCTGCTGCATGGCCAACGCCAAACAGCAGGTCAAAACCATCAATCCTGCAATGCAGATTCTTCTTTGGGGAGACAATGCGCCTCAGTTCCGGGCGCTCAGACAGCTAATCATGCCGCACGCCCTGCGCACCAATTTAATGTGTGCGCCATCAGAGACGCAAGGCGGGGCAATACTAAAGCGCTACGTCCACGAGAGATCAGGACGAAATCGCTTGTGGCAGCTCTGGCAGGTGTTGTCCATGTGCATGAAGAAACTCACCACCTGCGACTCATCATGGTTTTTCGCCGCCCGGTTCAGTTCCTCTGCCACGTGGGAGAGCTGCAACCTCTTGTCGTTAAAGAACTGCACGTCCTGAGCACTCCAACCCTGCTGTTTATAAGTGGCCTCAAACGTCTGTAGTCCCTGGGCCGCCTGCATAATCCGGCTGGACGCCACGGCAATCGTGTCCATCTTTTCCTTCGTCAACGGACGATCATGCCAGATGGTAAAGCTCATGGCCGTGTAATCCTGGTGGACCTTGGTTTCCATCATCTGCCGCAGGTCATTATTAGCCACATTCAACGGCGCTGGCGCCGCTGCGGGCACAGCCGTCTCTGCCGACCGCCGGGCGTGAATCTGAAATCCCAGCACGGCGAATATAAACGCGAGCACAACTGCAATGCCGGCCACCTTCGGCTTAATCGTCACTTGCGCTTTCCTCCGTGCTTGCTGGCTCTCGCGTCCGCGTACATCTGCGGAACTTCAACGTGGGGTAGCGTCCCTGTAAGCGTCTTCAGGAATGCCACCAGGTCGGCTTTCTCCTGGATGGAAAGACTCAACTTGAAAATGAGCTTGTCTTTGATCGGGCCATCACCGCCGCCGCGATCATAAAACTCAACCACATCTTCCAGCGTGGCACTGGAGCCATCGTGCATGAAAGGTGCTGTCATTGTCACATTGCGGATGGACGGTGTCTTGAATGCGCCGCGGTCTTCTTCTTTCTTTGTGATCTCAAAGCGACCCAGGTCCTCAGGATTTCCCTTCACCGCCGTGGTTCCCAGGTTGTGATAAAGATCGTCAGTAAAGTTTGCGCCCTTATGGCACTCAGAGCATGCACCGCGCCCGAAGAAGACAACCAACCCGCGCTTCTCCTGGTCAGTCAACGCCTTTTTGTTCCCCTGCATGTATTGGTCAAAACGGGCGTTGGGCGTGATTAGCGTGCGTTCAAAGGCCGCGACCGCGCGGGCCACATTGTCCAGTGAAGGTCCGGCATTAAATACCGTTTGAAAGTCACGCCGGTACTCAGGAACGGCATTCAGCCGGGCGATGAGATGGGTTTCATCCACCATGTTCATCTCATCGGGCGAGAGCAGCGGGCCTTTGCATTGCTCGTCCAGCGTGGCGGCGCGCCCGTCCCAGAATTGCGCGGTATTAAAAGCGGCATTGAGAACGGTAGGCGAGTTCCGTCTCAGCAACACGCCCTTAAATCCTTTGGAGCGCGGCAGCCAGTCAGTGAACCCTTTATCCGGACTATGGCAGGTGGAACAACTGCTGCTGGAATCTCCCGAAAGGCGCGTATCAAAAAACAGTCGTTTGCCTAGTTCGATCTTGGCCGGTGACTGTGGATTGTCCGCGGGGACCGGCACTTCGGGCAAAGCAGCCAAACCGCCCGGCAGCACTTTCATCGCGTCCACAATCTCGGGACCAATCACAGGGACTGCGCGTGGATCGTCCGTGGCCGATATGCTTCTGGCCACAAGAACGATCATGATGTACAGCGCAGCAAAGGCGATACTCAGCGGAAAGCGAAAACTTTTGCGAGCCATCCTTGTAGACTCCTCTTTCTGGTCTGGGGTGCTCATTTTGCCGCGGTGGCGGTTGTGGGGGCATTTTCCAGTACAACGTTTTCAGTGACTGCGCCGTTCTTAGGCACAACCACCGTACGTTCCAGCATGCGTGACCGCTCATGCCATGCTTTCAATACATATCTTCCCGGAGGAACATCATTGATGGAGAAGGTCTGGCCCGGCACGCTGCTCACAAAATACCGGGTCGGCACCACGAAAATGCGCGCATGCATCTGGCGATGGATGGAGCAGAAGACATCAACGATTCCGGTCTTGTCAAAGGAAACTGAACGGAATTCTCCCTTGGCATAAACACCCAGGTTGAACTGGCTCATGCCGGTGAAGGAGAAAACGTTGTGCGCAACGTCGTCATCATTCGGCATGTCCACCTTCTGGCCTTTTACCGCCACCAGAAAGTCCGGTGAGAATTGCAGGTTTTTTTGAGAAATCTTCAAAGCTGTCTCAGGCGGCTTTCCCTGGTCCTGGCCTTCCAGCCAGATCACCACGTTTTCTTTTTCTCCGGCAGCCTGGCTGGTTCCGGTTCCGGTTGAAGCCACATTACCCAGCCGGATCTTGCCGGAAACTGTGCCTGCATTCGCCGGAAGAGTGGCAAACACACAAAGTATCGACGCTGCAACTATCAAACGTCTGATCACAAATTTCTCTCCAGGTCGTGATTTCTGAATTTTTCGCGCCGGATGAAGCAAGTGATTAGGGACTGCACTTCAACCTTAGTAAAGCGCCGTCCGGCCGCGCCGGAAGTGACAACCAGTGGAGAATACTTTCGTCTGCTAAGTACAACAACTTACGAAGGTAACCAGGTTTAAGAGTTGGCAGAGCTGAACTTTGGGGGCTTTAATACCAAGGGCTTAACTGCTACGGGATTAACTACTATGGATTGATCGCGGCACCAGCCACAATGCCGCTTCGCCTTCGGGTCGGGTCATTCTGGACCACGTTTTGCTCTACCTGATGGTAACTAAGATCGCGGGCCACCATTTCAAACTTTCCTTTGAACCGTACGTTGGCGACGGCATGTGTGAAGGTACGCAGCCACATTCCATCCACCTCTGAAAAACTCATCAGAATATGCAGGTCACGTATCCACCAGGACGGGCTCTTGGAAGGATTGCCTTCGATCCGGCGAATGTTGAAGTTTTCCGCATCAATCCAGACGCGTCCGCGCAGAAGGTCTTTGTCACTACGCCGGGGATTCATAGCCAGCACAAAACAATTCCGCCCGTCCAGGTCTTCGGAACCTGCCAGAGAAAAGGCGTAATTGTCCGGCGAAAACTCGTCGCGAGCTGTTTCTTTGGCGTCCTTCTTTTCGGTTTCGTGGTCCAGCACGTCACGCAGGACTTTTTCCCCCATCCCTCCGTGGCTGCTCTCAACTTCATAACGCTTGTGGTCAGGAGGAAGGTAAGTCACATTGGCGATGACGCGGGCCTTCTGCGAGGATGCTTTGTCCAGGAGTTGGTAATCGCGTTTAACGGTGATTGCACGGGAGCTGACCTTATTCTGTTCCTGCGCCCGCATCATGCGGGAGACAATGGTTTGCAGATCCGGGTTCGCCGGCGTTGTAGCGCCCGACGACTGGGCAATCGCCAGCGAGGCCCCAAGACAGAGCAAACATGCAACGTGTACGAACTTGAATACCATTCTCAGGCTCCCAAAATGCCGCGGTATTCACTTGGAAGCAGTTCGGCGGCAAAAGGAGGCTAAGTAAAAGTGTTAAGGCAAGAAAATTCGAATCCTTTGGCCCAGTCACCCTGGTAACGATGGCATCTCACTTAGCCTCTGCCAAGAAAGTTGACTATGAAGTATTCCGGCCCTGGTTTTCTGTTTTTGTCTTTGCCTTTCTTGTGTTTCCTGATCGGATGTGGGAGCGGAAGTGTCTCTTCATCGCCCAGTCCCACGGCTAACCCCGGCACCGCTATTGCTCTCCAGAACATCTCTACAAACCTTCAGTCTCCTCTCGATCTGGAGCAGCCTAACGATGGCTCCGGGCGGTTATTCGTGGTGAGTCAGACAGGCACCATTCAGATTATTCAGAATGGCGCAGTTCTGCCCACACCTTTTCTAGATATTCGCAATCTGGTCATTGACAACAATGAAAGTGGACTGCTGGGCCTTACTTTTCACCCCGGGTTCCCACAGAATCCCCGTTTTTATGTGAACTACGTTCGCTCGAATGCCGGGCAAATTCAGTCAGTCATTTCGGAGTTCCAGGTTTCCGCGACGAATCCCAACCAGGCAGACCCGGCCACACAGCGAATGCTGCTCGTGGTGAATCAGGTACACAACTTTCTCAACCACAAAGCCGGACAGCTCGCCTTTGGGCCTGATGGATTTCTTTACTTCGGTCTGGGCGACGGCGGAAGTGAAGGCGACCCCTTCGGCAATGGTCAAAACACTCAAACGCTACTGGGCAAGATGATGCGCATTAATGTTGATTCAACCAGTCCCGGTCTGCAATACAGCATCCCGCCGGACAATCCTTTTGTTGCCGGCGGCGGCCTGCCAGAGATTTTTGCTGTCGGCTTTCGCAATCCCTGGCGTTTCTCTTTCGATCAGCCCACGGGCAGGCTTTTCGCCGCTGATGTGGGCCAGGATTCGTTTGAAGAAATTGATATCGTCCAAAAGGGCGGCAATTACGGATGGAACATCATGGAAGCGACCCACTGTTTCAATCCACCCTCAGGGTGCAATATGGCGGGCCTGATCCTGCCGATAGCCGAAATTCCGCATCCTGAAGGCGAGGCGGTGATTGGCGGCTTTGTCTATCACGGGTCTGCCATTCCTGGCCTGCAGGGCGTTTATATTTTCGGCGACCTCAACGGTAAGATCTGGAGTCTCCAGCAGCAACCATCAGGATCATTTACCCGCAACTTACTGCTGACCACCCAGCTTTCGATCACCTCATTCGGACAAGACCAGTCCGGTGAACTGTACGTGGTTGATCTGGGCGGGCAAGTGCAAAAAATCGTACCTAAATAGCGTTCGCCGCAATCTTCTGGAGCAATACTCCTTTTTTTGTCGATCCCGCTAGGGAACGGTGACCGGAGCCCTCAGCTCGGGATAGAGGGGGAAGACATCCGCCAGTTCCCTTACCTGACGTCGAATACGCCCCAAAGCGGTTGCGTCCTTATGATTGTTCAAGGCGTCCGCAATGAACGACCCCACCTGAAGCATCTCTTTCTCTTCCATGCCGCGGGTAGTCAGCGCCGGAGTTCCAATGCGTATTCCACTCGGCTTAAGCGGCGGGTTCGTATCAAACGGAATGGCATTTTTGTTGACCGTGATCCCGGCCTGACCCAACGCGTTTTCGGCTTCGCTGCCCAGCATGCCCTTGACGAAAACGTCCATCAGGAAGAGGTGGGTATCAGTCCCGCCGGAAATTACGCGGAAGCCTTCATCCATCATCTTCTTGGCCAGAGTTCTGGCATTGGCGACCACCTGATTTGCATAATCCTTAAATTCCGGCTGTAACGCTTCGCGGAAGCAGACCGCCTTGGCGGCAATCACATGCACCAGCGGGCCGCCCTGTATTCCGGGGAAAACCGTCTTATCAACACCGGCCGCGAATTCCTGCTGGCAAAGCACCATGCCGGAACGCGGACCACGCAATGTCTTATGCGTGGTGGTGGTCACGATGTGGCAGTGCGGGACCGGTGAGGGATGCGCGCCGCCTGCAACCAGACCGGCAAAGTGGGCCATGTCAACCATGTACCTGGCACCGACCTTGTCCGCGATCTTCCGCATGCGGGCGAAATCGATGATCCTGGCATAAGCGCTGCCGCCACCCACAATCAGCGTAGGATGCTCTCTCTCAGCAATCTGTTCCAGTTCATCATAATCAATGGTTTCCGTGTCTTTGCGCACACCGTACGGAATGATCTTGTACATCTTGCCGGAAAAGTTGAGCGGATGTCCGTGGGTAAGGTGCCCACCATGCGCCAGATTCAAGCCCAGGATGGAATCACCGGGCTTCAGGATCGACATGTAGGCCGCCATGTTGGCCTGCGATCCTGAGTGTGGCTGCACGTTGGCGTGCTCAGCGCCGAAAAGCTGCCTGGCGCGATCGCGCGCCAGGTTCTCCACTACATCAGCGTATTCGCAGCCGCCGTAATAGCGCTTCCCCGGATAGCCTTCCGCGTACTTGTTGGTGAAGACCGACCCGGCCGCCTGCAGCACTGCCTGGCTGACAAAGTTTTCTGAAGCAATCAGTTCCAGCCCGTCATGCTGGCGTTCGGCTTCATGGGCTATAGCTTGGGCAATCTCAGGGTCAGCTTCCGTCAGTGAACGGGACATCCAGGCATTTTTCATACAAGAATCTTACTAGCACGGCGGTCGATTGGGGAGGTCTTAAACTTTCTATTCCCCGCCCATGAACGTAATCATCTCAGGCAGAGTGCGAAAAACTCTGGTCATCTTTTTTATGGGCGAGCCCGGCGGAGGACCCGCTGTCCCGATCACAAACTTGCAAGCATACTGCCCTTGTGAGCTTTCGGTACCTTGGTCGGCCGTGACCAGAAACCTCATCACTGTTTCAGAGGCAAGATTGCGAACCGCTGTCGTGGTCACACAGGCGTAAGTTCCCTTTTTCAGCGACTCCGTATTAGCGGAACTATCGCAGGCTTCAATCATGTAACGAACTTCAGCGCCCTTTGTATGCTGGTCAAACCAGGCGCCAAACGGCTCGTTCGGAAGACCTGACTCCATCTCGGACAGGGGCGTGGATTTCAGTTGGGCAATCCACTTCGAATCGTCGTTTTGAAGTGCGTTCAAGGAACCACCCGTCATGACCATCGTCGCGCACGCGACCAGAGCACTGATTAATCGGCTTCGCATCGGAAAGCTCCTATCGTCTCCCAACGCCTTCGCTGGAAATGTTTGTATAGACGTTCGGCTCGTGCCGCTCCATCCATCGTTGTGGTGAACGAATTTCTTCGAAGCCGAACTTCTTGTACAAATCATGCGCAT
>WNEZ01000214.1_pt1 | contig 59997 bp, 45 predicted proteins | sample 5400521 | NCBI WGS metagenome assembly WNEZ01 (sample SAMN13153339, study PRJNA577476) | soil metagenome | isolation source: 120 cm saprolite under Douglas fir tree site 2 hole 1 replicate 1 | place: USA:California | collected 2015-04-18
CCAGAAATGAAACGTGCCCCTGATACCCAGGAAACTGGCTATAAGTCCTCCAATGAATGCGCCGACGAGACCAATCACGATGTCAAGAAAACAACCGTAGCCGCGCCCTCGCACGACGACGCTGGCGAAAAAACCTGCCAGCAAGCCCACAACAAGCCATGAGAGCAGGTCCGTAAGTCCAAAAGTTACCGTAAAAAACGTGGGTATATTGGGTACATGTATCACCATATGGCAATACCTCCTTGTATCTGCTCCGATTAATGTAGTAAAACATAGGCAAGCATAGATTTACTCCAGTTTTCGTTGTTGCTGCTTCATCCGTAGGAGCCTGAAGGCGATTGCCTTTTTGGTCTTACCCCGCGTCCACAGCCAAGTTTACGTCGTCGTCTGAGCCAATACCGTCGACGGCTTGATCAATCAGCCCGATCAAGCGCAGGGCTTCACCAAGGATGCACACAGCGGCGTTGTAGTCACGGTCCTGAGCAACCTGATAATAGGCACAGCTCTTGTTCTGGCACAGGAACACGCGATCCGACAGCTCCATCTCTTCCCATTTCCAAGCGCACGAGTGGCAGGTCTTACTTGATGGAAAGAAGCGCCCTACCTTGATGACCTGCCCACCACGCTGCTCAACTTTGCTCGTGAGCAGGCTCAAGAGCTTGCCTAAAGCAGCATCAGAAAACGAGCGGGATAAACGCCGGTTCTTGAACAACCCTTTGAGGTTGAGGTCTTCTATGCCGACGATTCCGTAACAGTCAGCAATCCTGCTGGTCAGTTTGTGCAAGACATCATCACGCAGGCAGGTAATGCGATAATGGAGTCGGGCCACCTGTCGGCGAGCTTTCTCGCGATTTTTCGACCCTTTGACCCGTCGATGGAGGCGTTTATTGGCTTGACGCAGCTTTTTGAGTGCGGTCCGGAGGAATGCTTGGTTTTCGTATCCTTCCGACGTACTCAAGGTGGCCAGTCTGTTCAAGCCAACATCGATGCCAATGGCAGCAGGTCTCTTCTCAGGCCTTTCATCTGCTATCTCAACCGTCAGGGAAACAAACCACCAATCGGCGGTTTTGGTGATCCGCGCACCTGTCACCTTCCCTTTGAAGCGCAGGTTCTCCGCCATATTCACCCATCCCAGTTTGGGGATCCAGATGCGATGATCCCCAAGCTCGAATTGATCATTGGCGAGGTAGAAACTGGCCTTGCTTCTCTTCTTGCTTTTGAACTTGGGACGACCTTTCCTTTTCCCGCTTTTTACTCCCTCAAAGAACGCGGTGAAAGCTTTGCCCAGGTCCAGAAAGGGTTGATCTGAGGCGTTTTTGGTCACTTCCCAGGTCCAGGGAAATTGCTCGCGTCTGATTGCATTGAACTGCTTCTTGAGCTTGAACGCAGTCGGTTTCTCACCTGCTTCATACTGCCGATTCCACTCCGCAAGCGCCCAATTCCACACAAATCTCGCTGTTCCAGCGGCTTTGGCAAAATACACGGCTTGCTCAGGCGTTGGATTCAATCTGATCTTGTGTGCCTTGATCATCCTTGACTTCCTTTCCCAGAGCTGCCGCCCGAATGGCGTTCTTGAGTGAACGTAATCCGTGTAGTCGTGCGCTAAAGACGGTCACAATGGCGAGCAGATCCTTCACCAGCTCCTGCTCTGGGGAAAAAGACTCCCCATTGGTGACCACAATTTCAGTTCCATGCCGCTCACAGAACGATTCAAACCAGTCATAGCCAAAGCGCACCAAGCGATCTTCGTAGCCGATGATCAGGCGTTTGACGTGACCAAGTTCAATGTCGCCGATGACCTGATTAAAGCCCTTCCGCTTGTAGTTGAGAGCGGAACCAACATCTTCTACCCACTGATCCACCTTGATCGCATGGTCCAGACAATACGCACGCAGCGCTTCTTTCTGCATCACAAGGTCGCGTTTTTGCGCAGGAGCAGAGACACGAGCATACGCGATGGTTTTCCCTTGCTCGGAAGAAATGAACCCCCGATACCGCAAATATTGCTCATGGGTGTAGTAGCGCCGATTGGTGAGGCTACGGTACGCCTTGAGAAGGCCTTTCCTATCCCATTTCTGCAAGGTGTTCACCGATTTTCCGATCAGTTTTCCAAATTCTCTGGGTGAATATGTATGCTCCATGCCTATATATTACCATAAAGGCCACCTATTTTCAATTCTGTCGAATTCTCTTATCTCAGTCAATTACGTTTTGACAATCCCGTGGCACCGTACACCGCAGCGCACTACCTTCATATACGCAAAAGATGGAGGGAAGTTCAATGCTTGCTGGAATAGTCAATAGCCACAGGCACTGGCATCGTTACGAGATCTCTAATGGTTGCGGTGCAGTTGATAGAATGCAAGCCATTGCTTATCAATCCACTCATCGCAGAGGCACAGGAGCTCTCCCAGGCCACGTTGTTTGAGTTCGCGATCCACGACGTTGTTAGCGTGTGGGTGCTGGTAGAGACGCGGTAAGGGTGAACCAAAGCCATGGGCGTAGTGGGCCAGTTCATGGGCAACCGTGGTAATCAATACATGTTCTGGTAGCGACGGGTGCTGGAGCAGGGCATTTATGCCTATGAACGAGATTGTGTCGTCCAGCGAGAGACGGATCAGTCCCAGGCGACGCTTCCAGGGGTAGCCGTAAGCGATCTGTACTTCGTTGATGCGCGGTATGTCGGGGAAATGCTTCTGCCAAATGGAGTCGAGGTAGACGTTAAGATCACGCACAGGTGATGGGGATGTCAGAGTTAGGGAGGAGAGGTCAGACTGACCAACTGACAACATAGATGAGGCTCCTTCATTTTGTTTAGCTGCGTTTCTTTGTTTCACAAGTTCTATTTGGTTGTAAGTCCAGTATAAAGGTGTGAGCGAAATAGATCAGAGGCCTGATTCCTCGCCGCCTCCGGCGGCTCGCGTCTGTTTTTGCTGAGGGCTTTGCTGCCGCAGGCAGCAAAGCCCTCTTGTGAATAACTGAAGATGGTGAGGCTTCCTGAATAGCCACGTCCTGTGGTATGATGTACACAGGTAATTAGCGATGGCGAAAGGTAGCGCTTGTGCAGGAGAATAGGCCCGAGTCGCAAGTTCATTCGCGTCCAGCGAACAGCAGTCCGAACGTCACTGCTGCGGTTGGCCTAGAGGAAACGGCAGGAAGCTTACGCGCGAGACGTAGCTCCCTATTCACGCAGACAGTCATCTGGGTGACCGGACTGATCTGCCTGGCACTTCTGCTCGGATCGTTAGGACAGGCATGGTCGAACAGCCAGTTAATGCAGCGTGTGCAGGATGCGCAACAGCAGACGCAGCAACTCCAGGCCCATCGCGACTTCCTTTCCCGGCTCGCCAACTACTACAAGGACCCATTCGTTATTGAAAGCGAAGCTCGCCAGCAGCTTGGCTACGTCCGACCGGGTGAACATCCGGTAGTAATCGTCAGTTCGACCGCTCAAGGACAGCAGACAGCAGTGGGTCACAGCAGTACGCCGACCCCGCAAGGTTTCTGGCAAGAGTGGTGGAACGCCTTTTTTAGTGGGTAATCGCTGTAAACATTTAGGGGCATCGCACGTTATATATAGTAGAATAAAGAGAAAGCAAGGATGCAGGAGTCACCATCTTTGCCTTTTTTCATATGGCCTGATCTTTTCTGTTGAGGAGTTATTGCTATGCGTCCGTTGATTGGTATTCCCTGTCATTCAGGCTTCCGCGAGGGATCTGGACGACCAATTTATTGCAACAATCGCGTCTATGTGCATGCGATAGAACATGCTGGCGGTGTTCCTATTCTGATCCCTATACTAAGCGATCTGAGTATGTTTGATACCTTGCTGCCACGTCTAGATGGTTTGTTGCTTCCAGGCGGCCTTGATGTACACCCCAGCCGCTATGGCGAAGAGCCAGATCCGCAGTTGGGAGATGTCACCCTGGAACTTGACGAGATGGAACTGATGTTGGCACATTGGGCACTGGATGAAGATATGCCTGTGATTGGTATCTGTCGCGGCATACAGCTCTTGAACGTGGCCCTGGGTGGGACGCTGTATCAAGACCTACCCACGCAGTATCCAGGGAGTTTGAAGCATATGAATATTCATTTGCCGCGCTCCCAGGTTGTACATAAGGTATATGTTGAGGCTGGAAGCCGCATGGAAAAGGTTCTCGGTGTACGCGAGTTCTGGGCCAATAGCCTCCATCACCAGGCGGTCAAGGTAGCGGGGAGAGGTGTGCGTGTCAGTGGACATACTGAGGATGGTGTGGCCGAGTTGCTCGAAGCTCCCGATTATCGCTTTGTGATGGCGATGCAATGTCACCCAGAGGAAATATACCTGCAAGAACCTGTATGCGCTCGCTTCTTCGCTGCCTTTGTCAGAGCATGTAGCACGGATGTAGAGGATGACGAGGAAGATGTAGTGTCAGAACATTCACAAATGATTCGGAGCTTGTCGTGGGTTGGCCGGAGGCCGATAAATCGGCGGTGGGCGCGATAAATCGGCCCCTACACATGGCCCACGTATTTGGTTAAAATCCATAATCGGCCCTTCAGGATACCACGAACGGGGACGACACCTACAATCATTTCATCTTGTGCTACAATAATAGTACTATGTCAACCAGACCAGAACCAGAAGATGACACCATCCATCAAGAAGCCGCTTCCCTGTTGCGGACTAACCGCGAACTGGCAGTGCTCTATGCTATTGCCGGCCATCTGAACCGCAAAGTCGATGTGCATGAGGCCTTGCAGGAAGTATTGGCCCAGGTCACCAGGCTGCTGGGATTGCAAACCGGCTGGGTGTGGCTGCTCGACGAACAGGGTTCCCCGTACCTGGCAGCATCACAGGCGCTTCCTCCCTATCTTGCAGACCACCCAGAGCGCATGACCGGCTTTTGTCTCTGCCTGGACACCTTTGTGAATGGCGATCTTGAAGGAGCAGCCAACATTAATGTGTTGCGCTGCAGCCGCTTGAAGAGTGCCGAGCGAGACAGCGACCCATCCTCTCTGGGCTTGCGCTTCCATGCTAGCATCCCCATCTATGCAGGCAATACGCCCATCGGTGTGCTCAACGTCGCCAGCGAGGATTGGCGCGAGCTACAGGTGGAAGAATTGCAGTTGCTGCATATCATTGGTGACCAGATCGGGCTGGCGGTGCAACGAGCGCGCCTCTCCGCGGAACATACACGCGCGGCTACCCGCCTGGCAACCATCGAGGAGCGGAACCGACTGGCAAGGGAGATTCATGATACGCTGGCCCAGGGTCTATCTGCGATTAGCTTGCAGTTGGAGACCGCGGATGCAGTAGTCGCCTCCCGTCCACAGCGTGCGCAGGAGGCCATCCGACGTGCATTGAGCCTGGCAAGGAGCAACCTGGAAGAGGCACGTCGCTCGATGATAGACTTACGGGCCGCTCCACTACAAGACCGCACGCTGCACGAGGCATTATCAGTCCTTGCTCAGCAAGCGTGCGATGAAGCCTCGGTAGAAGTTCAGTATAATTGCTCACCCACCGAAGATTTTCCTCCGCTGCCCACACGGATTGAGATGGGGGTGTACCGTATCGCTCAGGAAGCTCTGGCGAATGCATGCAAACATGCGCATGCGCAGCATATTCAGTTGTCACTCACACTGGATGACCAGTCATTGTGTCTGTTTGTGCAGGATGATGGTTGTGGCTTCGATCCCGATCAGGTAGCATCAAGCGTACTGGAGGGACACTTTGGATTGGCTAGTATGAATGAGCGAGTCAAGCTGCTGGGCGGTACGATCTGTATCGAAAGCGAACCGGGCGCGGGTACGTGTATTGATGTGCGTGTAGCGTACAGAGAGAAAGACGTGTAGGCATATGGTGCGCATTTTGCTTGCCGATGATCACCCTATCGTGCGCGAGGGGTTAGAGGCATTGCTGGAGACCCAGGCCGATTTCGAGGTAGTTGGAGAAGCAGCAAATGGCAATGAAGTGTTGCGCCTGGCTCTGGAACTGCGACCGGATATCATCTTGCTCGACCTGGAAATGCCGATCATGGATGGTGTTGAGGCGACGCGACGCTTACACCAACTGCAACCAGCCTTCCGCATCATTGTGTTCACCGCATTTGATAATGATGAGCGTATCATTCACGCGGTGCAGGCGGGTGCCGTTGGGTACCTGCTGAAGGATGCTCCACGGGCGGATATCTTCAACGCCATCCGCGTAGCCATGGAGGGCGGTTCGCTGCTGCAGCCGGTAGTTGCCTCCAAGCTGCTGCGTCACATGGGTCAGCAGCATCTACCGCCCCATGAAATGCTCACCGAGCGGGAACTTGAAGTGCTCAACCTGCTGGCCCAGGGCATGCCGAACAAGGAAATTGCGGCTCAACTTGTGATCAGTGAACGTACTGCTAAGTTCCACGTCAGTTCGATCATGGGCAAGCTCGGAGCTACCAATCGCACCGAAGCCGTTTCCCTGGCTGCCCAAAAAGGACTGATTAAACTGCGTTCTTGAGGGCAACCGAAAATACCCAGGATACTGGCGGCACTCCCGCTCCAGTTGTCGTCACCGCAGTGCCACCGCAGCAACTCTTGCAGGAGGCGCAATAACGCCAGCAGGGAAATGTGAAGTATGTCGCATGAAAACAGTGATAAACTCCACTGCTCACTCTTGTGAGAATATGTTATAATGCGCCAAGGAACAGTATAACCATTGAATAGCAAGCGAAATAGAGTGTATTTCCCTGGCTCCAATGGGATGCGAAGCACGCTGAGGAATTCCCCTCGAGGGATTTAAACGCGCTCCGCAAGCTTCGCTGAGGGGGACTACGATGCCATACTCGCGGAGTCCAGGCCAGTATAACGAGCGGTGTAGAAAATTATGAACTATCCGTCTGACCCTAAGAATGCCTCATCCGTCAGTAACCCTGCCACGCCGCAGAGTGGTGCGGGAGGGACTGCGCCCGATCTTCCGCTGCCGTCGGCAACTCCCCAAACTCCCTCGACGCCCTCTTCTGGGCAATCAGGGTCAGGGCCAAGGAATGAAACCCCATCTGGCGGTACTAGTGCCGCTAGTCGACGGCGTCTGGCTCCCGGTACACCGCTCTCTCAAGGACGATATAAGATTGAGAGAGCGGTGGCGGCTGGCGGGATGGGGGCCGTCTATCGTGCCCTGGATACACGCTTCAATCGCCCATGCGCCGTCAAAGAGATGCTGGACGAATTCCAAAGTGACACTGAGCGCAACCAGGCGGTAGAATGGTTTGGCCGCGAGGCGACATTGCTACTTGATCTGAACCACACCTGCATTCCGCGTGTGCGCGACTTCTTCGTTGAAGATGACAAGCATTACCTGGTGATGGATTTCATCGAAGGGCGGACGCTCGGTGAATTACTGGAGAAAGAAGGCAACGTACCCGGCCTCAATGGTGCGCACGGAGTACCGGAAGCCCGCGCACGGAGTTGGGCGCAGCAGGTGTGTAACGTGCTCGCCTATCTGCATAATCAGACACCGCCCATCATCTTCCGTGATCTCAAGCCGTCGAACGTTATGGTGACCAATCGCGATGAGATCAAGCTGATTGACTTTGGTATTGCGCGTACGTTCCAGGGGCAGCACCAGGCAACCATTATCATGACGGTTGGCTATGCGCCACCGGAGCAGTTGCAAGGCATGCCAGAGCCACGCAGCGATCTCTACGCGCTGGGAGCCACGCTCCATCGTATACTTACTCACCACGACGCAGCCAATAATAAGCCTGGGATCTTCTCGTTTCCGCCGATCCGCACACTACGACCAGATGTCTCCCCTGCCTTTGAGCAGGTAGTGATGAAAGCATTAGGATTTCTGCCGGATCAACGCTGGGCCAACGCCATCGAGATGGAGCGAGCCATCATCAACCTGCCTCCTATTATGGTCCAGCCGCCGGTGGCTGGACCCCTTCCAGTGCCCCAGCCAATTGCCAGACCCAATCCGCCGACCCCAGCGGCTCCGGCTGCGCCCATGCAGGCAACGACCGGGGTAACCGGTCCTGGGGGCGCCTCGATTACTGCCGCCCTGGAACATATAAAAGCGGGACGTATCGAGCCGACGTATCAAGCCATTCAGCGTGCATTTGCACTCGAGCCGAACAATTCGTTGGTGCATAAAATCTTTGGACAGATTTTTGCGCGTCGACAGCCTCCACAGATCGACCAGGCACTCCAGGCATATACACGCTCACTGCAACTCAATCCTAACGATGCCGAAACACATAAACTCATAGGGGACGTGTGGCTCTTCCTGCGGCGACAGCCATTGCAGGGGATCGCTCCTTATATACAGTCGTTGCGCCTGAAAACTGATGATTTTGAAGCGCATCAACGCCTGGCGCAATGCTATGAAGAAACGAATCAGCTTGACCCTGCCTTGCGTGAATATCTGGAAGCGGCCCGTCTCGCGCCCAAAGTAGCGGCAGTCCAATATGCGCTTGGCCAGCTTGCCAAGCGTATGAACCAGTTTGCCACTGCCGAACGTGCTTTTGTTGAAGTACTCAGAATCAACCCGGCCGATCACGCGACGCGCTTCTTGCTTGCTCAAGTCTATGAGAGCGAGAATAAACTCGAAGATGGCCTGCGTGAATGCAACTACGTGGTAAGCGCGACGCCGACGAACCAGGCGGCACAAGCAATGCTGCAACGTTTGCGCGCGCGACTAGGACGCTGAGATGTCAGGCGTAGACCCAAAACACAAGAGAACAAGACCAGAATGCATTCCACCTTCTTACGTGATTAGCGGCGTAGGGGCCGATTTATCGTGCCCACCGCCGATTTATCGGCCCCGGATGTGGGACAGCTCTGTCCTTGACAGTTTTTTAAGGCGGTTCAAGGAGCGGCGCGTCATGAGGCCTGGCACCCGCAAGGGCCTCCCCCCCCAACCACGCCACCTCGTGCCACTACATTTGAAGAACGTCCCACCACCGAACGACGGCACGGTGGATACCGGAGTGGGGGAGCGGGCCATGCGAGATGTAGTGGCACGGGGTGAGGATAGCTGCCCCCCAGGCAGGGTGCCCTGTCTGGGGGACAGGTATGGGGGTGGATGGGCCCTTGTAGGTGCCAGGTGCGAGATCATCCTACTCGCCGGACTTCTCATCGCCCTTCAGTTCTTGCTGCCTTCGGTTGCCTTCGCAGCGCCTGCCCGCCTCGCGCCCAACCCATCAAGTACCGACCCGGCCTTTGCCCGAGCAGAGGTCTCCGTCGTCCGACTCATAGTCACCTACAACACATCATCTCCACCCCAGTCGCATAGCGGTTCGATCATCCATTGCACCGGCCTGGGCATCCTGGTAGGCAGCTGGCTGGTTACGGCCGCAAATGCGAAAGACCCCTACGTCAACTGGGTGCTCACCGATGCCGCCCTCCTCAACCAGTCCAGCGCAGTTTGTGCTCCTGCAAACACTGCCCAGGTATCCATAGCCAGTATCGATGTCCTTCCTAACAATGTTTATACCAACACGCATCCTGCCAACACTCTCGGGACTTTGATGTGCCAAACGACCACGACCATAGTCTGCATGACGGAGGGCACCACTGTCATCAATTCCTTCCTCCCTGTCAATGCTTCAGCGATGCTGTTCTCGTTCCGCTCAGCTGCACCTCAGCCCTTTGTGGATATTGCGACACAGGATCTGACTTCTGACCTGGCCATCCGCTTGACCAATGCTGGAGGTGTCTCGGCTTCGTCCCTGATTGCTCTGAATAATCGAGCACAGAACTTCCTCAATCCTCTACCCGTGCCTCTCAATTCTAATAAGACCACGACGTCTTCACCCACGACGTCGGGTCAAATTGTAGAGGAACCTGGCACACCGTCGGTGAATGCAGCGGGGCAAGTGGTGAGCATCCAGGTTGGAAGCGGTCCGCTCGACGTGACACAGGCCGTTGCTCTCCTGAAAACCCAGCCACCACAGCCAACACCTATACGTACAACTACACAACCCACAAACCTGCACACCAACCCGCTACGGGATGCCTGGAATACAGGCATCAACGACTTTTATGGAGTTACACCTCTGACTCAACCCAATTACCCTGCCGCTGCGAAGGAGTTCCGAATGGCAGCCGCTGCCAATCAAGCGTTTCAAGCGGCAACAACTTTTGCTATCGCGAGTGACAACGGGGGAAAATTTCCTGGTCAAGGAAGCCCGACTTCTGGCACAAAGCCACCTGCTGGGTCGACATCGACGGGATCGAACCTGAAATCTTCTCCCGGCATTCCCTGGTTGTTGCTTGTTACAGGGCTGTTTGTTCTGATCATTCTACTGGTTGGGATAGGCCTGCTTGCACGGGCACGAGCACATCAGAAAGAACTGGCACGATTCGAGGCGGACCGGCACGAAGCAGAGATGGCGGCGCAGCGGCAACAGCAAGCACGGCAAGCGCAAGCGGCTCCGGCAGCGATGGTGAATAAGGCATCGACCCCACCCCCTCGTCCAACGAGTCTGCCGTGTCCACACTGTGGATATCCTACGCGGGTCGACGCTCCCTATTGCTCTAACTGTCACTACGTGCTCTCACAGTCACCATCGGGACACCTGGTTGCCAGGCCACCCACGGTCACAGAAACACCTAAAATCCTTAGTACTCCTGAGGCACAACCACAGTCCCAGCTATTGCCACTCCAACCACAGCAGGCAGCTGCGGCGGTGAATGTGCCAGGGACAACAACGCATGCACAAACTGCCTCTGACCTGCGCTGTCCGAACTGTGGTCGCTTCGCGCAGGTCGGCGCTACCTATTGTCCAAATTGTCGCTATCAGCTTTCATCCGTAGGGGACCGATTTATCGCCTCCGTGGAGGCTCCTCATGCCAAAACAGATACCGTTGGCGAATTGCGCAGGAAAGACGAGCGAAACGATGCCGAGTCCGTAGGGGTGCGATCTATCGCGTCCTCCGGGCCGGGTGGGGCGCCCGCAGTATCCCAGGAACAAGAAGCACCTGTAGAGGCCACACCAGAAAATGCCTCGGTAGAGGCGAGGTTACGACGTTTATGGAATCAATCACAATAGAACGATCCTATGTTAGCTAAAACTGAAGACCCGATGTAAGGGGGAAAGAGCAAATGAGTACATATCGTTCCATACGAAATATACGAAGGAGTATCGGCACCGTTGTGCTCGCCCTACTCGGTGGGCTGCTCATCGTCCTACAGTTCGTGCTGCCAGCGGTCGCCTTCGCAGCGCCTGCTCGTTTTGCGCCCAATCCATCAAGTACCGACCCGGCCTTCGCCCGAGCACAGGTCTCCGTCGTCCGACTGATAGTCACCTACAACACATCATCTTCATCCCAGCCGCGTATCAACTCGACCATCCAATGCACCGGCCTGGGCATCCTGGTAGGCAGCTGGCTCATTACTAGTGCAAATATGAAAAACCCCTACGTCGACTGGGTGCTCACCGATGCCGCCCTCCTCAACCAGTCCAGCGCGGTGTGTGCTCCTGCACACACTGGCCAGGTATCCATAGCCAACATCGATGTCTTGCCCAATAATGTTTATACCAACATGCATCCTGCCAACAACACTCTAGGCACTTTGATGTGCCAAACGACCACGGGTTGCACGACCGAGGGCACCACTCTCATCAATTCCTTCCTCCCTATCAATGCTTCAGCGATGCTGTTCTCGTTCCGCTCAGCTGCACCACAGCCCTTTGTGGATATTGCAACACAGGATCTGACGCCTGATCTCACCATCCGCTTGACCAACACCAGAAATGAGCCGGCTTCGTCCCTGATTACTCTGAATAATCAAGCACAAAAATTCCTCAATCCTCTACCCGTGCCTCTCAATTCTAATAAGACCACGACGTCTTCACCCACGACGTCGGGTCAAATTGTAGAGGAACCTGGCACACCGTCGGTGAATGCAGCGGGGCAAGTGGTGAGCATCCAGGTTGGAAACGGTCCGCTCGACGTGACACAGGCCGTTGCTCTCCTGAAAACCCAGCCACTACAGCCACCTCTGCCATCACCTACACCTACACGTACAATTACACAGCCAACACCTACACGTACAACGACACAACCCACAAAACTGCACACCAACCCGCTACGGGATGCCTGGAATACGGGCATCGATGACTTTTATGGAATTCCACCTCTGACTCAACCCAATTACCCTGCCGCTGCGAAGGAGTTCCGAATGGCAGCCGCTGCCAATAAAGCGTTTCAGGCGGCAACAACGTTTGCTACCGCGAGCGACAACGGGGGAAACTTTCCTGGTCAAGGAAGCTCGACTCCTGGCGCAAAGCCACCTGCTGGGTCGACATCGACGGGATCGAACCTGAAATCTTCTCCCGGCATTCCCTGGTTGCCGATTGGCGTAGGGCTGCTTGGTCTAATCATCCTGCTGGTTGTGATAGGCGTGCTGCTACGGGCACGAGTACACCGACGAGAACTGGCGCGTTTTAATGAGGAGCAAGGGCGGGCACAGCGTATAGCTGATATGGAGGTGCAACGGCAACAGCAGGCACGGCAAGCGCAAGCGGCTCCGGCAGCGGTGGTGAATAAGGCATCGACCCCATCGCCTCGTCCAACGAGTCTGCCGTGTCCACACTGTGGACAGCCGGCACGAATCGACGCTCCGTACTGCAATAATTGTCACTATGTGATCTCACAATCACCATCGGGGCACCTGGTTGCCAGGCCACCCACGGCCACAGAAGCACCTACCACTCCTATATTCCCGACCGTTTCTCAGCCATCAGCACAAGACAAACTTTCGTTCAGTGATTTGCCGACACTGCGTATCCCACAAGATGGGCAGGGTGAAAGGGAGTTGAGGCAGCCTTATACTGTCGAGCAACTCACGGGCCACAACTTGAGCCTGGCGGTAGGAACACGTTCAGACCCGGGTATTAAGCGAAAGTACAAACCGAATGAGGATAGTCTGCTCGCTATGCAGGGAGCACGTCCACAGAATGCGCAATTACAGCAGTTTGGTTTGTTTGTGGTGGCAGATGGTATGGGCGGTCATGCAAATGGGCAAGACGCGAGCCGTTTAGCCATCCAGACGATTATCAATTACATGGTGCCGCCGTTGTCCGAAGGGAACGATATGGGGGATGAAGACTTCGTCAAGCTGCTGGCGGATGGGGTGCAGCAAGCAAATGCGGCGGTGTATAAGCACAACCAGGAGCAACGGGGGGATATGGGCACAACGATGACAGCTTCCCTGGTCATCGGCTCTATGGCGTACGTGGCGAACGTTGGGGATAGCCGCACGTACCTCTATCGCGAACCGGAAGGCCTTAGGAAGGTGACCCGCGACCATTCGGTCGTAGCCAGTTTGGTGGATGCCGGGGTAATCAAACCTGACGACATCTATACGCATCCGAAGCGCAACCAGATTTATCGCAGCCTGGGTGAAAAGCCGGTTGTCGAGGTGGATACGTTCAAGATAGTACTCCAAACCGGTGATAAGTTGTTGCTGTGCTCTGATGGTTTGTGGGATATGGTGCGTGATCCGGAGATCCAGCGCGTGATGCGTGCCCCTGCCCCCGATCCATCTCAGACCGGAGATGCACTGATTAAAGCCGCTCTGGACGGTGGCGGTGAAGACAATGTCAGCGTGATCGTGGTGTATATCAGCGAGGCCAGCAAGCAAACTGGTGTGGCTGGTATTCAACTGCTGGCCAAACCTGATTCGGTTAGTGTGCCGAATCTGCCGAAGTAAAGTGAGTTTGATGATCCCGACCTTTGGGCTGCTTCGCACCCAAAGTCGGGACGTGCTCGATAAATCGGCACTCTACATCAAAGACTGTACATCGAGGTGCTTGTCATGGGATTGAGGATATGCTATACTCGGCCTCGGAGAGATGTCTGAGTGGTCGAAAGTGCCGCTCTCGAAAAGCGGTAGGGTGCAAGCCCTCGTGGGTTCGAATCCCACTCTCTCCGCCACGGAGGAGTCTCATAGTGGCCTAGTGAGCACGACTGGAAATCGTGTAAGGTGAATAGCCTTCGTGGGTTCGAATCCCACCTCCTCCGCCGACCCCTTAAACGGGCTTCAGTTCTTACTTTGCAGAAACCAACTATCCAGTTGACAGCAAAACTGACAGCAAAACGCACGCAAAGGAGAGGGTATTATCTCTGGAGAACGGCGTTCAACTTACTGATGGCTTCTTGTTGTATCGTTGGCAGGACATGGGAGTAGATGTCCATGGTCATACTGATCTGGCTGTGTCCTAATATTTCCTGCACCACTTTGGGATGGACCCCGATACCTAAAAGCATAGAAGCTGAAGAGTGGCGAAGGTCATGAAAACGGACGTCTGGCAGCCCGGCCTTTTTTAACAATGCCTTGAACTGTGCAAAGAGAATTCTTGATGTATGAAGATGTCCTCCCACAGTGCTGCAAAAGACGAGGTCTTTATCCGTCCATGCCTCGCTAGCCTTGAGCCTTTCCTCCAACTGTCGAACGCGATGCTGTTTGAGCTTCTCAAGTGCAAAGGCAGCAATGGCAATGCTCCGACGGCTCTTCTCTGTTTTCGGTTCTGCCTCTACATATCCACCCTTCCCATTCAATTTAGCTGACCGCACTGCGTGATCGCATGCGTCACTTGAGGACGCGAGGTTCGTCGAGCCATGATTCTTCTCCCGCTGATTTTTTCATCTTCCTTCTTTCCTTCAGGCTGCACCTGCTGTCAAGCTCTGTTTTCCGTTCAGGTTTCTTTTCTGCTCGACGCTGGTCTGAGCCAGGCCAGTTTGGATTCGCTGACAAAATGCCTCGATCGAACGAATCATCCCAAGGAAATTAATCTCATCCTCCAAAAACTGTCTTGCACTTCGTCTTTCATATGACGTTTAATATAGATCATTCTCAATATGCATGAGCCTATCAGTTAGGAGGCATGAATGGACTCGGCACATTCACTCGAACAACCTCAGCTCACAAGTATTTGTGAACCGCCTTATCTCCTATTTCTTCTCAAACGAGGACTGAACTATATCCAGCAAGGATGTTACGTCGAAGGAATGGCTATTCTTGCTCTGGTTCGCGAACAGCTCCCTTCTAGCCAGGTCTATTTTGCCAATGTACTCGACGCATTTCTACAAGGATACAGCAGTTATCAGCGTACTCAGCAAGCATTGCAAGAGGTAAGCACACAGTTTGCCGAAGCATGTGTGGAACTACAGGCACGAGCGACTCTCTTTAGAAAAACACTCCTCACAATTATACAGGACTTAGAAACTTCACACCTGGCCGCTGTTCCACTTCCAGATGGAGATAAACTTGAAACAGCACCTTTAGCTTTTCAAGATGTACAAGGACCTTCATTCACACCTGATCTGCCTGTAAACGGCAATGTTCTTCTCCCTGAACTCTTCTTCATCTGTTTTAATCGTTTTGAAGTCAGGCTTCATGGCAAGCCAATCGCGCTTTGCCCCAGTCGTGCTGGGCAGAGTATTTTACGTTACCTGGTCACAAAATCAGGACATAGCGCGACGAGTGATATCCTTCAGGCTCTATTTTGGTCGGAGGATGAGTCTCATGTAGCTCAACGCAAGCTCCATCATGCCATCAGTTCCTTGCGTGCTTCACTCAAGAGCAGCTTCTCAGCAGGGCCGGTCTCTCTTTCCATAGTGTGCAAAAATGGAACCTACTCTCTCCAGGCGACAGTCAAGATGCGAACCGACGTAGACGAATTTCTCGATTGTTATCATGCAGGGCAACAGAGAACTGAAGAACGCGTGGCGTTATATGAGAAAGCCTGTCACTTCTATACAGGTCCCTTCTTAACGGAGGATATCTATGACGATTGGTCGGTCCTTCAGCGGGAGCAGTTGAGTAAGACGTACTTTGCTATGTCCAGGGTGCTTATGAAGCACTATTTGACAGTCGAACGCTATGAGGACGCTGCGAAATGGGCTATGGCCATTCTCAAAGAGAACCCCTGTGACGAAACGGCCCACCAACAACTTATACAAATCTATGCCGCCCAGGGATGCAGGAGTGAGGCGATACAACAATATCATCAATGTGAACGCATCCTGCGTGAGGAATTGGGCATGCAGCCGATGCTTGAAACCACGGCTATCCTCCAAAAAATCCTTCTGCCGACAGCGGAGCATCAGCGGAGCAAAAACGGAGAGAAAATGTAGCCTCTCATGCTAGAGTAGATGAAAAGCCAGTAGATCAAACAAGAGAAAGTAGGAATCTGATATGGCTTCTCGTCGTCTTTGTGTGCTTCGTCGTGTTTGGTCAGCACAGCTATGACGAACCCTGAAATGCTCTCTATCATAGTGCGGTGCAAGTACGTCAGCCAGACGAACACGGTACAGCTGCAGATTGTGGATGTGAGCACTAGCCAGGATATCCGTCTCAGGGAAGGTACTTTTCTCTTGCGCATCTCAACGGATGAGAGGCCCGGAGTAGTACGCTGCTTCATTCGTCACATCGCCAGTGGGCGTGAAACCCATATACAAGGTGGCGCTCGGCTGCGTGAGTTTGTGAAAGCCTGCCTGCTGGATGATACGTTGCCTCTATCTACTGATCCAGACTCAACGGGAGGATGAACTTTGTATACTGCCTTGCGTGCAACAAGCAAAACTCTACTTGAGTATCTGAAACAGCGCTTCCTGGATGATGCTGATTTGGCTCCGTTCTTCGGAAATACTGGAAATATGCATGTGTCGCTTAACACGCCAGAAGAGATGTCAGATAGGGGAACTGAAGGGTTATCTGTTTGGCTTTACCGCGTAGTGCGCGACGAGGAAAGAGTGAACGCGCCGTATGAGAGGCTCAATGGGAACCAGTTGCAACGCAACCCGCTTCCTTTGCGCCTGCACTATTTGATTACGCCGGTACTCAACACGACAGATGCGGCACCTGAAACGGCACAAGCTATTCTGGGCAAAGTCCTCCAGGCATTTTATGAACATCCTACATTTCGTGGCTCAGAACTCTTGGATGGTCTGACGAGAACACAGTCGGAATTAACGGTTCGCTTAGAGTCGTTGAGCCTGGATGATATCACAAAGGTCTATGATGCCCTCACCCGTTCCTACCAGTTATCGATTTCATATGAGGTGACTGTTATTTACATTTATGTGTCGAGTGAGCCCGAGAGCGTCACACCTGTACAGGTCGTCATGCCAGATACGGGCGTCATTGTCTCTGAGGCAGGCAGTTAACAGCGAGGGAGCGTATGACACATCGAGTTGTTGAGAATAATGGTGAAGTATACACTCTCTCGCTTGATACTGAGATGCCCATTGCAGCACGTACCTGGGCTATCGTCAGTGCGCGTTTAGTAGATGAGATTACCGGTCGGCCTCCTAACGGTGTCATCACGATTCAGGCGGCGGAGCCTGGTTTCAAACCGAGGGTAGCGGCTGACGGTCTGGTAGGACTGACTGGTATACCACGTAACAGTTTTCCCAGGCTTGCCACGAAAAACTATGCCGTCAATGTCAGCATAAAGGCCGAGGGATACGTCGCCGTGCGTAACACCGTTCCTATCGCGTCCATGACAGGTTTTCCAGATACCTTTGCACCTAGCGACATGGGAGTGGTGTTTCTTCACCGCGCCCCCGTTGTTCTACGTGGCAGAACTGTTGCCATCAGTGGGCACTCGACGGTAGCACTTCCTAATGTCCCTGTACAAATCGTAGGTGTCTGGAACACGTTTCCGCCCACTGATGTCACTGCTCCACCTCCTGATCCGCCTAACCTTATTTCAGTACAGCCAACTCTCTATACTGCTCGCACGACGGCAGCTTCAGGGAGCGTGAGGCGTCGAGATGTGGTGCCGGTGTCAGGAGAAGATAAGCACTTGCTTACCTGGGCTGCCAGCAGTGACACGGTGCTGACATTGTCAAATCACGTGAAGATTGCTGTGGGTGACCTGCTCATGATTGACGCTCTCAATCCCGATCGCGTGGAGTACATCACCATCAAGACGATCTCAGGGGCAAGTACTGATGACCAACCTGCCAGGATCACACTCACGTATCCCCTGGCCTATGAGCACAAGAGCAATGCACTGGTGCGCAAGGTCACATTACAAGCAGCAGGCCCAGATAATCCGTTGGCACGCGATGCTATCAGTGGAGATACCTGTGTGTTTTTGACGAGTATGCACAACCTCAGCACCATGAGTGCAGTGAATACACAGAATGTCGTGGAGATTGTCGGAGGTGATCCTGCCGAGTACCATAGCCTCAGTCTTTTCTCAGTGAAGAGCGATGCTCTGGGGTATTTTCGCTTTCCGCCATTGAGCCGGGTGGCACAACTGGACATACAAGCAGACCGTGGAGGAGGAACACCTTCTACCAAAGAAAGAACGGTTAGCCCGGATTACCACATTCGTGAGAACCAGGTTGATTTCATATTCACATGAATCACTACGTTGTTTGAGACACATACTGGAGGACCATTATGCCTGAATACCTGGCACCAGGAGTCTACGTCGAAGAGATCGACACAGGGGCAAAACCCATAGAGGGCGTGAGCACCAGCACGACAGCTCTGCTCGGCGTCACCGAACGCGGCCCCGTCACCGTTCCTATTCTCGTGACGAGCTATGGGGAATATACACGGTGGTTCGGAGAACGACTCGACATCAACGTCTTTTCTAACGACAATGGCCCCCATTGTTATCTGCCACACGCAGTCGAAGGATTTTTTACAAACGGAGGCAAGCGGGCCTATATCACGCGGGTGTTGGATGAGAGTGCTGCGCGTGCCGCCACCCAGCTATTCTACCTCGATCCTAGTATTACAACGAGACTTTACCAGCGCAGTCCCTGCAGTTGGGCAAGAAGTCGCTTGCGATGGGAGCAATAGGCGGCATAGTTGTGGCGTTGCTGATAGGCGATCAAAGCCAAGGCCGCAGGCAAATCCAGCACGGGCTGGGGCAAGGCGACCCGCAAGAGCAAGCGCACCTGGGCGACGCTGAGCGGCAGGGAGGGATGCGAGTCCAAGCTGAGCACCTCATCTGAGGTGGGTAAGGGACGTGTGGTCGTGGGGCGCAGGAGCCCCCCCTCTCTGGTTCAGGCGCTGTTGCCATCGAACCAGGAAATGATGAGCCAGAATGACGAGCGTCATGTGATGGTGCCACCCGCGCCAGAAGCGCAGCTCATAGTGGTCCATGCCCAGTTCTCCCTTACACTCGGCAAAACAGGTCTCGATCGGCCAGCGCATTCCACTCACGCGCACAAACGTGGAAAGCGGCGTCTCGATGGGAGCATTGCTCACGTAAAACTTCCATTCCGGCTCCGAGGCTTCACCGCTGACTTTCCGCCGGATCACCACCCAGACCTCCGGGCCTGGCAAACGATCGAGAGGCAATACCGCGCGCAGCACGAGGAAGTCGGCCACCAGCGGGCCTTTGTGTCCTTCCAGCAGGCGAAAACGATGCCAGGCGGGAGAGGGCCACTGCTTGGCCAGTTCCTCCACCGTCACTTTGGCTGGGCTCTCCTGATGCAGTCGCTCGCGCCGGGGAGCAGGTCCTTTGCGCGAAGGGGTCTGGGGTGGAACCCAACTGCTGGGGTGCCGACGTTCCGTCTGCCCGTCGGCTTCCAGCAGTGGCCAGACCTGGGTATCTCGCGGCACCTCGGCCAGATACCACAACCCCGTCGCGTCCAGCCGTTCCAGGAAGGCAGGGGAGTCGCCATATCCCTCGTCGCAGACGACCCAGCGGGCTTGGAGCCGCCCCGAGGCCATGACCTCCTCTACCAGCTGTGCCGCTAGCTCATGCTTGGTCTGAAAGGCAGTCTCGTCGGGAATCCGGCAGTCCTGCCACAGGGTCCGGTGATCCTCACCAAACCAGGACTCAGGCAGGTAGAGACGCCGGTCAAGCAACGTCGCGCCCTTGCGGCTGGCATAGCCCAAGAAGACGCCAGCCTGGCAATTATCCTTCTTGCCGGTGTTTCCGCACCACTGAGGCGCCACGCCTGCAGAATGCTGCCCGTGTTTGGGAAAGTCTGAACCATCAATGATGAGCACGCCATCTTCTTCGCCCAACGTCTCGTTCACCAAACGCTGGTGTTCGGCCAACAGGGCGTCATCATCCCAGGCACCTTCCCCGATGAACTGCTGGAGGGCACGCACCTGCCGCTCCGCATGCGGCCCCACCCCCAACAGGCGCAGGGCCATCGCTTCGACATTCTTACGGGGGACATCAGCCGTGAGCAACCCACGCAGGTAGACTGCCGCCCACTCGCGCTGTTCGCGTCGGGAGAAGAAAGGGGAAAAGTGCTGGTGGTAAGCCACCAGTTCTTCGGCCAGGGAAGCCACCTCTTCCGGGGCCAATTCCTGCACAGCCAGTCGGCCCATCATAGGCGGCAGGTCGGCAGTGACATCAAGCACAAAAGACATTGGATTCCACCTCCAGGAACAGATTTCCCTTTAGTCTACCACAAAGTCTCGTTGTAATACTAGAACTCCCTCCGCGAATACGCTCTTGTTACGTGCGGCTCGTCTGGGTACAGGAACGGCTATGAACCCCCCCCCTCTCTATGTGCTTGACGCGGCGAACCTGGGCAAAACCCCTCTGGGCGAAAACCCTTGGATTCGTATCGGAGATGGCAGTACCGCTGAATATAGACAACTGGACGTGGACCCCGATACCACTAACTTAACACATGTCCCGTTGAACTTTCCCCTGAGCCGATCACATACTGCCGGGACCCAGGTTCAACAATTTGCCCGTACACCAGACAAATCATTTCAACTAACCACTGCTGACGGTAAGAATACGCGGCGCGGCGATCAGACTATCACCATCATTGGGGCTGCAGAGGCAGATCTCACTGCCTTGCATGGGCACCTTCTGGAGATTGGCGACCAGTCTGGTGAGTATCGATTTGTAACGAATCAGCCGCAGGCGCAACCTATCAGTGGGGGCAAATTCCAGGCAAATCTGGTGCTGGACAGTGGTTTGCAGATGCCTTATGCCTCCGGTGTGACAGTGACGTCATTAACCATTCCAACACCACCGCCACCACCCCCTCCGACGACCGCGACGTTGGACTCAGACGCCAGCGCGGGAGATCGCTTGATCTTTCTTAGCAACAAGCCATCGACGTTCAACGCTGGTCTGGTCCTCATCGACTCGGGCAATACTGACGCACAGGAGGTGAGGCGCATTGGAGCATTGGCCCTGTTGAAGCTCTCGATACCTAGCGACGAGGACTATCCTGCTGGTTCTACCGTCGAGCTGGTTGCACTCACAGACGATATGCGCAAGATTGCTGATCCTACTCCCAGCGTGGGAGACCTCACCGTTACGGTGGATGATGTAACAGCACTCTCAGTCGGTCAACATGTACAAATCGGCGGCGCTAACCCGGAGTCCATGGTCATTGGCAGCATCACGTCTCTAAGCGGCACCAAAGGGCGCGTCACGTTTACTACACAACTGACAAAGACGCATGCCATTGGAGATCCTATTACACCTGGTGCAGGCAAGATCGTGACTGATCCTACTCCCAGCGTGGGAGATATCTCTGTTACAGTGGATGATGTAACAGCACTCTCAGGCGGTCAACATGTACAGGTAGGACCGGCCGGTCCTACCCAGGAGTCTATGGTCATTGGCAGTATCCCGCCTCTAAGCGGCACCAAGGGACACGTCACGTTTACTACACAACTGACAAAGACGCATGCCATTGGAGATCCTATTACACCTGGTGCAGGCAAGATCGTGGCTGATCCTACTCCCAGCGTGGGAGACCTCACTGTTACGGTGGATGATGTAACAGCACTCTCAGGCGGTCAACATGTACAAATCGGCGGCGCTAACCCGGAGTCCATGGTCATTGGCAGCATCACGTCTCTAAGCGGCACCAAAGGGTACGTCACGTTTACTACACAACTGACAAAGACGCATGCCATTGGAGATCCTATTACATATGGTGCAGGCAAGATCGTGTATGAGGACCATGCTACTCCGAGCGTGGGAGACACCACTGTTACAGTGGATGATGTAACGCCCTTCCTCGTGGGTCAACATGTACGCATTGGTGGAGCTATCCCCGAACCGGCTACACTGATCATTAGCAGCATTGCTCCCGTGAGCGCTATTTCTCACAAAGGACGGATCACGTTTACCACACTGCTGGCGCAGAATCACGGACTCAACGATCCTGTTTTTCTGGCAGCCAGGCAGCTATCGGCGGGTGCCAATGCTGGTGCTAGCCTGCTCGCGTTGAATAATCGATTCGGTCTTTCTATAGGCGATGTTTTGCGCGTTGACGTGGGGTCCATTGAAGAATATGTGACGATCAAAGATATTCCGAACCGTGTCCCGGGAAATGTCGCACCGGATGCTGGTAATGTGCTACTCACGCAACGTCTCTTGAAGGCCCACGCACACAACACACTGGTATGGCAAGAGGGGATACCAACTGCCCCGGCTACGCCCGCACCACCTACGGTGACCGTGCTCGACACACCATCGGGAAGCGATACGCTCCTGGTGAGCGATGGTACGAACTACACCCCGGGCTCAAACATTGTTGTTCATCTGACAACCCCTTCAGGGCAGATGTTTTACCATGACCTCACTAGTAAGACTACTCCGCAGCCTGCTCTGGTGACACTGCGCGGAAACTCCCTGGAGCGTGTTCATGGGGCGGGAGAGGTGGTCGTAGGCCGTACCCCATTACTTGCTGTACAGGCAATAGATGCTGGCACGTGGGGAGACCGTCTGCGTATCTCTGTTGAGGATGAACAGCCTGGACTGGTCCCCAAGACCTCGCTGACCGCGGTGATCGACCTAAACCATATTCACCTCGCCTCGGCAGCAGGGGTAGAGCACGGTACCATGCTGGAACTGTTCAATCCTGATACCAAGGCTACCGTGGGTGACCCTCTCAAGGTAGAGTCTATTGATCGTACAACGAACTACACCATTACCTTACAAGGCGGTGGCCTGTCGCTTACACAAAAAGGGACGGCCGATGCGGCGATTGCAGCTAGGAAACCTCTGGGAGTGCGTTCACGCGAATTTCGCCTGACTGTACAACTGCTACACCAACTCGATCCGGCACTTCCATCTCGCGACGAAATTATCATCGCTACCGAAGTCTTCCGCAACCTCTCTATGGACCCTCGCCACAGTCGCTATGTGCAGAAGGTGATCGGCGACATCAATGGCACGCCTCGTCTTGACGATGGGCGACCTGACGGCGAGTCGTGGTATATCCGCGTGAGTGATCTGGCGAATGATCAGACAACAGCAGAGAGCGTTCGGCTCGGCCCTGAAACCCTCGTGGATATCCTGCCCAGTGGGCGTACCAGACCGGCACGGCAGGCGCTTGAGGGTGGTGATGACGCAATTGGGCCGATTGACTACACGACCTATATTGGAGTAGATGACCCTGATCCTTTGAAGCGCAGGGGGTTACAGACGTTCCGGTACGTGGATGAGATCAGTCTTGTTGCCTGCCCAGGGCTCACGGATCCATTCATACAGGGGGCGCTCATTGACCATTGCGAACAGTTGCGCTATCGCTTCGCTGTGCTCGATGGGCCGCCGCCGCCGCATGACTTATTGCCAGACGTGCAGGAACGACGTCAACAGTTTGACACCAAGTACGCCGCGCTCTATCATCCATGGCTACTGATCCCTGACCCATTCCCAACAAATTTGACAACGATTGCTGATTATCCCATTCCTCCCAGTGGTCATGTCCTGGGCATATATGCCCGTACTGACATTGAGCGTGGGGTGCATAAAGCGCCGGCCAACGAGGTGGTGGTCGGTATCCAGGGCTTGCGGCACACATTGAGCAAGGGAGAGCAAGAGATTCTGAACCCGTATCCTTCAAATATTAATGTGATCCGTGATTTTCGCCATGATAACCGGGGTATCCGTGTCTATGGAGCGCGAGTCATCACGAGTGATCCCGACTGGAAGTATGTGAACGTGCGCCGCCTACTCATCTTCATTGAGGATTCCCTCGATAGAGGATTGCAATGGGTGGTGTTCGAGCCGAACGCAGAACCCCTCTGGGCCAGGGTTCGCAGCGCGATTGCAAGCTTCTTAACGGTTGTCTGGCGCAACGGCGCGTTAGAGGGTACAACGACAGACGAAGCGTTCTTCGTCAAATGTGATCGTACCACGATGACGCAGGCGGATATTGATAATGGTCGCTTGATCTGTATCGTTGGCGTGGCACCGGTCAAACCCGCGGAATTTGTCATTGTACGTATTGGCCTGTTCACTGCCCATGCAGAAGCCTAGCACGAAGGAGAGAGCACATGCCTACAGATAAACGGGTCGATCCATTCAGAGCATTTAACTTTCAAGTTGATATCCTCGGTGTCAATGCCGCCAGCTTCAGCGAATGTAGCGGGCTGACAGCCGATGGAGATCACGTGGAGTACCGTGAGGGAACCGACAAGCCACTCACGGTACGCAAGCTGACGGGATTACGTAAGTACTCGAATATCACGCTCAAACGTGGGTACACCAAAAACGATGTTCTGTGGAAATGGTACATGTCCATCGCGAACGGCACGCCCCAGCGTTACGATGTGACCATCATTCTTTTGAGCGAGGACGGAAAGCAACAAATGAAGTGGAAGGCCGAGAATGCCTGGATTAACAAGATAGAAGGACCGGCATTCAAGGCGAGCGGAAACGAGGTGGCGATGGAGTCTGTGGAGATCATTCACGAAGGTTTGACATTAGAACTGCTCTGATCCGTGGCTCATGCATGAGCAGTGAAGGAGCAAGGAGTTTGAACCTGTGGCTACATATGAAACACCGGGTGTCTACTATGAACGCGTCGATGCCACAACCCCTGCCATCTCGGCGATCCGCACGGATGTGGCGGGGTTCGTAGGTATGGCCCTGCGTGGACCGGTTGACACGGCCATACCGATCCAGTCGTGGCGACAGTTTCAGGCGCACTTCGGGAATTTCACGGGTTCAGGCTACCTGGCCTATGCGGTGCGGGCCTTCTTTGAGAACGGCGGCAAGCGTTGTTGGGTCGTGCGTGTGGCATCGAATGATCCCAACGGTGGGGCAAAGGCTGCTAGCGTCGTCATACAAGGCCCATCTGACAAGTCAGGTCAACCTGGCAAGGATATCTGGCGTATTGTCGCCTCCAGCCCTGGTACCTGGGGAGACGCACTCTCTATTCTGCTAAAAGAGACCCACAGAGCGCAAACCGTGACCATTCCTCTGGGGAGCGTGCCGCAGTTCTCCGTCGTCGCTTCGACCAGCGGTTTTACGCGGGCGACGATGGTACGGCTCTCTCAGGGCACTACCAAGGTATGGAAAGTTGTCTCGGATATCAATCCTGTCGAAAATCGTCTCGTCTGGGTGAATGAGAATCCCCGCTACAGGCTTTCCTATGATAGCCCTGTAGAAGGGTTTGATCGTGACATGCCCATCTTGATTGAAAGCGTAGAATATACCCTCGTCGTGGAGGAATTGGGCATCCCTATTGCACTCTATGAGAGACTTTCATTGGTGCCAGAGCACGATAACTACGGTCCTAAGGTTCTTTCACCCCTGGATGTGACCACCGATTTCGAGACAAAGGGCATACTTCCCCCCCTACCTCGTCCTGTGGTCATAGAAGAGCGGCGGGAACTGCCCTTACCAACGTTAGAACCTCTCCATACAGCCCTTGACGTCACCCTGACGTTAGATGGAGGAGCCGATGGACTGGCTCTGCTGCAAGCCTACGATTTCATTGGAGAAGAGGTCTCTCCATTGGATAGTGATGAACAGAAAGCGTTGAAACGGCGTGGTATGCGGGTGCTTGCTGAGGTAGACGAGGTTGCCATGGTGGCTATTCCTGATATCCATATCCAACCCAAAAGCATCCCCAGGCAGGAGCCACCGCAGGTTTGTATTCCCGACCCTTGTTTGCCAAACAACTACATTCCGCCCGCGACTCCGCGAACGCCTGTGGAGGTTGAACTACCGCCGGTCTTCTCAGAGAATGATATCTATCGTGTGCAAGCAGAGCTGGTGTTGCACTGCGAGCAGCGGCGTGATCGTATTGCCCTGCTTGATCCACCTTTTGCCGCTGCACGGGATGATGAGCTAGGTGTCGGGGCTATCCGTGAGTGGCGCAGCCGCTTCGACTCGAAGTATGCCGCGCTGTATTACCCCTGGATGCGGGTGGTTGACCCATTGCGTTCGCTCGTCTCGCTTACACGCGATATTCCACCGAGCGGGCATGTAGCAGGACAATACGCCACTGCTGACCTGACGGTAGGAGTGCATAAGGCACCGGCAAATACCGCCCTCACATGGGCACAGGATGTCACCGTCCTGGTGAACGACGCAGTTCATGGCCTCCTGAACCCGCTAGGGATCAACGTCATTCGTTCTCTGCCGGGCCGAGGTATCCGTGTATTTGGGGCTAGAACGCTGAGCAGTGATCCAGATTGGCGCTTCGTGAACGTCAGGCGCTTGTTGATGATGATCGAAAAGGCAGTCAACTTGTCAACGCAGTGGGCTGTCTTCGAACCGAATGATGTCTACACCCGCACAAAACTACGCCTCTCGTTGATGAGTTTCCTCATCGCCTTATGGCAACAGGGAGCACTGGTGGGTGAGACGATACAAGAAGCTTTTTTTGTAAAGTGCGACGAAGAGAACAATCCAGCCAGTGAACGTGCAAATGGCAGACTCCTGGCGGAGGTTGGTGTCGCGCCCTCCAAACCCTTCGAGTTTGTGGTGTTGAGAGTTGGACGCACAAATAATGAATTTGAGATAAGCGAAGCTCCGCTGATAGTAGGAGGACGGTAATGGCTCTTTTTGGTGCAACCGGCAGTAGATCAGACCCTCTCAAGGGATATAACTTTCTCATTAGCCTGCTGGACTCCAGCAGTTCTCTGGCCCTGGCGGTGAATATCGCGGCACTGGCAATCACCGATACACCGGCGGGGGGATTCTCCGAATGCAGCGGACTGGAGATGTCGTTGGATATAGAGGAATACAAAGAAGGTGGGCGCAACGGGGAATATCTCAAATTCCCCACGCGGGTCAAGTGGTCGAATATTACCCTCAAGCGTGGCATTGGCTCCAGCACGACACTGTGGGACTGGCATTATGGGTTTGTTGAAGGCAAAGGCAGGCGGCGCGATGGCATCATCATCTTGCAGGATGATACGCATACTCCCCACAACATCTGGTACTTCCGCCGTGGTTTGCCCATGAAGTACACTGGTCCGTCCCTCAATGCGACACAGAACAGCGTTGCCATAGAAGCGATTGAAATTGCCCATGAAGGGCTGTACCAGGTGCCCGCCGTCGGACTCATCAACGACGCGGCGAAGCTAGTGAGAGGATTGCTGTAATCATGGATGTGAATATTGGTGACATGGTAAGTACGGTGCGTACAGTTGACGGTGACACTCTACTAGCGCCGCAAACCCTGACGAAAATTGTTCAGGTGGTGCTGCAAGCCGTGCGTGAGCAGGAGGAGCATCACAAACGTACACGGGCCGAAGTGCGTATCAGCGGTGGAGTGCATGATGAGCAAGAAGAGGAGGGGAGATAGTGTATGCAACAACCCAAAAAAGCACAGTTATGGGTAGATGGGAGAGACCAGCCGCTCGAAGTACAGTACAACCCAACTGAGTTTTCGCTGGACAAAGGTGTCCAGATTGCGGAGATAGCCATTCCTGGTCTTGACTCACCACTGCTGCAGTTCGTGCGCGGTCAAAACGAAAAAATGACACTGGACCTGTTCTTCGATACGACGGAAAGCGGTATGGGCAATAGAGCGACCAGCGTCACAACACTCACAGACCCCTTCTACGAACTCGTGAAGATCGTGCCCAAGACCCATGCACCACCGATCTGCCTGTTCTGTTGGAGCGATAAATTTACTGGTAGTAATTTCTCTGCTCATGCAGAAAATCAGGGGCGCAACGGATTTCGCTGTGTCGTTGAAAGCGTGAAGCAGAAATTTACCTTGTTCAGCCCCGAGGGTGTACCCCTGCGCGCTACGCTGACGGTGACATTGCGAGAGTACAAAACGCTCAGCGAACAAGTGGCTCAATTAAATTTGCACTCACCTGATCGTACGCAAAGCCATATCATCCAGCGCGGTGAGACACTTTCGAGTGTTGCTGCTCAGCACGATCTGAAACCTGGAGAATGGCGACATATTGCCGATGCCAACGAGATCGAGGATCCGCGTCGTATCACTGTCGGAACTTTTCTCACCATACCACCCATTCGTTAGGAGTACTGGTCATGAACATTATGCCGCTCGCTCAAGAATCTTCTTTGCAAGGGGGCTTCTATGTCCCGCGCTTTGAAGTACGTATCGAGGGTGCGGATTTGCCTGATGGTGTACTGCACGATGTGACGCAGGTCACGTATAGAGATAACGTCAAAGAAATTGATAGCGTCGAGCTGACCGTCAACAACTGGGACCCAGCAGACAGGAGGTTTAAGTACATCGGCTCTGAGACACCAAAAACGCTGGATAGTACTCCACTCTACCACATCTTCGAGCCTTGTAACAAAGAAGTACAAGTGAGCATGGGCTATATGGGTAACACTGTTGGAAGCGCAGGACAGACAAGTATGAGCCAGAGGGACAACATGGGTGGACTAACCGTGATGCTCACAGGCACATTCACCACTATGGAGCCCAACTTTCCGAGCAGTGGTGCTCCAACCCTTACGGTACGTGCATTGAACGTCCTGCATAAACTGAGGACCAAACAATACACTGGGACGTGGGGAGATATGCGTGATAGTGACATCGTCAAAAACATTGAGACACTGATGGATCAAGGCAAGAAACGTTTTCCTCTGCCAATCGAGATTGATAATAATGCCCGGCAGGATGAACCAATACTGCCGATCTTGACGCAAAAGAACCAGTACGACATTGATTTTATCCTGACACGAGCGAGAGAGCGAGGCTATGTGGTGTTTATCAAAGAGGCAGACAAGCGCAAAAAGCTGCCACGCCGTCTGTACTTTGGCCCTTCTGATGGACAGGTTCCAGGCTTGCGCAACGTCACCTTTGAGCTTGAGTGGGGAAAGTCGCTGATCGACTTCAAGCCAACACTCACCACTGCCAACCAGATCAGGTCGGTCACGGTCAATGGGTGGGACCGTAGAACTCGCAAGCCCATTACAGAGAAGGTGACCCTCGATGATAAAGAGTTCAAACAGAACCGTGACCTCTACAGATTATTAAAAGAGTGTGATCCTCGCGAAGAGGTCGTTGTAGACAAGCCTTTTTTTACCAAAAAAGATGCACGTAACTGGGCCATCGCACTGTTAAAGGATAGGCAAAAAGAAATGGTCAAGGCGAGTGGAACCACGATAGGCCTACCTGACCTGCGTGCCGGACAGCGTGTACTCATCACAGGTATCGGGTCGCGCCTCGGCGGTATCTACTTCGTGACTGACACTACACATACCATTGGTGACAGTGGTTATATTACACGCTTCAACGCACGGCGTGAGGATGAGAAACTAGGAGGTTTGCAATCATGAAATCGCAGATAGGCGTCGCGTTAGGTATTGTGACGAACTTGAAAGACCCGCAAGGCGAGGGACGCATCAAGGTAAAATTTACCTCGTTCCTGGATGGTGGTCCCGAAAGCACCTGGGCTGCCATTGCGGCACCGATGGCAGGTGGTAGCCGAGGAGTGTTCTTCATGCCAGAGGTGGGAGACGAGGTGCTGGTGGCTTTCGACCGAGGCCATTTCGACCACCCCTATGTGGTTGGCTTTCTCTGGAATGGGGTAGACAAGCCACCGGTCAATGACCCCCATCTGCGCCTGATTCGTTCCGTCAATGGGCACGAGATCGCCATCTACGATCCACCCATCAGTCAGGGCGACAAGGGATACATCCGGCTCCAGGATTCACACGGCAACATAGTTGAGCTGGCGAACGCACACATTACCATTAAGAGTGTCGGCACTATCACTATCGATGCTCCCAACATAGCCATCAATGGGCGACCGGTCGCACCACAAGCAAAACCGATTTAAAGAGGAGACTTACGATGAGTACTGGCAACAGCGGCGTACCTTGCGTATCTTTGCCAAAGGTGCCCAAAGATGTAAAGATCACACTGCCTTTTGGTGGGGAGTTGAAAGCCTTTCACGATTTCTCGCAAGGGGTGCCGACCGACTGTACCCTCACTTTCAACTTGTTACTGCAACTTACCCCGTTGCTGGCTAGTCTAGCCTGCCCGCTCAAGATGTTGAAAGTCATGGGAGTTCTACAGAAGATCGCAAAAAGTCCAGAAGACTTCACACAATATACTGATCTGGTTCAAGCCATCGCAGATCTGGGTGATTGCCTGCCAGGAGTACTCTTTCCCAATTTTGTCGGTACGATCAAAGACATCTTGCTCTTAATCCTGCGTTTTCTCAAATGCCTGCTCGACGAAATGGAAAGCATTTTGAGATTACAACTGAGTATCGACTTGAAGAGCGCAGAAGGTAATCCCATCTTGCTTGACACCCTCATCTGTGCTCAAAACAACGCACAGCGCTCAATGGAAAATCTGACGGCCTCTATCGGCCCAATCCAACCGCTAATGGACATAGTGGGTTCGATTTCAGGAACAGTAGGGCTTTCTTTGAATCTACCATCACTCGCAGGTAGCACACCTGTGGGGAACGATTTGAAAAGTTTTCAAGACACCATCACAAATCTAGATCAGGTTGTTACCCAACTCGAACAGATTGTTGAGAGTCTACCAGGCTAGGGAAGAGAAGAGTACAGTGCGAGACAGGAGGGCTATGCCAACCAATACGCGTGATTTTCTGGGTGTGGGCTGGAAATTTCCCTTGCAGGTGACCGCCAATGGGAAGATTGCACAGGCCAGGTACGAACAACGCATTGAAGAGTCACTCTATCTGATCTTGAGTACGGCCAAAGGCGAGCGGGTGATGCTCCCCGATTTTGGGGCCAGTATCCATGAACTGGTGTTTGCACCCAACAATACGGTGACACGCAGCGTCGTGGTGCAGGCCGTGCGACAGGCACTGGTGACATATGAGCCGCGCATTGATGTGCTGAATATCGACGCGGAGACCGCGCCAGAGCAGCCCAACCTGCTCCTGATTCGCGTCAATTATCGCATTCGTGCGAACAATGCCCTGGGCAATGTCGTGTACCCATTTTACATTAACGAAGGTAGTTAACCTGGGAGCGGATCATGCCACTTGAAGATGCCATTCCTGTAATAGATGACCGTCGCTTCGACGATATTATGGCCGAGGTACGCACGCGCATCGCCCGCTACACACCCGAATGGGCACCTGTCTGGACCGATTACAACGATAGCGACCCTGGTATCACCATGGTGCAATTGTTCGCATGGCTCTCAGACATGATGCTCTATCGCATGGGCAAGGTGCCGTTGCTGAACTATCTCAAGTTCCTGCAATTGTTAGGCATTGAACTCAATCCGGCGGAGCCAGCACAGGCAGAGATCACATTTCCTGTCGTAGATGGCTTCACTGACCCATATGTGATCGTGCCTGAGCGGACGCAGGTTGCAGCGACCTCTACCGATGGTTCGCCGCCCCTGATCTTTGAAACCGAACGCGCACTGATCGCCTTTGCCCCACGCCTGAAGAGTCTCCAGGCGTTTGACGGCTACGATTACAGCGATATTCATGCTGATAACGATGAGCCAGGTCAAGGCTTTGAACCATTCGGCCCACTGGCGACACAAGATAGTGCTTTCCTGCTCGGCTTCGACTATGCTGGCGCTTTTCCACCGTCGGTGGAGCTAAACCTGGCCGTCTGGGTATTTCGGCAAGAGGCACGACCGGCACCATATAGTTGTGACCTGCCACAGACGCAGACCTATCCCTCGGCTCAGATTGTGTGGGAGTACTGGAATGGCAGCGCCTGGCGACCATTAAGCCTGATAAAGGATGAAACCCTGGCTTTCACACAAACGGGACATATCTCGCTCAAAACACCACTCAAAGGACAGATAAGCAAGGATACCATTGGTGAGGAGAAGGACCCACGCTATTGGTTGCGTGCCCGGCTCCAAAGGAGCGCGTATGAACGCCCACCAAAGTTACTTGCCATCAGGACAAACACAATCACCGCAACACAGGCGGAGACGGTGCGCAACGAGGTGCTTGGCGGCAGCACGGGCTTGCCCAACCAGGTCTTTACCCTCGCCAACAAACCCGTATTGAGCAACTCATTGATCCTGCAAGTGGACGAAGGCGATGGTAACGGTTTTCAAAACTGGACCCAGGTGGCCGACTTTTTCGGCTCTGCCCCAACGGACCATCACTATGTCCTTGATCGCACCAATGGCGAGGTCCGCTTTGGTAACGGTTTTCAAGGGGCTATCCCCGTTGCCAACCCCAACAATCCAGATGGCAATGTGCTTGCCTTAGAGTACCGCTTTGGCGGTGGTATGAGTGGTAATGTGGCTGCCGGTCGTCTGCAAACCTTGCTCACCTCTCTTGCGGGGATCGATGAGAATGGCGTAACCAACCTGCAAGCGGCTTACGGTGGCCGCGATGAAGAGTTATTGGCGCAAGCCCAGGAACGTGCCCGGCAATCTCTCAAGAATAAATGTCGTGCTGTGACAGACGAGGACTTTGAGGCTCTGGCAAAGGAGGCCGCAAACATTGCACGCGCCAAAGCTCTGCCACTCTATCACCCCGACTTCCCCGCTGTGCAGGTGCCGGGGGTCGTCTCGGTCGTAGTGGTACCCGATAGTGCTGATCCTACCCCGATGCCCAGCGATGGCACGCTGCGTACCGTCTGTGCCTACTTGAATGTGCGCCGACTCCTGACAACGGAGGTCTATGTCATTGCACCTACCTATCAAAAGGTACAGATCAATGCTGAAATCATTGCGCAGGATACTGCCGATGTGGCAGAGGTCAAGGATGGAATTGATAATGCGCTCCTGAGCTACTTCCATCCTCTGCATGGGGGCGAAGATCACCAGGGGTGGCCCTTTGGTGGAGCGATCTATTATTCGCGGGTCTATCAACAGGTGTTCAACGTCCCTGGCGTTGAGCGTATTGAGCACCTCACCATCGTGCTTGACGGCGAAGAAGCTCCCGAATGCACCAATGTTCCGATCCTTGAAGGGGCCTTGCTCTACTCTCTAGAGCATGATGTTCAGGTACAGTATGCCTTTGATGGATGATAGATAACTATGCAAAACGTACTTCCAGCAATACCGCAGCCGCCACATGATCCGACATGGTGGCTGCTGAATGCTCAGACCGGGTGGCGCGTTGCCAAGCAGTCTGAGCGCGTAGAGATCACGAACGGGCAGCTTGCGCTTGAGCCTTTGCCAGGGTGTGGACGCTCTCTGACAGAAGCGAGTGGAAGCCTGGGCGGCCTGACCCTGCCTGCCAACGTGGCTTTTGGCCCGGACGGCACGCTCTACCTGCTCGATGCCAAAACGTTGACATTGAAACGCTTTGACCCCTGTACGTGCCAGTTCGTGACTGTACCATGCTTTGGTGGCACTGGGCATGGCAGAAGGCAATTATCGAATCCCCATGGTATAGTTATCTTCAATGGCAACCTCTTCGTCTGTGATACTGACAATCACCGTCTGAGCGTGTTTACCCTGCCTGGCTTCGTCTGGCGTACTGCCTGGCAATCGCCGACCTCGGCAAAGTTGACCAATGCCTGGGAGCCATACGCAGTTGCCTTCACAAGTGAAGGGCGGGCCTTTGTCACGGATGGCGCGAATGGCTGCATTCATCGTTTCAGCCCTTCTGGACGCTGGGAGACGTGCCTCTCTGGCTTTGGCAAGGTAACATTCATTGCCATTGATTGTCAGGATCGCCTATATGTCGTGATTGAGGGCAAGGAGGACAGCGTCCAGGTCGTCAATGCTGATGGGCAACTCCTGGAAACCGCTTCACGACCAGAGACGCTGGCTCCTCGCTTCCCACGCCTACCCTTCCAGGTGGATGCTCAGGGAAATCTTTTCCTGGCAGGTCTGTGTGTTGATCTGAAACCATCATCGAACAATGGGCGGCAGCGTCCACAACCGCAGGGCGTGTTTGACCTGTATGGTGATGCCGTTACAAAGGTCGTCGATACAGGGGGCCTCCAGTACAACAAAGAAGGGTCCTACATCAGCGAAGGGCTGGACAGTAAGCTCTATAAGTGCCAGTGGCATCGCATTCTTCTGCGTACACAGGTTCCCAAGGGGACACGTCTCACCGTCTCAACATACACCGCCGAAGTGCTTCAACCTCCAGATTTCGTCAAACAGCTACCCGAAGATGTATGGGAGACCAAACAAAGCGTTCTCGAGAGTGGCGACTGGGATTGCCTTGTACGCAATGGCGGCGGACGCTATCTCTGGCTGCGCCTACAATTACGCGGCAATGGCCTCGCTACGCCCGCGATTGAGCACGTACAGGTCGAGTTTCCGCGTATCAGCTTGCTGCGCTACCTACCCCCGGTCTTCGCGGAAGACCCCAGTGGGACACAGTTGACAGATCGTTTTCTCAGCATCTTTGACACGACCATGCGCAGCATTGAAACAAAGCTCGATTATTTGGCTGGGTACTTCGATCCACTCTCGGCCGCAGCTGACCCCAAAGCTGGCAGGGATTTCCTCTCCTGGTTAGCATCATGGATCGGTGTGCAGTTTGATCGACAATGGCCGGAAGAGAAGCGCCGTCAGTTCTTGCAGAGGGCAGCACGCCTCTACCATATTCGTGGCACCAGAGAAGGCATGTATCGTCAACTTCTCTTCTTTCTGGGCATGGAGCCGCAAACCATCTGTTGTGCTGACGATCAACCGAAGACACGCTGTCAGCTTCGGCCAGCGAACTGCGAGCCGGTGAAGCCTCAGCCCTGCGCATGGCAGCCGCCACCCTTGATCCTGGAGCATTATCAATTGCGCCGCTGGCTCTTTGTTGGCAGTGGACGATTGGGCGATCAAGCCGTGTTGTGGGGCAAGCGCATCGTCAATCGTAGCCAGTTGGATGCCAATGCGCAGGTAGCGCAGTCACAATTGATCTCGACGCAGGACCCGTACCGGGACCCATTTCACGTCTATGCACACAAATTCTCGGTCTTTGTGCCCGCCTCCTATGGACGGTCGGACAAACAGAAAAAAGCCTTAGAAAACCTGATTAATGCACAAAAGCCTGCTCATACGCAGGTACAGATAGAGTATGTCGAGCCACGTTTTCGCATTGGTTTTCAATCTATGATCGGGCTGGACACCGTCATTGGACGGTATCCAGAAGGTGTTACCTTGGATACTACACCACTCGGTTCAGCATCGGTACTGGGCGAGCCACCGGACAAACAAGGCAAGCCGACGTTGCGGATTGGTAAACAATCACGCATCGGCAGCACTACACGATTAGACTAGATAGAGGTCGCAAAAGGAGTAACCAGTATGGTACAAATGAAAAATACAATGTCCCAGGCCCTCTGCCCGGAGTGTGATATTGGACCGTTTACACGCAACCACTACTTTACGGGAAAGCTCCTCGTGGAGGCCGACTTCACCGATGAGCAGCGTTACTACATGGAGAAAATGCGTCATCATGAACAGCGTCTTCATGGCTGGGGCGTCGTCTGTGGGCTGAAGGTGAAGCAGTATGATAACCCAGCCTGCCTGAATCGCTTTGTCTACGTCGAGCCAGGGACAGCCATCGACTGTTGTGGACATGAAATCGTGTTGCATGAGCAGGAATACTTCGACATTACGCAAACGGATGCGATCAAAAACCTGGAAAAGAACCAGGATACGAAAGAGCATATCCTGCAAATTTGCCTGCGCTACAAAGAGTGCCCGATAGAGGAGATACCCGTTCTCTACGATGACTGTGGTTGCGATGATACGCAGTGTGCGCCAAACCGCATCCTTGAGTCACATGAATTTGATGTGCTCGTTCTGGAGCAACTGGAGCCTCCTGCTGAAATGAACAGCCCCAGTTTGCAGTGGAACAATACCGTGAGTGTATCTACACCCCACGCATTACAGGTCGCCCTGCACGAGGAAGATCACGTCTTCTACGTCCTCACAGAGAGCACGCTCTATCAGATAAACGCTGACAATAAGACCGTCAGCGCGATTCGTGATTTGCCCGCCGCTACCAAAGGGCTGGACCTGGCAATCTCCAATGATGGGAGCCGACTCTATGTTGTGACGACAGAAAACCCACGTAAACTCATCGTTCTGGATACTCATCCCGCGTCTCCTGCTTCATTCGCTACTGCGTCGCCCATTAGTACGACAACTATAAATGGTAGTGACACGAATGATGTCTCGCTGGCAGTTGCCCCCGCGCCAGATAATCGCCTCATGGCTCTTGTAGCACCAACGGGGCATGTGCTGATCTGGGGAAATGATATTAACAGTTCTGGAACTCCCACTGCTCCAACGGATGTGAACCTTAATGTAGCGAATGTCAGCGGCCTCGTTATAGGCGCGAAGCGTGCGTATGTCGCTGATGGAGCCCATCATACTATTCTCGTGCTCGACACTTCAGTCGCCTCACCGGCAGTAACGTCTATGCCCCCTAACACGCTGCCAAACACGGCTCTACCTACTGCGCTTGCCGTTGTCACGGTCAGTAGCGCTGAACCCGAACTACTGGCGGTTGCCGATCATGATAACAAACTCCTCTACCTCGTAGACCCTCATGCGAGTCCACCTGCCGTGGTTGGACTTGGTCCTGTCAAGCTTGACTACAATCCTGTGGCATTGGTCACGTCTCCCGGAGGCCACTGGGCCTACGTGCTTGAGGAGGATGGTACAACTGGTACAAGCTACGTTCAATCAGTCAACCTCTATAAAGTGAAGCAGAAGTTTACCGTTCACCCATCGGCTGCACTTAAAGTGGGGGACAACAGTACACGTCCCGCGCTCTCTCAATTGGGCAGGCAGCTCTACATCTCCTATCTGGGAAATGTGTTAGCACAGCCAAAGGATACTGGGACTGTAGCCATCCTCGATATAACAGAACAATCCTGTGAAGACCTCCTCTGGCGTTCCCTGGATGGGTGCCCGCATTGCGACACTCCGAACTGTGTGATACTGGCAACGATTGAACACTACAAACTGCATTATGCCATCGAGGACCAGGTCGATCCACCTGCTGATCTCAAGGATGATGACAGCAAACAGATCAGCCGTATCGACAATCACAAAGGGCGACGCTTGCTACCCAGCACACAGGTGCTCAAAGAGGTGCTGGAGTGTGTGCTGGAAAATGGCACGGGTGGGACTGGTACACAAGGACCTCCAGGACCCGCGGGGCCAGCAGGGCCACAGGGGCAAGGAGATAAAGGAGACAAGGGAGATAAAGGAGACAAGGGAGATAAAGGAGACAAGGGAGATAAAGGGCCAGGTCTGGAAACAGGCCTGACGGTCATCAACGCCTTAAGTTGGATACATGCTTCCAAGAATGAAAAGGGAGATGCGGTTTTCCTACAGATTAAAGACACAGACTTCTGGGGGATTGTCATTGGCTTCAACAACCCGGTGGATGTATTACCACAAATAGATTACCATGTGTTTGAGGTGCTCGTCGATAGTGAGGAGGCTACACGGCAAAAGCGAGGCCTGACCTGTCGCTGCTCGATTATAGGAGAGATAATCCCGGTGACTTATACGGATGATGGGAAGCATCGTATTAAGACAGCAACGAAATCTGCTTCACCTGCACCGGGCATTGCCTTTGTCGTTGCTAATCATCAAGTGATTGGGCAAGCGATTTCTAAATCCACTATTACTGAATTCTTGGTTCGCCTGCGAGGAGATTTTGTCTTGGAGGGTAAACCGACCGTAGGTGCTGATGGTGTGAGCAGACATAGAGCAATCGACGCAGAATTTGTGCGAGCGGAACTCCCTACGGGAAATCGTGTTCCCAGCGACCCAGGCGGTCCATTCGGCCTACAAGGTGGATTGTTTGAGAGTTGGTTTACTCTTCAAGAACCACCACGACATCTACCGTAGAATCGCTCTCAATACTGCTCCAGTAGACGAGCTAAAGACATTTCCTGATAAGAGAGGTACGTATGCCATACTACAATTCTACAAGAACAGTCCCATCTCCTACGAAGGAGTGCGCCCCCAATCCCTGCCCGGTCTGTGGGGGGCTTGAGTGCTTATGCCGTCCCCGCTTCTTCGCTGGGCAACTTCTAACGGAGGAGGATCTCAACCGTTTAGAAAACTACGTGATTGAGAAGAACAAGCTGCATAACCGCTACCTGCATGGTTGGGGCGTCGTATGTGGCTTAGAGATCATCTGTAGTCCTTGTGCAGGTCAGGTGACGGTCACTTCCGGGTACGCGCTCAGTCCTTGTGGCGAGGATATCGTGGTGTGCCACGACGATGTGGTCAACGTGTGCGACCTCATCAACAAATGTAAAGAGAAGGAGCGACGGCAATGGAACTGCGACCCTCCCTCTACAGGCCAGCCCAGCAGAGATCAGGGACTCACCGAAGATTGGATTTTTGCCATCCGCTACGATGAAAAGTCCTCGAAGGGGGTAACGCCTCTTAAGAACAATGGGACAGCGTGTTGCTCTCGTTGCAGCGGTGCCAGCAGTTCCTCTAGTAGCAGCAGTTCCTCCTGCGGCTGTGGCTGTCATGGAAAAACAACAAATGGCAGCACAAAAACCGCATATAAAACCTCACAGAAGATTGCATCGCCACAATGTGAACCAACGCTTATCTGCGAAGGGTACGTCTATGAGGTCTATAAGGTCTATAAGGTCTATAAGGCTCCTCCTGTACGGAACCAGGATTGTGGGCCGTTCATAGATCGCGTGCAAGAGTGTATGCAGGAATTCCTCATAGTTCTCAAGTCTCTTGCCGGTACAAATAACACCGCTACGGCGGTGCTGGCAGGCAATGATGTGCAGAGGCAGTCTGCCTGGCTCCGTTCATTTCAATCCAGTTTACAAGACCTCCTGGAGCACCTACCCGTCTACAACTGTGCACTAGCAGAACGGTTAAATATTGACCTGCCAGACGTAGGAACCCTTGAGGGACAAGCCTTCACAAACGCATTTGCAGGGGCTGCCAATCGCCTGTTCTCCATCGGCACTGAAATCTTGCGCTTTTGGGTCTGTTCTGCCATCTTGCCTCCCTGTCCCGATCCGGTGCATGATCCACGCGTGCCCCTGGCAAAGATTACGGTCAGTAAGGGGAACTGTCAGCTTATACGAGTGTGTAATCTGGATACACGCAAGTTTGTAGCAACGGCACCTAATCTGCTCTACTGGCTCTCGCTTGTTTTTCCCTTCGAGAGCTTGCATCAAAGGGTGGAAGCTCTCTGTTGCCAACCAATTGATGAAAGGTTAGCGACACTAGTTGCACGCGATACGCGGCTGTTTGCAAACCCCTCATTAGAGGAGGCATTTGTGTCGGTCCCACGCAGCGACTGTACAAGGCTTTTGTTGGATATGCTTGCCAGTCTTAGGAGCGGCAGGACTGTTAACCCACAGAGGCTTATGCTCGGTACTTTAGGGGTGAAAGATGAACAGGGGGCAGCAATGATGAGGGACCTGGAATTGAAGAATCCTGCTGCGTCCCTGCTGCTCAATCAACTGGTGCGCCCACTGCTCAAAGACTTCTTGCCGGAGCAGGCTACTCATATTGTGGGCACCCCACAGCCAGGTGAAGCTCCTGCGGCTACACCGGGGCGTGACGAGGAGATAAATAAGCTTCAAAAGCAGCTTGATGAACTAGGACGTACCCTCAAGGAGCAGCAGAAGACCATCGAAGAACTGAAAGGACGCAGGAGACCATCGAAGAACTGAAAAGACGTTAGAATGGGTAGCAGGAGGTCAACCATGCCAACAAATCAATCGCAGAGGCCACGCTTTTACGAGAACCAGTATCTGGGCGCTGAGGATCTCTCAGATATAGTGGAGTATGATCGTATTCAGCAGGCTCGTCATCTGCTGGGCGCTCACAGCTGGGGCATCGCCATGGGTCTGCAGCTCAAGGAGAAAACCTCCCCAGGTGGGCAGATCGAGATGTACATCCAGCCGGGGTACGCCTGGGATGGCTTTGGACGCCCGATCGTCGTACTGTCACCTTACAAGCTTCCGGCTGAGAAATTCAAGTCGTTTCTCGACGATGGATCACCAAATGGACAACAAATTCCTGTCTGGTTGCGCTACTCATCCACGGAGACGCGAGGGCCGCGCCAGGGATTTGAAGTCTGTGACACCGCAGATCAAAATTCCAGAATACAGGAGTCCTTTCAAATCGAGGTCGGGGAGCGCCAGCATGCAGACCAACACGACCTCATTTCGCTTGCAGGCCGCTCCGTGGATGCCCAACAAGCTCTAAAACGTTTCGACCCGACCGATCCGCTCGTCTACGATGAATCAATTCCATACCAGACCTTCCCGGATGAGACAGCCAAAGCTCGCTGGTTGATTCCGCTCGGTGTGGTGCGTTGGAAGCCAAACACAGACCCTAGTCTGCCAGGACAGTTCCTACCACGTACTACTACGGGACCTGATAGTGATATAGCACGCAGTCGAGCACTTCGACGCTACATCGGGGTAGTAGCCGAGTATGTTCAAGCAGCAGATGGAAGAATTCGCCTGCGAGATCGTACAAAGGACTATTCGCAGGTACCATCAGATGATCTGGTTTGGGTAGAGGGGAGTTTACGTATCGATGGAGATGTGCGAATTTTCGCAACGAAGTTGGACGGGAAGTTGACAGGGAAGTTGACTTTTTTAGATGAGGCTGGTCAAGATCAAGGCGCTCCTCTGAGTATCCAACGCCTGGAGGATAACACGCGGGGAGGGAAAGACCTGCTCGTGGTGATCGGCCAGGATAACAAGGGCAAGAACAGTTTTGCCATTGGCCCTTTGGATGCTACTGGCAAACCGCAAGAAAAGTTTGTGGTGCGCGATGATGGGAGGGTTGGCATCGGCACGACGACTCCACTTACGGCTCTCCACATTCCGGAGCAGGGCTTACAGATCGGCGTGAGTCCAACGGCTTCTGATAACTTTTACCTGGCCTCAGATCAGAATGATGGCTCTAGCGGAACTGGCTTACGCGGGTTACGCCTCTACAACGGGAATTCTGGTTCAGGAACTGCCACGACTCCTTCGATTCCTCTGCTCACGGTGCTTTCCGATGGTCGTGTTGGCATTAGCACAACTCCTCAGACACAGTTGCATGTGAGAACGCACCTGGCGGTAGGTCCCTTTTCTGCCGCCCAAAACGAAGGCGGCATTGATGTGACAGGTCCATTTGCTGAACTCAGTTTTGCTAGGCGTTCACTCACTTCCCGGCCTGCCATTCCTGCACTAGGTGATCGCTTTGCCTGGTACAATCCAGACGGGACAGCCCGCCTCTGGACCGAGGTCCGAGGTGATCTGCTCACGGTTACAAATGATGGATTCGTTGGAATTAGAACCACGGCCCCCCCAAGCGAGGCCTTAGAGGTCAATGGAAACATCCGCATTCATGGAAGCATCGAGCTGAACACGTCGGCTGGCGATGTCTTCCTCGCTACTGGAACGGAAACTTTGCGCATAGTACGTGGCACGGTACGTAACACACCGGCTGGGACAGTCTTTATTGGCAATGGCTTCAATATAGGCCGACCAGCAGGTGCAGGTAACGGTATCTATCAAATAAACTTTTCCTCAAAGTTCCCCTCAGCGCCTTCTGGCTCTGTAACGCAAATCTCCTTCGTCGGTGTGGGGGGAGGCGATGGCAAAACAACAGATAACGCTGTCATTATTGAGATCACACCCATACATGTAAGGTTGAAGACAGGTAAAGACAATGGAGACGGAGAAGATAGAGACTTTACATTCATCTTCGTGGGTCCAAATTTGTAGGTCCACAGTCACAAGAACGGGAGCAAGAAAATGAGTATGGAAGAACGTCTCCTGGAACTACAGAGAGAGTTCAAAACTGGCGAGGCACAATTAGAAGAACTGGACCGGCAGCGTGCCCGGTTGAGGGATACCCTCCTGCGCATTAGCGGTGCGATCCAGGTGTTGGAGGAACTGCTGAGTCAGGAGCAGAAAACGCATGCAGAGACTGAAGAACCTGAAGCACTATCAGTAGCAACGAGATAGGACACAGTTGATGGACTTCGCATCAACAGAAGAAAACACATTGACGATTCGGCGCTTGCGTGCCGAGTACCTCGTATCGGCGCAGCATCCATCGCCTGAAAAGGTCAAGGCCCGGCTAGATGAAGCCGTCATGAAGAGTCTGCCACAGACGCTGGCTGCGCTGGCGGAGCAATGGGTCTCAGCCTCCGACTCCAGGGTCCTACTGATTCGTCGGCTAGAGATCGATATAGACGTCAACGCTGCCTGGGAGCGTGATGTGTTGGCGCGAAACTGGGCAGCACGGATCATGCACTCCCTGGACGATATTCGTCAAGGCAAAGGTTCCACTGGCAACATCGTGTGGTTTGAGGACCGTGCCGCTTACCTCGCCCACTTTCTTGTCGATGTCGCCAACGGCAGCGCCTGGGGGAAATGGTATTACGAACCCTTCGATGGATTGCGGATGCTACCGACTTCGGCAGCGCTGCGCACTGCTATCTGCAACCAGCCTGCCACTGGACGTGCTGCCCTCCTGCAACTGAAGGATTTGCCAAACGTGCTACAGGCTCTAACGACGCAAGATACACGAAGAGTGATTGAAAGTCTCGACGCTGGTGTGCAGGCCAGCAATGAGGAGGATTGCTTGCAGGCATTGTGGGCGGCATGGGATAAGGCTGCTTTAGGGTCTGTGCAGGCAGGAGATGAATGGCGCAACCTCCTACAGCTATACCTGGATATAGTACGGGATCACGCGGAACTGGCAGGTGAAACATTGAAAACCGTGGCTCTTGCACTTCTACGTCTCGCCCGTCGCTGTATTAGTGCTTCACCTGCGACCTTCAAAATCATTATGACAGCATTGAGGGCTGCTGACGTGTCCGCACTCTATGTCACGGCAGGCACTGGCGATGCCGAGGTGCTGATGCCACTCATGCGTTGTTCTGCTGACCGGTTACAAAAGGTTGGGGAGGCGTTGCGCTTCCGCTACACGGATCAAGGCGTAGATACCACCGTAGCCATAACCGAGCGCAGGTATACCTCTTTCGGCAGCCTCTTCTTGTTGCTTCCCATCCTGGATGATATGCCACTTGAGCAGGCGACACAGGGATGGCCCGATGCCGGGGATACTCCTGTTGTTGCCTTGTCGCGCTTCCTGCTCTTCATCAAATGTTGTGGTCAGACTCGCGCTCACCGGGCGTTTTCCGACCCCCTTGTGCGCGATCTCATGCACATAGATGCCGCACTCTCTCCCGTTACTGTGGCACAATGGCAACGGCGCATCTCACAGGAGCATCTTGCCATGTTTATGCAGACCATTTCCACATGGCAGCGCGAACGAGATGCTGTGGAAGGTCAGACGCTGGTGCTGAGTCGCGCAACTTTACCAGGGAGTTCTGTGGCGGTGTTGCTCGATGGCTCTCGTGGAACCTGGTTGGCTGCGAAAAGTTATCAGCGCAACAGGTTAGAGCGCCTGGTAGAGCGGTTACATGGGCAACTGCTTCAGTACGATCAGGCAGAAACTGTGCTCTTGAGTACGGAAATGTTTGTTGAGGTCCTGCGTTCTGCGTACCCATCTCTGCATATAGAGGCACTGCATAGCGATGTCACCATACAGAAGGTTGAGGAAGATCAAGCACTCAAAGAGGTCCTGATGCGTCTGGATAAGCTCACGCCTGAGCTGTCCTATCTTTCCATGCCGTCAGCGTTTCATCTATCTCGTTTGGTTGATCTCGCTTTAAGCGTTGTTGCTCAAGGGATTATGCGTCTGTTTGCCTGGCGTCTGCCAGGATTTGCTCGGTCCAGCCTGCCCTATCTCTACAGTAATTTCCTCGATATACCAGGCAGCCTGGAAGATGAGCCGACACGTCGTGTAGTGCGCGTAGGAGAGGCTCCGCTCAATTTCATCCTGAACCTCGCGGGCATGAATCGCAGCACATATCGTATAAGCTGGCTCGATGAACGTCCGTTCGCTCTCTTTCGAGAGGAGTAAAGATTCATGTTTGCCGATGCATCCGAACACCTCTATGCGGAATTAGAACGATTGGACGTGCTGCTGTACCGGCAAATCTTGCGTCTACGTGCCAGCTATCAGTTATCGCTAGACGAGTTTCGCGGACTCTATATCAGTGATGAGCAGGTCGATAGCTTCATCAACCGTGTTATCGAAAAAGAAGGATCGTCATCCACTATACAAGATTTGACGGAACAAGCTGAGGTTATGCGTAAAACTAATGTTGAACAGGTGAGCGATGCGCTACCATGGAAACACATCATCACTGAGTTCAACCTCTCTCCTTTTGAGCAAGATGTGCTCTTACTCGCCCTCGCGCCCGAAATTGATCTCAAGTATGAAACGCTCTACGCCTACCTGAATAACGATGTCACACGCAAGTGGCCCACCAGTGACATGGCACTGCGCCTATTTTCTCTAGACCCGGCGCAAAGAATTCAGTTACGCACCCATCTGCTCCCAGAGTCTACGTTATTTCGCAGTGGTCTGCTTCAAGCGATCTCGCCCGCACCAGAACGTCCCTCGTGGTTAGCGAGTGGCTTTACTATCAACTCGTCGGTCTTGCAGTGTATGCTGGGGCTACCTGCCCATGATATACGTCTGGCTCCTTTTATAGAGTCTAGGACGCCTGCTCTATGCTGGGACGAGCTTCCGCTCTCAAGAGAAATGTGTGCGAGACTACGACAGGTGCTCAACCTCTTCGAGCCAGTATCAGCCGATAGACCGTCACCGCTGCTCGTCTTTGAAGGTCGTCCTGGTGCAGGCAGAAGTCTAGCCGCTGAGGCACTCTGCAAAGACTTAGGGGTGTCACTATTGCACGTCGATGGGGAGGCACTTCGTGCGTCTCTAGATCAGATGCAGCGCGTGGCACAAGGATTGCTGCTGCAACAACGTTTGCAGCGCGTGGGTATCTATCTGGAACATGGCGATGCCTTGTTTGTTAAAGAAGGCAATCCCCTGGCTGAAAGTTATAGGTTTATCAGGCAGCTTGCGTCGGCAAAAGGTCCCGTATTTTTGTCATGTTCGTCAAGGGCATGTTGGCGCGACTTGCTGCAAGGCCAACGCTCCATCGCCTTTCGCTTTGGCGACCTTGGCTACAGTGAGCGTCGTCGCCTATGGCAGGTCTACCTGGTTCAAGAAGGTCACACCGCCTCGGAGGAGGCTCTCCAGGCCGTGGCTGACCGCTTCATACTCAATCCCGGTCAGATTCAAGCAGCCGTTTCAGCGGTAGTGGATATGTGCAGCATGCAAGACGAAGCAGCGCAAGCGATCAGCTTCGAGGTACTTTCCCAAGCCGCACATGCGCAATCGGATCAGAGCTTGGGCAATCTGGCAACCAAAGTAGCAACGATACACACCTGGGATGACGTGGTACTTCCACCTGCAACCTTGAGACGTGTGAAGGAGGTGGCAGCCGCCATCAGGTATCGCAATCTGGTCTACTCGCAGTGGGGTTTTGAGCAACGTATCGCGTCGGGAAGGGGACTCAAGGTCCTGTTTGCAGGTGCATCGGGAACGGGCAAGACCATGACAGCCGGGATCATTGCAAGAGACCTGGGCTTAGAACTCTACAAGATCGACCTTTCGGGTATCGTCAGCAAGTACATTGGTGAGACAGAGAAAAATCTCGACCGTATTTTTCGGGCTGCCCATGATAGCAACGCCATCCTCTTCTTTGACGAAGCCGATGCTTTGTTTGGCAAGCGTTCTGAAGTGAAGGATGCCCACGACCGCTATGCCAATATTGAGGTGGCCTACCTCTTGCAGAAGATGGAGGAGCACGAGGGGGTGGTTATCCTGGCAAGCAATCTGAGCAAGAACATTGATGATGCTTTCTCACGTCGTGTGCATTATGTGGTAGAGTTTCCATTACCGGATGAGGTGCATCGCGAGCGTTTATGGCGCGGCATGTTTCCTGTCCAGGTGCCACTGAGCAACGATGTAGATCTGGCATTCTTAGCTCGCCAGTTTTCGCTTGCTGGTGGTGACATCAAGAACGTCGCGCTAGAAGCCGCATTTCTAGCAGCCCAGGACGGCCAGTTGGTCACGATGAAGCAACTGATCAAAGCAATGGCACGTCAAATGACGAAACAGGGAAAGATCGCCTCTCCCACAGACTTCAAGCAGTATCACGCGTTGATTACACAAGGGGAATGAAAGGGCGACGCGCACGATGGAGACGAAGAGTAAGTCAATCGAGAAGGTCAACAAGCCCGAGGTAGTTCCTGCACGTAGTTTGACGGGTGTTCGTCAGCAGGCGACTGCGGTTCCACAGGGCATGGGAGGTGCTTTTGGTGTTCAGAGTGCCGCCGGAAATCTCGCGGTTCAACGCATGTTCAGGAGCGGAATGCTGCAAGCCAAACTTGCTGTGGGAAATCCAAACGATCCATTAGAACATGAAGCAGACCAGGTGGCGGAGCAGGTGGTGCATGCCAAAGCGGAGCCTTGCCATTGTGGCGGAAGCTGCGCAGATTGTCAGGGTGCAAAAGAAGGCGAATATCAACGAGCCACTAAATCAGCACAGAAGGAACAGCCGAAGACACCTTCTTCCTCGCTGCACCAGACATCGCTCAATCGCGTCATAGCACATCCATTCCTCCAGCTCCAGCGAACCATAGGCAATCAGGCAGTGCTAAACATGCTGCGTTCTGGGAATATGCAAATCGATCCAACAACACAAGCGTTGATAGCATCACGCTTCGGCCACGATTTTAGCCAAATACCTGTTTACTCCTTACGCCCATCAGTGCTTCAAGCGAAACTCAAGGTCAACCAGCCGGGAGATGTCTATGAGCAGGAAGCGGACCAAGTTGCCGAGCAAGTGATGCGTATGACTGATAAAGAACCCTCTGTTTCTGATGACCAAGATGAGACAAAAAACTCCCTTATGCATAAACAGAGCAGAGAGTCCGAAGCAGATACAGAAACTGATATCCCCAGCGTTCCCCCTGTTGTTCGTGCTGTGCTCAGTAGTGGTGGAGGGCAGCCTCTCGATGCAACCACGCGAGCGTTTATGGAGCCGCGCTTTGGGCATGATTTCAGCCACGTCAGGGTGCATACTGATGAGCGAGCAGCAGAGTCGGCGCGAGCGGTAAATGCGCTGGCCTACACAGTTGGTCGTGACGTAGTGTTTGGGGTTGGACAGTATGCGCCAGGAACACTGGCAGGGCAAAGTTTGATTGCCCACGAATTAGCGCATACGATGCAGCAAAGGCGAACCGTTGCTCATCCATTCGATAACCACGCCTACACGAACGAGTCCGAGCGCGAGGCGGATGCGGCAATGCACGCCATTACGCAAGGCAGTGCCTTTCACCCGACTCTTGCGACGTATCCTCACATTGCACGCCAAGCACCTAAGACGGGAGCAGCACCCACTCCAACAACTGCCGCGCCCGCTGTGACGAATCCATTGACGCGTGCGGAATTTGAGAAAATCATGATGCAGCGCTACCGCGTCAAGCGCATCCGAACGGGGACGTTTCAAGAAGAGCAGTTCGGTGATATGCAAGAAGCAGATTGGCACACATGGGACCCTGGGGTGGCTTCATCTACCTACACTTGGATCGTGGAAGCATTTCAGCAATTCGAGGCTACGTTTGGCGGTACACCGCCGGTTGAGGAAATTGATTTTCTTGAAATTGAATACAGGCAAGATCCCAACACCCCCGGACACGCAGTGAAGTTGCCGGGCACAATTTCGAGCTACCATAAGGGGCAGTTGATCATCTACTCAGGGATTACGCGCGGCCTCACATTAAGACAAGGCACCGACGTTTTTACAACGCCCACGGCAGAGCAAGCGGTGCATCGCAACATCGCGCATGAGTTGGGACATGGCATTGCAGAAATTTCGCTTGGCCAAGCAGGCGGGCCACCGGGGCAAGACCCGACTTTGTTTACAGATTACCGGAGAGCGGTAGGCTGGACGGCAGGAAGTTCACCTGAACTGTATGACATTCAAGCGCCCGGAGTCGAAGAAGCTTTAGAAAATGGCACGCCACCGCCTGCGAACGCCCATATTACGCCACAGAACTGGGACCGATGGAAATGGAAAGAGCGACCGCTCACTAGTTACATGGCTGACAATCCAAGCGACGATTTTGCCGAAGCGATCACAGCTTATGTGAATGAGCCGAGTACATTGCAGAACCAGTCGCCTGCCCGCTACAAGTTCATCGACGACCGCAAGTCGCGTTGGGGACCCGCAGCCAAAAAGCGATTGAACATCTGGGAGCGCGTGAAGCAAGGTGGCCAGCCAAGAACGCTGGAGCCAAGTCGCCCGTCCACGATTTGGGAGCGAGCCACAGAATAGATGGGTACAAGCTTAACAGAATCGAAACTTTCTGAAATATGACAAAATCATCCAAATTTGACTGGTCATTGGTTCGTAAAAATCTAGCTGCGGCGCAGCAACCTTGAATAGCAATATATTTTATGGCGAGCGGGTGTAACTTCTCCACCTGTGCTGTATAATAGTGCTGTTAGAGAAGTCATTTCATACACTTGCACGAGGTTGACCCGAACCATGACAACACTCGCGAAACAATTCGATAAAGCCAACAAACCCGACCCGGAGCCGACACACAGGCGTACAACTACCGAGCACCGTAGCGCACAACGCGCAGGCACTCAGGCTGATGTCCATTATGCTGCTGGAAACCTCGCCATCCAGCGATTGTTCCAAAGTAATGCCCAGGCGAAATTCTCTATCAGCCAACCCGGAGATGTGCATGAGCGGGAAGCTGACCGGATGGCGGATCAAGTGGTGGCACCCTCATCTCCTCATGCTCTACACGAGGGAAGAAGCATCCCTGCAGCCAGCCCTCGTCGTTTCTTGCAAGACCTCGGCCCAGGACTGCCGCTCGATGCTTCTAATCGTGCATTGATGGAGGCACGCTTTGGCACGAACTTCGGTCATGTGCGCGTCCATACGGATGCTCAGGCTGTTGAGTCTGCACAAGCGTTGAATGCCCGTGCATATACAGTGGGGCAGGATATGGTGTTTGGGGCAGGCCAATATGCGCCGGGTACGACTGAGGGAAAGAAGTTGCTGGCACATGAATTGACGCATGTAGTGCAACAGGAGGCAGGTTACTCTCCAAGGGCTATACAGCGTCAAGGAAGCCAGACGCGCACAACAACTGCTCCCAGAATATCTATGCAAGAGTTTATAGATATCGTGAAGCGAGTGGAGGCAGATAATCCAGGGAAGAGTGCATTGGAGATTGAACAATTGACTGCGAGGACAAAGTATCATTCTCATTCATGGGATTGGCTGCTACCATCCCTTAGTTCAGGCCCTCAAGTCACCGAGGGAAGCAGCGTAACAGCCAGCGATGTAGCATTGCTGAGCCAGAAACTGATCGTGACCTTACCGGGCGGAGGAGAGGCGGATCCTTTGCATATTGTGGTTGGCCTTGTCGCTCAGGCCGAAACGCAAGCTCCTGGATCTGGGGGAGCCGGGGGATTGAGGGGAATGGTGGAGAGCGTGGAGAGCATCTTTGTCAAGAGCCTTCCTTCAGGTGTGTCACAAAGGGATTCTGCTACCTGGTTGGGCGATGTGGGTCAGGCAGCAGCAGAATGGATGACAGATCATCCTCACCCACGTGGTGGCACAACTAAGCAGAATTATATGGATGAATATGCCCCACAGTCTGATCTTCTTGGCGACGTAGATAGTGTCGCGATGACTTCTACTTCAGGAGCGTTTGTCTTCAAACCTTCTCAGCCTCTCTCTGATAATCTCCAACGCTTCTACTTCCCATCAGCACCTCGAGAAGGAAAGTTCCGACGCTTTCATATTTTTTGTGCAGTGCAAGGTTTTTCTCTTGAGCCGGATGGGGTAACGCTATCCAGTAGTGCTGTCACTACTATCAATGAGCGTGTTCGGGCATATGCACGCTGGTTTATAGGTAACAATCCAGCTATCCGATTGTGGAAACACAAGACTCTTGATTTGCGTCCTCTCTTGCAAGGTCCCTTCGTACAAGTTCCCTTCGTAAGATACTCATCAGTGGATCTATGGATCGCCCGCGATAACGACTGGCAATGGTTTGCTCAACAATTCCGTGATTTTGTGCAAAACAATCTCCGGGCAGAGGGCCCCTGAGAAAATGTTGTAACCCTGCCAATGTCATGTCATATGGCCTGTTAGGCCCGACTGCACAATTTACAACGCTTACCGACGTTGACGTTCTTTGCCTCCTCTCCCAACTTGCTCTGCAAAAAGAAGACGTTTCTCACGTCTAAAGGGTGAGGACCTCTGAGAAACAACGAAACCAAAACACACCTTTAGCTGAGGAAGTGGCTTCTTAGGCTCATTAAAGAGAGGGAAGAGCAGTTCGTGATGCGCAAGATCACCTGAGAAACAGGTCTTTTGCATGTCTCCATTGCAATGCATCTCTTTTTTGGTCTTACCGGATTGTTCTGTGGAATCAGAACGCAAGTTGATAGGCCTCGCAGTAGTACTCAACAAGAAAGGAAAGCAGTGATGACCGACGACAATGGAACACCCACCCGTTTTTTCGCTCTCGCAGACGGTTCACTCCCCTGGCTCCAGACATCTGGGAATACGATTGTGACAGAGGATGGACAGGAAGTGATTTTACGGGGAGCCAATGTCATGCGTGCCGAATTCGACAACAACATGGTCTGGGAAAATAAGGCCATTCCTGAACTAGCAAAGAATTGGCACGGAAATGTACTCACACGCGGCTTTGCTTCTGAGCCAGTGATTAAAGCGGACGATCCAACGGATCCAAAACACCTCGAATACCTCACATACCGCAATAATCTGGATGAGCTGGTCTCCTTAGCAAAAACAAACAGCATGTATCTCATTTTGGCTTGGCGCTCCTTTGTCAGAGACGGGGATCAGCCACCTATGCCAGATGCTGCTGCCCAGCAAGCGCTGGCCATCCTTGCGGCTCGTTACAAAAACCAATCACATGTGATCTATGCCTTGCAGGTGGAACCGCACGACGTCGATTGGGCGACGCTCCGCCCTCTTTTTGAAACCATGGTGGATGCCATTCGTTCCGCTGCTGCTCCCTTTGAGCCTCTCGTGATGATTCCGGGAACCAAGTGGTCCCGCGATCTGAGTGGTGCCATCACCGATCCCGTCAACCGGCCAAACGTGGTCTATAAAACCCATCCGTACAATGCGTGGAGCGAATTTCAAGGATTGTTCGGCGATGCCTTTAGTAACGGATTGCCGGTGTTTGTCGGTGAATTTGCTCAAGATAACATGACGATGAACGATATCCGTGTGTTACTGGAATTGACCAGAAAATGCCATATCGGCTGGGCTGCCTGGCTGCTCGATGGCGAGGACACCTTCAAACTGATGAAGAGTGCCACCGATCTGAGTCCAACTGATCCTTATGGCACGACGGTGCAAGCCGAAATGCTCAAGCCCCCGTCCGCGCCTGGAGAAACAGTTATCATTGATGATAGCATCCAGGGGACAGACCCCCATCAATGGCAGTATCAAGGCACGGGCTGGCAGCACTGTACCGACTGTGATGAACCGCCAGTCACCTATTACAACGCTTCCCAGTCCTGGACAGATACGATGAACGATACGGCGGAGCTCACTTTTTTCGGCCGTCAACTCGGCTTCTTTGGGGTAAGTGCCCCCTGGCATGGAATAGCTGCTGTCTCCATTGATGGAGGACCCGAGACGATGATTGACTTGTATGCGGTCACAAAAGCGGGCAATGTGTTGCTCTGGACAAGTCCTCTGCTTGCTCCAGGGATACATACCTTTACCTTGCGGGCAACAGGCGATAAAAATCCTGCCAGTACAGGAACGGTGATCGCGCTGGATCGGGTCGAGATTACGGTATGGGTGTGAATGAATCGCCTCGTGCGTTTCCTCCACAACACCTACTGAGTTATTCCCCCTGAAAGGGTCTTTGCAGGATTTTTTCCGCCTGAACGGAAAAGAGAGCTTGACAGCAGGTGTAGCCTGAAAGAAAGAAGGAGGCAAAAACCCACGGTTCGCTATGGCTTCACGAAGCCAGATGACAAGCCGATTCATACTGAAGAGATAAAACGCAAGCTAATCCATGTAGATCGGCTCTCCAGGCCGATTCTCATTTAAAATGAGCGAACCGTGGGACAACAAGTAGACAATAATCAGATTGTCCAGCGCCAGCCCGATGAGTCAGATTCTGCTGATACATGGAAGCCCGTTGATGATTCCATTCAAATGGGGTATGATCGCTGCTCAGGATGGGTTGATGGATTATCGAGAAGGAGGCTCATCGTTCTGCTGTCGTTAATTGATTGGACTTTCTACTACACGCTGGAGACTCATACGCCAGTTACGTCGATCCAAGTTGACAGCAAAACTGACAGCAGAGACGATAGTCAACAATAGACAACGAGCGATCTCAGTAGACATCCAATAGGATTTTTGAGCACAGGGTAGACACTCATAGACCCCTGTAGATGAGATGCCCCGAGTCGTGGGTTCGAGAATCCCACCTCCTCCGCTCCCTCGATAAATCGTGCTCCCAACCCCGCGGACGCGATAAATCGGGTCCCTACGGCAGTCGGGCTAATCAAAGACGGGTTGCAATGACCTATCTTTGCGGAGCAAGACGAATGCGAAATGTTTTTATCTCAAAAGGTCTTACTTGAAATGATAGTGTGTTCCCTTGATAGGAGACCTCGTTGATCGGCTCCTCCAGAAGGTTACACTCTTGCGCCGAAAGAAGCGATGTTGCAAAGGTGAGCGTGGCATGTCCGCGCTGATTGTGCGCTTCGTACAGCCGCACAATCAGACCATCCCCATCCTCGGCAGGTTTCACCGTTTCTACTATGATGTGCGTGCACTCTGTCTGTATAAAGGATGCATGCGATTGGACGCCCTCGATGCCCTTTTGACCAGCCACACACACTACCGGAACATTGAGTTCGTAGGCACGCTGTATGCTCTGCGCCTCCCGCCAATCTCCTACATGCGGCAAGAGGCTATAGGTGAAGCGGTGCAAGCCTTCATCTGCATGAGCATCAGGGAAGACACCGGATTTAAGGAGCGTCAGACGAACAACGTTATCGTGAACGTCATGGCCATACTTGCTATCATTAAGCAGGCTGATACCGTATCCCCCTTCGCTTAAATCGATCCAGCGATGAGCACAGACCTCAAAACGGGCCATATCCCAGGATGTGTTACGATGCGTGGGACGCTCAACGTTGCCAAATTGTATTTCATAGGTTGCTCGTGTACTGTTGATTGCCAGCGGAAACGCGGCTTTCAACAACGTCTGGTGTTCGTGCCAGTCGATCTCGGTGGCAATGTCGATGCGCGGCGAATTGCGCCAGAGCGAAATACGTTGCGTGATACGTGAGGACATGTATGGGCGGATAATCTCGACGGTTGCACGCACTGGCCCCTCTTCGATGATGCGCATAGATGTTACAGCTCGCACTGGATAGGGCTTCTCCTCATAAAAGAGATCAATATCCCAGGCGTCGAAATCCAGTGGACGATCCTCATAGGCGATAAGCTGATTGCCTGTTTGCCCAGGGGCAAGAACGTCACGCTCTGCGCGCATGTCGTAGAGTCTGCTAATCTCGCCGTGAGCATCGATCTGCAGGTCATAATACTCATTGTGCAGGACGATTGTCTTTTCATCATAATCTGGACATGCCATTGGGTTTGCCGTGGGCCGAAGTATTGATACGCGCTCCGCTTCGCTTTGCTGAGGCGGTGGGCACGATGAATCGGCCCCTACGGGCGTGTTGCCCCCGCTCACGATGTCCGCGTTTACGACCTGGACTCCACAGGGGGGAACGCGCACGCCATCCAGCAGGAACACTGTGTTGCCCGCCCAGTCGGTTGTTTGCTGAGCGTGCGGAAGCTCCAGGGCAGAGGCAAGCTCCGCCCCTACTATAACGGGGTCCGAGCGCTCCCAGGCGAGGGTATTCAAGAGGAGGAGATCCTGCTCTCCAGCAGGGAAGTGTTGCAACACGACAGCAAGTGCCTCGTCGTAAATCCGCTTTCCTATGGCACGTGCCTCGGCATAGATCCGCTCTGCATCGTCATAGACTTCATGGATCGATGAACCGGGCAGTACATCATGGAATTGATTCAGGAGTATGAGCCGCCAGCCCTGATTCAGTTGCTCCTGGCGGGACGACATGCCGTAGAGGCTGGCCCAGGCATTAAGCAATTCCACCTCGCGGTAAAATAATTCAGCTCGCCGGTTGGCTTGCTTGACGCGTGCCTGCGAAGTGTATGTTCCTCTGTGATACTCTAAGTACAACTCACCTACCCATGTGGGCAAACGCGGATTCTCCCACACGAGCTGATAGAGTTCCGTGAAGTAATCTTCAGCCCGACCGGCACGAACCTGGGGAAAGTCCGGCAGGTCTGCCATGATCTGCATCCGCTCCATTTGTTCTTCCGTTGGTCCACCACCACCATCGCCCCAGCCACAAAGATACAGCAGGTGATCGTTGATATCCTGTTGACGATAGTTCATCCAGGTCGCGGTCATATCGCTCGGTCGCAAGGGACCATTGTAGCTATAGAAAGTTGTCTTCGTATCCAGTTCCGGTGCCGTGATGAAGTGAGTCAGGACCTCCGAGCCGTCGATGCCGCGCCAACGAAAAGTATCACAGGGCATACGGTTAAACTGGTTCCAGCTAATCTTCGTGGTCATGAAGATGGGAATATTGCAACCGCGCATAATTTGCGGAAGCGCGGCACTATAGCCGAAGACATCTGGCAACCAAATATGACGGGGCTTGACACCAAATTCTTGTTGCCAGAAGCGCGTCCCATGTATAATCTGGCGGATGAGCGATTCGCCAGAGGTAAGGTTACAATCCGCTTCAACCCACATCGCCCCTACCGGCTCAAAACGGCCCTCCGCGACACGCTGTTTCACCCGCGCATAGAGTTCAGGGACGTCCTCTTTGAGCCATTGAAGCAACTGAGGCTGGCTCTGGCTATAGTGGTAGTCGGGATAGCGCTCCATCAACCCCAGCACATTAGAGACAGTATGAGCGATCTTCTGGCGGGTTCTCCAGTAAGGCCACATCCACGCGACATCGAGATGGGCATGTCCACTTACAGTAATCTGCGGCGAAGGCCGATAAATCGGCGGTGGGCGCGATAAATCGGCCCCTACGGCAGATCGCCCCCGATTTATCGCGGGGTATTCCTTGAGCAAGTAGTCAACGGCAGATCGCCCCCGATTTACCGCGGGGTATTCCTTGAGCAAGTAGTCATAGGCGGCCCGAGCCGAGTCAGCGAAACGTTCACCCTGCCAGCCCTCACGCAAATCTAGCATGTTATAGGCCGTGTTGAGACGCGCTAATAAGGCATGGCGTGCCGGGTCACCATCATTCAGTGTAAGAGATGCTTCCAGGAGGGTCTGCATCAAGTGATAGAGTTGCCAGTTCACCACGCGGCGCGGACGCAGTGTCAAGCCACCAAAGGGCAGAGGAACGGCTGTGTAGACCTGGAGCATCAACGTATGGGAAGGCAGATCCTTCGCTGCGCTCAGGATGACAGGCAGCAAGAGGACGGGATGGCGCCAATCAAAAGCGCCGATAGCACGCCCATCAAGAAAAACAGTCGCTTCCAAGCGCAGCAGAAGAGCATCATTCCCAGGAGTATCCCAATGCAATTGCAGGACCAGGGGTAGTTCTTGCAAGGAAGGCTCCGAGGGCCGATAAATCGGCGGTGGGCGCGATAAATCGGCCCCTACACCCCACCCCGCGGGCGCGATAAATCGGGCCCCTACGGCAGATCGCCCCCGATTTATCGCGGGGACAACGGGCAGAGGCGTCATCAGCCACTGTAAGCGATGGTATAGCTATCGGGCCAGTGGCAGCAATACTATAGACCGGGGAAAGCATGTGGGCTGGTCCTTCGATCGTTTTGTACAGTGCATCAAGACTATTGCGAAGTTTTTGGACGGAAAATTCGAAGTTTTTGGCCAAGAGAAATTCCTTTCCATTCAAGGCAGACCCTTCGCTGCGCTCAGGGTGACAAAGTGCATAAAGGGCGGACGCGATAAATCGGGCGGACGCGATAATGCAAATTGACAAATTACTACGGACATGCTATTGGGTTTGCCGGGGCCGATAAATCGGCGGTGGGCACGATAAATCGGCCCCTACAGGCGTTTTGTCCCCGTTCACGGTGTCCGGGGTATTTCGTTAATGTTAATCGGGTCCCTAGCCCTTGAGGCCTCCACTGACGCCGCGCACAAAGAAGCGCGATACCAGTGTATAGAGCACGACGGCTGGCAGCGCGTAAAGCATAGCGTAGGCGGCCAGTTGGCCGTAGTTCACCTGGCCATAACTGCCAAAGAACGTATAGATATGAACCGAAGCCGGCAATAAATTCAGGCTTTGCAGAATTATCAGGGGAACGAAGAAGTTCGTCCATGCCACCAGGAAACTCCATACGCCGACCACAGCAATCCCTGGCGCGGCAAGCGGGAATAGCACATAAATGAGCCCCTGGAAGGTCGAAGCGCCATCAATCCAGGCGGCCTCTTCCAGCTCAAAGGGAACCGAATCGAAAAAGTTCTTCATCAGCCAGATACAGAAAGGCAATGCACTGGCAACAAAGAAAAGAATGACCCCCTGGAGCGTATCAATGAGATTGAGGGAGGCATACATCGCATAGAGCGGCGTCACCAGAGCTAGAACTGGCAGGGAGCTAGCGAAGAGGATGGCGTACATGAGGTGGGCCTTGAAGGGAAACTGGTAACGCGAGAGCGGATAGGCTGCCAGGCCCGCCAGGATGATCACCAGCAACATCGTACTGATTGCCAGGATGAGGCTGTTGCCGAAAGGACCTGCGACAAGCCCATTGGTGATAATCGTTTGAAAATTGATCAAGCTGAAATGAGCAGGTATCGAGACCGATAGGGTTGCATTCGGATTTAAGCTTGCCAGGATGGGCCATAAGAGTGGCACCAGGAAGAATAATCCGAGGATCACCAGGATAAGGTAGGCGGATGTCGAAGTCATGCCGCGACGGATAGTCATGTTTCTCTCCTTTCCATTCAAGGCAGACCCTTCGCTGCGCTCAGGGTGACAAAGTGCATAAAGGGCGTGCGCAATAAATCGGGTCCCTACGCCCCACCCCGCGGGCGCGATAATGCAAATTGACAAATTACTACGGACATGCTATTGGGTTTGCCGGGGCCGATAAATCGGCGGTGGGCACGATAAATCGGCCCCTACACATGACCCACGTATTTTGGTAAAATTCATAATCGGGTCCCTACGACATTTTAGAAGTCAATGCGCAGAACACGGATATATAACAACGCTAGGATGGCTCCCACCACCAGGATCAGCAGCGAGATAGCGCTTCCATATCCAATCTGATAGAACTGGAACGCCTGGCGGTATTGATAAATGGTCATGAGTTCTGAATTGAGGTTGCTGCCTCCTGTCAAGACGTAGACCAGGGTGAAATCGGAGAGCGTCGCCAGTGTGATCAGTAGCAGATCGGTGGCAATACTGCCCTTGATGAGTGGGAGCGTAATATAACGAATGCGCGCCCACAGACCAGCGCCATCAATTGAGGCCGCTTCGAGCAATTCAGGTGGAATGCCTTCCAACGCGGAAGCGTAGAGCAGCATCGAAAACGCTGTGCCGCGCCAGGTGTTTGCCACAATGATCGAGGTCATCGGATAGTCCTGAAGCCAGGCATGTTGGGGCAAGCCAAAGGTTGCCACGATCGAGTTCAAGAGGCCAGGAGCCAGGACACTTTGCGGGCCGCCCGCAAGGAAGGAACTCCAGAGGAAACCGGCTACCACGTCGGGAATCACCCAGGCGACGATAATGATTGCCCCAAGGACCGCCTTAAAGACCCGGTGTCGATGACGCATCAACATGGCTAAGAGCAGTCCTAGCACGGCCTGCCCGATCAACGCTGAGCCAACCAGGTATGTCAACGACACACGGAAGGAGTTGAAAAACTCTGCATCATGCAGGATTTGCACGAAATTTTGTAACCCGACCCACTGAGGGGTTGCCGCGCCTATACCCGTCAAGGACATGTTGGTGAAAGAGATATAGACAGCCCAGAGAGCTGGACCGAGCATGAAAATAGCGATGATCAGGAAGGCAGGGGCCATAAAGAGGATACTAAGACGCTGTCGCTTGCGCCGGTTGCTTCCATGGGTTTGGGCGGTTGTAACCATCTGCAGTGGTTGCACGCGCTTCGTCTCAACCTGCATATTCCAGCTCCTCAGCCAGGGGCGGATCGCGGACATTCAGGGCGACCGCGAGCAGGGCGGGGGCAAGCCCCGCCCCTACTATACACGAACGAGATACCCAATCGAGTATGGTAGGGGCGACCCTTGCGGTCGCCCTGCTTGCGGTCGCGCCCTGGAAGTACCGTGATCTACCCTCACCAGCAGTTAACAATACATTCGTATCGTCGATAGAAGAATAGAGGAAAATCCTACCAAACAGCAAGAAGTGAGGACCTTCACACGCTACGTTCCCTGCTCGACATTGCTCGCACCTGCAATGCTTGCGACATCCTGGGAGAAGGTACTCATCGCGTCAGAGGGTGACTGACCACTCATCACATGCTGCATAGCGGAGTCGATCTGAAGCGAAATCTTGGGATATGCAGGGAAACCTGGGCGGAATTGGGTGAAAGCCACCAGGCTCGTGTAGAACGGGTTCAGCGGGGCGCTGTGATACGCACCTACATTGACAATATCCTGACGTGGTGTCACCTGCCCAGCCTGAACGTCGTAGCTTCCCAATAAGTCCTGACTGGAGGCGGTCTTGAGTACCTGGAATGCCAGATCTGGGTGGGTTGACCTGGACGTAATGGAGTAGGCCCAACCACCGGAGAGAGTGACATAGTTGGGAGCCTGCCCGAATTCGGTCGGCATCTTGGCGACACCCATCGTCTGTTGCCACTGCGCCCATGGCGCTTGACCGGTGGCATACCAGTTGCTGCTGACCCAGGAGCCATCGATATCAATGGCAAGCTTCCCCTGCGGGATAAGTTGTTGCTGAATTGTATTAGCAGCCTGGGTACTCAAGGCAATATCGTTGGTTGGTCCAAGCAGATTAGATGGATTATAGATCTGCTTCACGAAGTTGAGTGCATCGAGAAATCCCGGGCTGGGAGTAACCCACTTTTGCGTCGAGTAATCGTAGAGTGGATTTTTGGTACCGTAGAGCAACATCTCGAAGCCCTGCATTGAAGAGGCTTCATCCATCGGAATGCCTGAGTAGAGGTTGATCGGGACGACACCGGGCACCTTCGCTTTGATAGTGCGAGCAGCCGACAGAATATCGGCCCAGTTATGTGGCTGCCAGTCGGTGGGGAGTCCTGCGCGCTGGAAGATATTCTTGTTGTACCAGATCAGGCGTACATCGGTACCGTCCATCACGCCGTAGTTCTGACCGCTGAACGTCGTGATCTTCTGCATCGCGGGGAACCACTGCTGGCTGTATTCAGGCCAGCTAGCCAGGTACTTATCGAGCGGGGCCAGGTAGCCGGCGGTCACATCAGAGCTAACCAGGAAGCTGTCCTCGCGCACGAGATCGGGAGCCGTGCTGGGGGAACGCATCATCAGGTCGAGCTTTGTGTAATAGTCTCCTTCGCTAGCGATGATAGGTTCCAACTTGACTTTGATATTAGGGTTAGCTGCCTCAACACGCTGTTTCACCTGCATCCACCACGCCTGTTCAGGATAGGGTGGAGGACCAAACTGCTGAAAGGCAACAGTAATGGTGACCGGTCCATTGCTATTGGTACTAGAAGGGCCGCCACAAGCTTGCAATACAGTTGCTACGGAGAAAAGCACGACGAAAAGATAAAGGGGGAAGAAACCCGAGCTTTTCAATAGCCTGCGCATAACGCATCTCCTTGATTGTACAGGACAACCAGTCCTTGCAACTCTATCAGTCAACGTCGACGTGTGCTATGAGCTTCAGCATCTCTTGAATCAGGCTCACTAGTGGACGATCAAGAGA
>WNEZ01000116.1_pt1 | contig 59897 bp, 41 predicted proteins | sample 5400521 | NCBI WGS metagenome assembly WNEZ01 (sample SAMN13153339, study PRJNA577476) | soil metagenome | isolation source: 120 cm saprolite under Douglas fir tree site 2 hole 1 replicate 1 | place: USA:California | collected 2015-04-18
GGAGCAGGCAATGCCTGGTCCACGCTGAGCGTAGATTCCGAACACGATCTGGTTTTCATTCCCACCGGCAGCGCCAGCCCGGATTATTTCGGCGGACTTCGCGCTGGCGACAACAAGTGGGCTAATTCCGTCGTCGCTCTCCGCGCTTCCTCCGGCGAATTTGTTTGGGGCTTCCAGGTCGTTCATCACGATCTGTGGGATTACGATGTCGCTTCACAGCCCACGCTCTTCACCTGGAAAGACGGTACTCCCGCTGTCGTCATCAACACAAAAATGGGTCACGTATTCGTTCTCAACCGCTTGACCGGCGCTCCGCTGCTTCCGGTCGAGGAGCGGCCCGTTCCGCAATCCGACATCCCCGGCGAAAAGAGCTTTGCAACGCAACCGTTTTCCACCATCTCGCTGGTACCGGAAAAAATCGCGCTCGAGGATTTATGGGGAAAATCTCCCGAAGACGTGAAATGGTGCCAGGAAAAATTGCAAGCTTCTCGCTCCGAAGGAATTTTCACACCGCCAAGCTTAAAGGGCAGCGTCGTGTATCCCGGCAATGTCGGTGGCGTGAATTGGGGCAGCGCCGCATACGACCCGCAAAACCATTTGATGTTTGCAAATACCAATCGCTTGATTGCTTGGATCAAATTGATTCCGCGCGCTGAATACGATGCGCAAACCAAAACCGATCAGGACAATCGGGTTTACGGCGAATTCGGTGAGCAGAAGGGCGCTGCGTTCGGTTTATACCGGACTTTTCTTTTTTCGCCCGGCGCAACACCTTGCAACGCTCCGCCCTGGGGAACCACCGCGGCCGTCGATCTTTTTACCGGAAAACTTATCTGGAATATTCCTCTCGGTTCTTTCGCTCCCGGCCAGCCAACCGGCACCATCAATCTTGGCGGACCAATGGTCACTGCCGGCGGACTGGTCTTCACCAGCGCCGCCATGGACAACGTCATCCGTGCATTTAACTCAGAAAACGGAAAGGAACTTTGGCAATTTACACTTCCCGCAGGCGGCCAAGCCACACCTATGACCTACACATTCAAAGGCAAGCAATATGTTGTGATTGCCGCGGGCGGCCACGGCAAACTCTCAACCAAACAAGGAGACTCGGTGCTGGCGTTCGCGTTGCCCTGACGTATGCCAACGGCATTGCTACAATCTTTCTATGCGTAGTCGAACCGCTTCCTTGTTATTGGCCCTGCTCGCCCTTACGCTTGGTTTACCCAGCGCACGCGCACAATCCTGGGTCACGCTGACTTCAGGAATTGACACCAACCTGCGCGGCATCAGCGCGGCAAAAATCGCCGCCACCGGCCACATCGCCATTTGGGCCTCCGGATCGCACGATGTAATTCTTCGCTCTGTCGACGACGGCACAACGTGGACTCGCCTCTCCATTCCCGGCCAGCCTGAACTCGATTTTCGCGGCATCGTCGCCTTCGATGACAAAACTGCGTATCTCATGTCCAGCGGCGAAGGCAACAAATCCAAGATTCACAAAACCATCGACGGCGGCATCAACTGGGAACTGCAATACACCGATCTGAATAATGCTTTCTTCCTGGATTCCATTGCCTGCTCATCGCCGACAAATTGTTTTGCTCTCGGCGATCCTATCAACGGAAGATTTTTGTTGCTGCAAACCACCGATGGCCATCGCTGGAATCCCCTGCCTCCGCAGGATCTTCCCACGGCTTTGCCCAAGGAAGGCGCTTTCGCCGCGAGCAATTCCAATCTGCTGGTCATCTCCGAAAGCGAATTGTTTGTTGTCACCGGAGCTTTCGCCGCTCGCGTTCTGCACACCAGCGACGGCGGAAAAACCTGGACCGCGTCCGCGGCTCCGATAGCCGCGGATAACGCCACTTCTGGAATTTTTTCTATCACGCGTTCTAGCGTTGCGAGTCTCGCCGCTGTTGGCGGCGACTACGCGAATCCCGGTGTGGGTTCGCGCATTGCCGCTTTCTCCGAGGACCAATCGAAAACCTGGCAATCCCCGGCGCAGCAACCTGCCGGCTACCGCTCCGGGGTCGTTTCTACGGACGGCCAGGCGCTTCTCGCAGTCGGTCCCAGCGGTTCCGATATTTCCATTGACGCTGGCCTGCACTGGAAAACTTTCACCGCACCGTCGCTGAATGCTCTGTTCACTCTTGATTCCCAACACGTCTACGCCGCCGGGGGCAGAGGCACCGTCGCGCAATTCCGAATCGAGGATGCGAAGTGATAGCGCAAACGAAAAGCTCTCTGGGTCCTCTGTCATCGGTCTCTCTGAACTCTGCGTTAAGTCCGTTCTGTATCCTGTTTCGGTCGCAGTCGCTGGCCACTGGCCACCGCGTCGTGTACGATAATTTCTCCACCCATTCCAAGGAGATCGCATGACTCGTCCGGCTGGCACTTACGCCATTTTTGAAACTTCGCACGGCAATATCGTCATCAAGTTGACGGAAAAAGAAGCGCCGAAGACCGTCGAGAATTTTGTCGGCCTGGCGGAAGGCACCAAGGAATTCACCAACGAAAAAACCGGAAAGAAAGAAAAGCGCCCTTTCTACGACGGACTGGTTTTCCATCGCGTCATTCCCAATTTCATGATTCAAGGCGGATGTCCGCACGGTTCCGGCATGGGTGGCCCGGGTTACAAATTTGCCGACGAATTTCATCCTTCACTAAAGCATTCCAAGCCCGGCAAACTGTCCATGGCCAATTCCGGTCCTAATACCAACGGCAGCCAGTTCTTCATCACCGTTGCTCCGACGCCGCACCTCGATAACCGGCACACTATTTTCGGAGAAGTCGTGGAAGGCCAGGACGTGGCCAACAAGATTTCCGGCGTACCGCGCGACCGCAGCGACCGCCCTAATACGCCGGTGACCATCAATCACGTAAAAATCGAGCGTGTTTCGTAACACGCTTTTTTCGCACAGCTCACGCTTCAACTTGAGCACCTGACCTTTGACTTTTTCCATGCCGCTTACGCCCGACAAAACGCTGCGCCTTTCGATCGAACTCATTTTTGTTCTGCTCGGTGCGTTGGTCATCTGGCTCGGAGCGACGCAACACATTTTCTTTGACCGGCGCCGGATCAGTTGGCTATTGCTGAGTATCGCGTTGATTCTCTGGGGAGGGCGCGCACTTTACCGGCCGGGAAAATATTGGTCACCCACGGAAAACTTCACTCGCGGACTTTCGTTGCTCCTGCTCGGAGCGGTTATGCTCGCCATTTCGCGCGTTGCCTTTTCCTGGGTCGGCCCGCTGCTCTCCGTCGCCGGCCTGCTTCTGCTCTTGCGCGGGCTGGTGGGTTCCGTGTTAGTGTTTCGGCGAAACTAAATCTCCACGCGCCATGATGCGCGCTACTTCTGACATTTAGTTTGCGAGGAGACCCGCGATGCTCAAGGAATTCAAAGAATTTGCAATGCGCGGCAACGTACTTGACATGGCTGTCGGTATTATTATCGGCGCGGCGTTCGGAAAAATTGTTTCATCGCTGGTGGAAGATATCATCATGCCGCCAATTGGCGCACTGGGCCATGTGGATTTTTCCAACCTGTTCATTAACCTCAGCCACAATTCCTATCCTACTATCGCGATGGCAAAAGCCGCCGGCCAGCCGACGCTGAACTACGGCCTGTTCCTGAACTCGGTGGTAAATTTCCTGATCATCGCGTTCGCAATTTTTCTCCTATTGCGCATGGTCAATCGTTGGCTTCTGAAGCCGGCGCCAGCCGCCGCGCCAACCACCAGGGATTGCCCACAGTGCCTGATGGCTATTCCCATCGCCGCAAAAAAGTGCGGCCATTGCACGTCCGCTGTCTAAATTGTTTTTCAAATATTTGCCGCGAGGACGCCGGGGGCTCAGATTCCAGGGGTTTTCTTTTTGCGGTTGGCAATCAAGTGGTTGCGCAGACGTTCGACCACCTGTTCTTCCCGGCCTTCGTCGATTTCGCGCTGCAATTCTTCCAGGCTGAAGTGCACCACATCGTGATGATGCAACTCTTCCGGAGCAACCTGATCGCTGAATCGCAGCCATAGGCGGTGCAGCAAATTCACTTCGTTGGCGGTGAGGTTCGGCGCGTGCGGACCGAGCACTTTGTAGACTTTATCGCCGTTCGGCAAATGCACTTCCAGGTTGAATTGCGGCTTGGGATCCGGCAGCTTTTCCCACGATTCGCCAATCTGTCGCGCTTGCTCTTCGCTCTGCCAGTGGCTCGACGTGCCCACCACGATGGTGGACGATTGCAAACTGTGTCCGGCGCGCAAAATACCATCCCAGAGATCGTTGGCGGCGACCACCGCAAGCCGTATGGACTTGCCGCGTTTTTCCGCCATGCTCAGCGCTTGCGAAAACAGATGCTGCTCGATGCTGCCGAAAAGCTGATCGGCGTCGAACTCCTGTTCTCCAGAAGCGGAGCGCCGCAAAATGCGCACGTGCAATACGACCACGTCGCGGCGGCCGGGCTTCACGCGGTCCAGAACATTACCTAGATGATACATATTGAAATGGTTGCTGATCGGAACCAGGATATTGCCGGGCTTGGCTCCGACGGATTCCGGTGTGAGTTCGCCTTCCAATTCCAGGTTGAACTGGTCCATTTCCACGTGCTTAACGCCGGTGTGTTGTCCACGCCGCTCGGAAATTGTAAAAACCACATACAACAGGATGGAAAATACACCGCCCGCCATGGTGGCGACTGGCTTCGTAAACAAGTTAATGAACGCGATCAAGAACAGCGTCAGCGTGATCAATCCGAGTCCGAGCGGAACCTGTTTCCCGCGTATAGTGAAGTTCAACGGCACTTGGAATTCGCGCTGGCCGGGATTCGTGTAGCGCAAGACCAACACCGCCAGGCCGTTCATGGCAAAACTCCAGATCACACCGAAGGCGTACAGGTTTGCGAGGAACGTTACGTCGCCGCGGCTGATAAAAATGGTGATGATCTGCAGCACCACGATTATGTTGATGATCCGGTAGCTGGTGCCAAAGCGCGGATGCGGCTGACGAAACCAGTCGCTGAGTACACCGTCTTCCGAGACGCGGTTGAGCACGCCATTCGAACCGACGATTGCAGTATTGACGGCACCGGCAAGGATCACAGCGCCAACCACCACCACGAAGCCATGGAAGATCAGGCGCACCAAAAACGGCCCTTCCAGGTTCATGGCCAATCCGCCGATAAGATTTTCCAGGAAGCTTTGCCGGACATCGTCCGGAATGATCATCACCGCGAAGAACGAAACTAGCGAAGTGAAAACCATGCTGTAAACGAAAATTACCAGTCCGGCCTTCTTCAGGTTAACTAGTTTGGGACTTTCGATTTCGCGATAGACCTGGGCCAGCGATTCTTCTCCGCTCATGGCCAAGACGGAATGGCCCAGGGCGATAAATATCGCGATGATGCCGAACATGTGTGGCAGCGAACTGTGAGCCAGCCAGCCGAGTGAGCCGGCAGTGAGATGCAAATTGCGCGGATACGGCAGGGGCGGCAACGCCGAATGGCGCACCATGACCGTGTAAATGCACCAGCCGATAAGAATGACCACCATGACCGTGACCAACTTCATGATGTGCAGGGCTTTTTCGCTGGATTCCGGAATGCCCTTGGTGTTTTCCCACCAGAAATACACAGTCACGATAATCGCGAAGCAAGAGGCGATGATGTCGATGGATCGCGGGGAAAGCGGGCCGGTCGCCAAGTGCGCGTAGGGCAGGAGTTCGCTGAGAAGCCCGCCGACGTATTGTCCGGCAGCGACGCCGCTGATCGGCCCGGTCAAAATGTAATCGAACATCAATGCGGATACGCTGAACTTTGCCAGTGCTCCGCCCAAAGATTGCTTGACGGCGCGGTAAACGCCACCGCGCACGAACATGCTGCAACTTTCTACGTACACTGCGCGCACGGCGTAGGAAAACAGCATGATCGCCAGGATGAACCAGGGCGCGGTCTTGCCGATGTAGCCTTCCGCTTCACCGCCCGCGTAATAAGCCGACGATGCCAGGTCGTTCAAAACGATGGCAGCGGCCCGCCAAAAAGAAATGAAGGTGAGAAGCGCGGTGGTGGCAACGATGACGCGTGGAATTCCGTTGCCGCGAGCTACGCTAGGCGCGGGGGCATTGGGGGTAGTGCTCATGTACGGGCAGTTTGAACTCGCAGGCTAAAATGCTCGCAAATTTGGCAGGCGAAGTCCAGCTTTCGGGATTAACAGTGTTGAACAGGCTTTCCTAGACTGCGAGATATGGTCGTGCACCTTAGTCCGGAACAAGAGGAAGAGCTGTAGAAGCTCGCCGGGCGTACCGGGCGTAGTGCCGAAGAATTGGCGCAGGCCGTGATCGGGTACTATCTCGACCACGAGGCGCGGTTTGTCGAGGCTGTAAAACGAGGGTTGGATTCGCTGGACCGCGGCGACTTCGTGAGCCATGAGGAAGTGGGCGCGCGAATCGAACGATTGTTCGACCCCTGATGGAAATTCGTTGGTCGCCGGAAGCTGTCGAAGATCTTGAGCGCGTGGTGCGCCATATTCAAAGAGACAACTTCACTGCCGCAAGAAAAGTTGCGGACACGATCTACACCGGTGTCAAAAACTTGGAGAATTTTCCTAATCGTGGCCGGACCGGGAAGATCGATGGCACGCGAACTCCTCTTTCCGCCCTTGCCATACATTGCCGTTTATCGCGTGAAACGAGACGCCGCCGAGATCGCGCGGATTGGCCATAAACTGGGGCGGATCGCGATGAGCCAGCCCGGAGACCGAGGCTCTCGTTCAAAACGCGGCGATGGGAACAAACGAGTGACGTGTGGTGTCCAACGCGGAAATGCGGGTTTGCGCCATCGTCGTTTTGGTGTGCTTTGTCGCCATCGGCAGCAGTAATTCGTCCGAAGTTGCGCCGCAGGTCGTCTATGGCACATATCTTGGGGGACGCCACAAGGAGTGCGCCACAGCAATTGCTGCCGATGGTTTCGGAAACGCGTATGTCGTCGGGCGAACTCCTTCACCCGATTTTCCTGTCACAGCTGGCGCATTCAGCACGACGACGAGCGTGAATAACGATGATTGGACGGGGTTCGTCAGCAAGATCAGTGAGCATGGAGACCAATTGCTTTACTCCACATTTCTCGGCGGCAACTATCGGTCCAGTGCGAATGCGATCGCCGTCGATTCGAAGGGACGAGCCTTCGTTGTTGGGTCGACCTGCTCATCGAAGTTTCCCACCACGGCTTCGGCGATTCTCCAGAAGGCGCCGGGAAGCGACAAAGTGGAAGTGTGCGACGGTTTTGTCGCGTGGCTGGATGCCAGTGGTTCGAAGTTAGAGTACGGAACCTATCTGGGAGGGAGTCGCTCAGACGCGGCAACGGCGGTCGCCTTGGGGCCGGGCGAGAACGTGGTTTACATCGGAGGGTATACTTCTTCTCCGGATTTTCCCGTGACGGGCTCGGCGATACAAACGAAGTTGCTTGGCGCTACCAATGGTTTTATTTCTGAAATTGATGTGCAAACGGGCAAGTTGCTCTACAGCACGTATCTCGGCGGATCAGGGAACGATCGCGTCACGCGAATTGTGGTGGCGAAGGACGGCGAAGTTTTTGTTGCAGGTGTGACTGATTCAAATCAGTGGCCCAATTATAAGATGAGCCAGTTTGGCAAAGTTGGAGCAACTGACGGCTTCATTCTTAAAGTTGATCCTTCACGAAAACTGCGGCCGGCCGGTGTTCGTATCGGAGGTTCGGGCGACGAAAGTTTAACCAGCATGGATATGGATTCTTATGGAGACATCTACGCTGTTGGAACGACGGACTCGCCGAATTTTCCAGTGAAGGGTGTACATGCCCGAGATGCGGGCAGTGGCTTCGTTCTGAAGATCAGCGGCCGGAAATTTGGCGAAGGACCGGCAGGCGTGGCGTGGTCAAGGCGGATCGGAGGTCACGGCGAAGATGCCCTGCTATCCGTGTCCGCGAGAATGCCCGCCTCCCTGTTTGTGTCGGGTAGGAGTGGCTCGACGGATTTTCCCGCCACCAGGAAGGCTATTTACAGGCACCTCGAAGTTAGAAATGACTCAATCTTGGCGCGACTGCGTGCTTACGACGGTGAGATTCAATACGCCACCTTCGTCGGAGGAACACGCCACCCCGATGCGAACTGGTACAACGACGAAGCTGCCGGCGTGTTTGCGAACAGCAATGGAGACGTGTATGTAACAGGCTGCACGGTCGACGACCGGCTTCCCGTGACAGCAGGGGCACTGCAAGCTCAGCGGAAAGGAAACGCTGACGCATTCGTACTGCGGATGCGATTTGCGGCCTCGGAGCAAGCTATTCAGGCAGATAAAGGTAAAAAGAAAGGGCGCTAGACGCGAAGAGGTCTCAGATAGGACCCGGAGGGGGCGGAAGAATGGCGGAGCTTGCAGCGGCCGGAAGCTGGATGGACGCATCGCGCGCGCGGAACAACGGCAGGATCAGTAGAAAAACCAGCACGCAAGAGATGAGAATCGCGTACCAACCGGAGATGCTGGCGTAGGACACCGCGGAATCGCCATCGCCGGCAAACATTGGAATGAGACCCTGAAGCGGCAGATGTAGCAGGGACGCCACGAGGCCAGAGAAAAAGGCCGCCCAAATAACGAAACCCGGATAGGCCCGACTTTTCATCGCATCGGCGAGAGACGTTCCGGTGACAGCGCGAACCTGGGGAACGGGCAGCTCTTCACAAGCCGAAGAAATTGCGGGCGAGGGGACCAAAGCGGCGCGCCACGTGGCTATGCGGTGGGCAAGCTGGTCCAGCGCTCGATTCATCGCCAGAACAGAGCGAACAGCAAGAGGCCGCAGGTTGAAAACGGCGCTGAAGCCGGACTCAGGGTTGCGCCAGACTATGTATAGGCTGCGTGCACGGAACCATCCGGGCAAGCCGGGACCGAGCTCAACCGCAACAACGTGATCGCGGCACAGCGAGAATTGAGATTCTTCTCCCACGTAGCACAATCGTTCGCCAGAAAAAAACAGGTAGCCCGCATCCCAGGAATAGTTACCTTCAAAAATGCGCGGGGCTGGTCCGGGAGAAAGCCCTACCAGCAAAGCCGCGTCGCCGCGCAGAAGTTCCGGCCGAATGACACCTTCCGTTTCGGCGCGGGAGAGCATGCGGCTGGCCAAGCGGGATGCCCCTAAGAACGGGAGAAAATTAAGCAGCACAAGCAAGAGCGCGACAGAAACTAAGAGTGACAAAACAAACGCGAGGAATTCGGAGTTGAACAGATTCAGCAGATCACAAATGCGAAGCAGTAGCGCCGGCAACGCCGCCACCACCGCAAACAACAGCAGATACGAACGAAGAGAAATAGACTGCTTGAATTCCGTGGAAAACACTTTCTGCGCGATGCTGCCGGAGGTTGCAAGCGGATAGAACAAGGATGCGTCACTGGCAATTTGCAGATGGCCGGAGGACGGGACCGACTCCGCGAGAAGCTGCGCAACTCGCTCGTTTGAGAGATTCGCCAGACGAGCGATGGCCTGCGCTCGACGCAGCGTGGAAGGGTGAGTCAGAAACTTTTCGCTCCAGCGATTCCAGTGCAATGGAAGCGAATTGAGGCGATAAATTTTTGCAAGGCAGGTGATCATCGATTCGGGATCGCCAGTAACGCCAACGGCGGTGGCGTCAGCTATAAATTCGAAGCGGCGGGCAACAAAGTAATACGTGAGGAGAGGAACCGCGACAAACAGCAGATCGAACAACGGTTTCCATCGCGGCGGCGGAGAAAAAGAAAAATAAGGAAAAGCCACGGCAGTGTAACCGCCCAACAGGGCAAACCCTAGAAGGCGTGGATGATCTTTCTTAATGTGCGCGAGTTCGTGTCCAATGACTGCGTCCACTTCCTTGCGTGTGAGATGGCTAAGCAAGTGGTGGGTAAGCAGAATGCTGCGGCCGGAGCGGGCGTACGCATTGGCCATGCGGCTCTTGCTGGGCGGCAAAAGATAAATCTGCTGAAGTTTGACGCGCAGTTGCGACGCCAGAAAAAACGCGCGATCGCGGAGTTCACCAGTGGTGAGCGCGTTTGGAGAAAGCTGCAAGAGTTTACGCAAGCGACGGCCAAAGAAAATGACACAGGCGAACGCCAGAACGCAGGAAATCACGAAGGAGAGCCAACTGCCGTTGGAAAAGATTCCAGTGATTCCTGAAGTCAGCAAAAGCAGCGGCAGAATGGTGGATCCCAGGCTGAAGAGCATCTGGCGAGCCAATTCGGATTTGGTCCAGGTGATGCCACGCACACCGGAATAAACGGGCTGGAATAATATCTGGCACAGCAAAACCACGAGCACAGGAGGCAGCCAAAACAAGATCAGTGCCGCGAAGGGAGCGCCAGTAAGGGAAAAGAATCCACGGGCCGCCAGCAAAAGATCGAATCGCTCTCGCCAATGCAGCAAATCCGTCGAGGCCCACCAGGCAACCAACGTACCGATGACCAGCCAGCGAAGAAAACGGACACATGAGAACCAGAGTGCGACGCGGTCCACTTCCTGAACACGCTGCGCTTTGCGAACAATGTAATGCGTCAGGGCGATCGGCGATAGCAGAAAAGCTACCGGAAGAAGTTCCGACGCCACTTGAGGAGTCTTGGAGAGCAAGTCGAACGCGGCCTCTTCCGACAGAGTATCAGTTGCGCGCAGCGAAGAGCCTGTCGGAGAGAAGGCGTTGTGCGGACTTTAGAAACCGTTGTGACTAGCGCGACAAAACGATGACAAACGGGGGCAAACGAGTTCACGCGTGGCGCGCGGTGGCTTTTGATTGCGAGATCCACTTTTTCAGAATGGCCGCGAATTGCGGCTCGGTCCCGGTGAACGTTAACCCCATTCCGCGCTTGGGAATGAAGTAGGCTACCGTCGCTGGGGTTTCGACAAAATCCTCATCCTTATAGATTTCAATTGTGACCGGGGTGCCTTCTGGAAACGGATTCGGCAACTGCACAAAACAGCCGTGCAAGCTCAGGTCAGAAACCTGCGACGTACTGCGCGTGTTTTCCGCTTCGTCGATAATTTCTGCGCTGGCGGCAAATGGAATTCGCGAAGACCGGCGGCGTTCAACGGACATGGTGAACCTTTCCGAGGGGGCGGGGTGAAGAAATCCTAGCGCGCGCACAAGCGCGGAAAGGAAAAATAATCAGCGGCGACGCGAATTTGTAACAAGTGTTTGCTGCGCGCGATCAGGAAGGAGCCAGGCTAAAGCCCGGCACTACATGAGCTAGCGGCTGGTATCGCTGGAAGGGCCGTTGGATGCTGCGCTATGCAGGTGGCCGTGAATATCCGCTATTTTGTCGTCGAGCGCGTTGAGCTTGCGCGCGAGACCCTGGATTTCCGATTCCGAGCGGCGGTTGACGTCGTAGTCGAGCTCGCCGCGCAGCCGGTCTTTTGTGTCCTGGCGATTCTGGCTCATCATAATCACCGGCGCCTGGATCGCGGCCAGCATGGACAGAAAAAGATTCAGCAAAATGAACGGATATGGATCCCAGGAGGTCTTGCCCATCACGAGGCTCAGGCAGGCATAGGCGACCAACGAGGTGAGAAAGGTGATGATAAATGTCCAGGAGCCGCCGAAGCCGGCGACTTTGTCGGCGATACGTTCGCCGAAGGTGGCCTCTTTCTCGATTACTTCGTTGGGGTTGCGCATGGCGCGCAGACGCACCAACTGCTGCGAGGCGTGGAACTGGCGGCCTAGAACCGTGAGCATGTCCATGCCAGCCAAGGGCTTGCGCTCTAATAATACGGCGATGTCGCCGCGGTCCACTTCGATGCAGGTAGTTTCTTCGACCGCGGTGGCGTTGGTCTGATGCGGAGTTTTCTCGAGCATACTGGCGAAGCCAAAGAATTCGCCATGGCTTGGTTCATCGACGACCACTTCCTGATGGTCTTCATCGACGGTAGTCACGCGCACTTTGCCGGAGAACATTACGTAGGCGCGGCCATCGGTGTCGCCGATTTTGTAGATGCGCTGGTGCGGTGCGAATTTTTTGATTTCGACTTGAGAAGCCAGCACCGCGGCTTCCTCATCATCCAGCAGCGCAAACAGCGGTACATGTTTCAGTTCTTCAGCATTGCATCCCATGGGCCACCTCTCCGGAACAAATTGTTAGCAAAAGTTGTCAGAGGATTCCACACGCTGCCGCGCTTGACAAGTTAAGATTGCGTGATGCGCGCTTTCGCGCTGTTCCAGTCCAGCGGAATTTCCCCCGCTTCCACCTGCCATTGTGCGAATTGTGATTTGCCAAGGTGTGGCGCAAGTTCCTGCATGATGCGGTTGTGCGGCGACTGGCTTACAAAATCCGTTAGTGATTGCTGATCGCGCCATACAGAGAGCGTCCAGAATGTCCGCGCGAACGGGCGTGCATCCAGGGAATAGCCGATTAGTCCTGCAGCAGTTTTAAGCTGCCGCCATTTTCCAGGGAATAACTGGCATACCGCGATTCTAATTCGGACGGCGGCAAAAACTCAAAACTCCGCAAATGGTTAAGCGGAGGTTTGTTTACGGCTATTTTCGTGACAACGCACACTCGGCGCAGGGACAGATAGAGCGAAGATGTTCGTAGGAGTAGATGCCAGTCGAGTGGCCATCGGAAAAAGAAAGTTGAATGGCGTATTGTCCAACCGGCGTTGCCGATTGCGCGCGGGCCTTTGGCTTGAACATGGGCAGCGCGGGAGAAGAAACGAAAGCCGGTGAAGCTTCGCCGGGCGATTCTTTTTTGAGGCGTTCGTCATTGCACGTCGCGCACGGACAGTTTTCGCGCAGATACGCAAAATCAAAATGGCTGGAGTGGCCATCGGCCCAGGCGATGTCCACACCCGCGCCGCTGCTGACGTGAATTTTCACGCTGGCGGGCTTGCGTCGTTGGTCGATGGGTATTGGCATGGGCAAAAGTGATCGGTCCCAAGTCCGGGAAGAAACGGACAAGAACAGTTTACCGTCGAATGTTCAAAGCCGGAAATGAGGCGAAGAAAACGAAATGTCAGTTTGAAGCAGCTTGTGTCTGCACTGGCACGACTTTTGTAAACCGCAGACGCCAACCACCGGCTTCGCGGGTGAAAACGTCGGTATCGTCTTCGTTGAAGAATTTTGTGGTGTCCGGCGTCTGGCGATATTCCTTAACATAAGTGACGACAGCCGTGTCTCCAAATACATGAACTTGCATGTTCTTTTTCTCGATCGTATAAGGATTGACGCCCCTCTGGTGAGTAATAAAATTCAGCCTCACGTTTTCGACGAACTCGCTCTTGGAAAGAACTCTGGTGGGCCCGAGACAAATCCAGTCCTTCGCAAAGAATTTCGCGAATGTCGAATCATTTTGCTGCTCCAGCTTGGCAATCTCCGTTTCTATTCCACGAAGCGCCTGCTCGTCAGCGGAGGGCGGAGCGGCCTGACTCTTGAGGGACGGGGGAACCAGAAAAAGCCCAGTGAGCAAAAGAGGTACTAGTTTTCGCACGAGTCGCCTCCTGGAGGATAGAAATTACAAAGGCATTGTACGCCCAAGTAGGATACCCCGGGGAAAAGGACCTGCGGTCCGTTTCTTCCGGTTGTCTCTTCGTTCGTTGCTCATTACCTGTTACTTCGCTTCTTTTGTTTCACAACAAGTACCTGGCGGAATCGGATTGCCATGCGGGCAAGTTTTTGGATGGCCCAGAAAAGTGCAGATGCGCTGGTCGAGTTCGGGCGTGATGATGTGTTCGAAGCGGCAGGCTTGCTGGTGGACTTCGGCTTCATCGATGGCGAAGGTGTCGGTGAAGAGACGTTCGGCGAGGCGGTGGCGACGAACTACATCGCGGGCGCGGCGCGAACCGGTTTCGGTCAGATGAACTTCGCCATTCACTGCAATTGCGTTCCCGTTTGGCGCGCTGGCGATTTTGTTTCCGTTGAATTCGATGAGGCGCGAATCGGCCATACGCGCGAGCAGGCGCGTGGCGGGTTCCCCTCCTACAATCGGAAGATGTCCAGCGGGACCTTCGGCGCGCAAGAGTTCAGATTGCGCGGGCTTGCCTTCTTCGCCGCAAATCCAGATTTGTTCGAGCAGATGATCGACGCGAATGTCTTCGTCGGCGGGAATTGGCGTGCAACAATCGGCGGTGTTGGCCAGCGGGCAGGCCATCGGATGATTGGGGCCGTGCTGCGCAGTATCGAAGGAAAGATGGCCGTGTGCCAGCTCGATGCGGCGGTCAGCCTGACGCGCGATGTCGGGATCATGCGTGACCATCAGGATGGTGTGGCGGGATTTGTGCAGGTCGCGGAAAAGATCAATGACAATTTTTTCGTTGGCTTCGTCAAGGTTGCCGGTGGGTTCGTCGGCAAGAATTAATTTCGGCTGATTGATCAGCGCGCGAGCGATGGCTACGCGTTGCTGTTCTCCGCCGGAAAGTTGCGATGGAAGATGCGTGAGGCGTTCGCCGAGGCCGACGCGCTTGAGCGCTTCCTCGGCTTGTTTTTCGTCGGTCACGGAATGGAAATACTGCGCGAGCATAACGTTTTCGACGGCGTTCAGATACGGCACCAGATGGAATTGCTGGAAGACAAAGCCGATTTTTTCCGCGCGGTAACGGACCAGAGCGTTTTCGTTGAGTTTGGCCAAATCCACGCCATCGACCACCACGCTGCCGGACGTGAGAGTGTCGAGTCCGCCAAGGATATTGATCAGCGTGGTTTTGCCGGAGCCGGACGGGCCCATCAGGGCGACCCATTCGCCGGAGGCGATGTCGAAGGATACGCCGTTGAGCGCGCGGAGAGACCCGTATTGTTTGGCCAGCGCGTCGATGACGACCTGTGTCGCGATTTGTGTTTGCGGGGTCACTCTTCGCCTCGGAAAACCGATGCGGGACGGATATGCACCAGGCGACGCAACGGATAGGCTGCGAGAATCGCTACGATGACGGTGAGAGCCACAGAAATAGGATACACGATGAGGCGGGGCTGCGCGGCTACGCCAAAGACTGCTTTGCCGAGGCCTATCGAAAGTACGATGCCGATTGCCGCGCCAATCAGACCGCCGGCTAGTCCGAGTAAAGCAGCTTCGGCAAGGAACAGGCGCAGTACACGGCGAACTGAGCCGCCGATGGCTTTCATTAGGCCGACGTCGTTCTTGCGCTCCATGGCGACGTTGGTCATCGCGGCCATCACGCAGAGTGCGGTGAGAATCAGTACGACCGCGACGGTGGCGGTGAGTATTCCAGAAATTCGACTGTAGAGCCGCGCTTCGCCGTCCGTGAATTGCCGGATGGGGCGAACCTGTGCGGCACTCAAGCGCCTTTCCACTCCGTCTATGGTTTCAGGCGAAACGTTCCCATACCTTGCGTAAAAAGCTTTGTCTCTGGCCGTGAATTCGCGAAGCAAATCCTGGTTCTCATAGAGTCTCCGCTGGAGTGAACGGATCGTGTCGTCGACCTGTGCCGGCGATCCAGAAACGCGAAGTCGGACCAGGCTGACCGCACCTGGAAGCATTAGGAGCGTCTGCGCTGTGCGCAGGGTCATCCCGACCTGGTAGTCCTCAGAGGTTCCGAAACTTCGAATCTCCTGCACGGCGCAATCGACTTTCCGCTCTCCGCTTCGCAACTCCAGCACATCCAGAACATGAATGCTCTTCTGAATAGCCACACTCGAGCCGACAATGCATCCTGCCATTCGCATCCAAGGGTCCTGTGAGAGTTTGGACTCTGGTGCCTTCTCCAGAGTTTTAAAAGTACCCGATTCCAGAAGGTCCCCCTCGCCGTGTCCAGCAACCACAGCGGGGATTTCAGAGGAATCAGCTACGGCAGATTTTCGCCGCAGGATAGCTAGCCCGTACAGCATCGCGGAGCCCTGAATAGATGTCGCACTCGGCCCATCGGCAACCAGCGGAACAACAAATTCGTTCAGGAGACCGCGGTCCTGCTGCGCGTTTGCGGTCGTCGGCACAATAAGTACATTCGCTCCAAATGTCCGAAACTCGCTGGCCACTCGCCGCTTCGCGTCCACCTGCAGATTCAGCAGCGCCGCGGTAATCGCCGCGCCCGCTCCCAGTGCCAGCAAAATCACTAGCAGCCGCCCGCGATTCGCAAACACCGACCGGCGAATCACTCGCCAGAACATGCTGCGATTCACACGACGAGCGTCAGACACTGGTCGCTGGTCGCGGATAGCCGAACGCTGCGTTCTAATCATCATTCGCCTCGCAGGATGGGCGCGGGATCGAAGCGTGCGGCGCGGCGAAGCGGGAGTGCGCTGCCGAGGAGCGTGACAGCGGCGGCGAGGACGAGGATCACGCCGAGGACTAGCAACGACGGCTCGGGTGGTACGCCGAAAATTTTTGTCCCGAGGAAACGCGCGAGCAGCAGGCCTAGCGCGTAGCCTGTGCAGCCGCCGACGAATGCGAGCAGGAGTTGTTCGGCGGTTAGCAACCAACCGACGGTGCCGGAGCTTGCGCCGAGCGCTTTCATCAGGCCTATTTCAGTGCGGCGTTCGATTACCGAAGATGCGGAAGATGCTCCTACAGCAAGCGCAGCTGCAAGCAGCGATGTAAACGTCACTAGCCAGAGCAGCGTGCGGACGCGGGTAAGAATTTTTCCTTCGCCATCGGCTACGCGACGGATTACGCGCACGTCCGAACCTGGCAAAACTTGTTTGATGGAATACGCGATCGAGGAAACGTATGGCGAGCAGGACCAGCGTTCCAGCTCGTCAGGCTTCATGGCTCTTGGATCGCGCCGCGCGAAATCGTCCTCGGGCTTCGTCAGTGCCGAAACGTACAGCTTGCGATATTGGTCCGGTTTTTTTGCAAGTTCCTGGACAAGAGAGATCGGAACAATGGCGGCGTCATCTTCACGGCCCCCGCTCTCCAACACGCCCACGATAACGAGTTCGTGCGTGTCTGGAACGTCGGTTCCTTCTCTTTCCTCTATCACGCTCAGTTTGCTTCCAATCTTCAATCCGAGTCGCTTCGCCAAATTCCTGCCAACAACACTTTCCGTCGCTCCGTCGACGAACCAGCGCCCTTGCACCTGCCACCATGGGTTTGTCTTCTCGATGCCCGTCACAAAGTTCGACCCATCGGCAAGAGGAATAGGGCGCGCCACCCATGTTCCGATGAGTTGCACTCTGGTCCGGCCCGGCGCCGAATCTGGGCGGGAAATTGACCTACGATTTGCCGACGTAAGTCGAGAAGCAAGCTCGACGATGTCGGTTTCTGGCGGAGTTTCTTGGATATCGACGGGAGTCTCCAAAATCGGCGCGAAGGCCGTGATGTTGTTGTGCCAGAAGACGGATTTGATCTTGGGGAGGTCGGATTCGGGGAGATAGGCGCCGGAATTGGCGGGACGAAAATCGACGCCGCCGATTTCTAATGGGAGCGAATCGGCCTCCGGAGTGACTACCAGATTTGCGCCCAGTGATTTGAATTCTTCGGAGAGGCGGTCGCCTACATCGAGGGAGACGCTGAGCGCGGCGGTGGCTATCGCCATGCCTAGTGCGAGGGCCGCGGCGGTTAGAAACTTGCGGCGCGGGCGGCGGGTGAAGTTGTCGGCGATGAGGCGGAGGAACATGGCGATTAGAGATCACAGACCAGCGAGCAGTTAAGAACAAATTCAAAATCCCCACCCTTCGCTTGGCGAAGGATGGGGCACGCGAAAGCGCGGAAACGAACCGACCAGTTCAAGAACAGATTCAAAACCCCCACCCTTCGCTTCGCGAAGGATGGGGCACGCGAAGAGAAATCGCTGCCAGTCACTCTCATTGGGGGACTTCGGTCCAGGATTTTGCGATGGCGCCGACGTTTACGACGATGTCGGGGCCATCCACGCGAAATGCGACACCTACGGGATTACAGCCGCCGGATTCGCCAATCGTCGGAACGTAAATCGCGGAGCCGCAGTGGCGGCAGACTACATTTTGGCCGTCCTGGCGATAGCCTTCCGCGCCGCATATGCGGCAGGCGTCGAGCGCAACGCCCCAGCCTTGCGGTTTCTTGATGACGAGAAAACGGAACGACTCGTCTCCCGACTTCACGGTGAAAAGGTGAAGATTGCCATCCTGCACTTCGCTGAGCGCAACGCGCAATTCGTCGTTCGCCGCTCCAGAGGCGGCTATTGCGCGCGCAGATGGCGGAGCAGAGTTCGCTTTTACGTAAATAAAATCCGCGGTCAGCACAAGAATTACTGACAGGCACGCGGAAGCTGCGGCAATCATCCAATTTCGTTGCCGGCGCTGCTGCGAAGTTAGCAGGCGCTTTTCGGCGTCGCTCGCGTTTGCCGATGCTGCGATTTTTGCGTGCGAAGCTGTCAGCCATTCGCGCAGAATCAGCAAGACCGCCGCGCCAAAAATAAATACGAAGAAGAAGATTTCGTTGCGAACGATGGGGCCGATCAGCGCCATTTCCTGTTTGCTGGAAGGCAACCAGCGGGCTTCGCTCAGTTCGTGCAAGCCGGTGAGAGCGAGTTGCGCTGCAACCAGCCACAAAATTGTGGTGGTCGCGGCAAAAAAGCGATGCAGCGGAATTTTCAGCGTACCTTTGAAGAAAAATAATCCCACGGCAACCGCCGCGGCCATGCCAGCAATGGTGCCGATCCAGGTCTGGATGCCTTCGCTGGAAAGTTCGACGGCGCGTAAGATCAGCGCCAGCTCGGCGCCTTCGCGCACCACCATCAGAAAAACGAAAAGAAAAATTCCCCAGCCGGCTGCGGAACCGGCACGGGTCGTGTAATTTTCAATTTTTTCCTCGATATCTTTTCGCAGGTGGCGCGCAACGCGGTTCATCCAAATGATCATCGAAACGACGAAGACCGCGGCCAGCAGCAGCATCAGGCCTTCGAACCCGTCTTCGTTGATTTGCCAGCGTTCGAGGGCGATAGCTACAGCGAGGCTGAGGGCAGCGGCCATCGCGACTCCCGCCCAGACAAAACGGGCGAGATTGGAACGGCCGGTACGTGACAAATAAACGAGTATGATGCCAACGACGAGGGCTGCTTCGACGCCTTCACGGAGCGAGATTAGGAAAGCAGAGAGCAAAGGAGGTGGTCCAGTAGTGAGATTCTAGTTGTAACTGATTTGCAACTACGGCTCTAAGTTTACCGCTTGGGGCCCTGGTGAGTCAATCGGACTAATCTAGTCCTATATCTTCGCGATAGAATACACGAGTCTTATGAAAATTGCAGATTCGAGCGTTTTCAGTCACAGGTCTGGGCAAGCTGGGGCGCAGCATGTTGCGCCGCTACGGAGAATGGTGCGCCCGATGGCTTGGGGAAAGTGCTGTGGTACAGCGGTCTTGGTGTTGCTACTGGCGGCGGGGGTGGCGGCGGGGCAATCGCACGGCAAGCCAAAAGTTGCCAATGATACGAAAGAGGACATCAAGCAGGCGCAGCAGTTAGCCGAGCGTGGCGACAAAGCTTTCGCCGCAGGAAATATCAATGAGGCGCTGGCGGATTATGAGCAGGCGGTGAAGCACGCTCCGGGAGACGCAGGGATTTTGCGCAGAGCCGCGGCGGTGCGCACGCAAGTGGTACAAAAACTGGTGGACCAGGCAGAAAGCGATGCGCTGGATGGATTCGTGGTACAGGCGACGGACTTGATGTACGAAGCGCTGAAGATTGATCCGGGCAATGCGATTGTGGCGGAGCGCCTGGCGCAGATGAAGCAAATGCCGAAGGAATATCTGCCGCGCGGGGACAAAGAGGATTACGAAATGCGGGGAGCGGCGGCGCTGAAGCCGCAGCCGGGCAAGAAAGCCGTCAATGTGCGGGGAGACTCGAAAAGCGCATACGAACAGGTCGCGCAGATGTACGGAATTGCCGTGGCGTTTGATCCGGATCTGACGTCGAAGAACATCAGGCTGCGCGTGAACGACGTGGACTTTTACACTGCGATGCAATTGCTGGGCGCGGAATCCAAGACCTTCTACCGGGCGGTAAATTCGAAGCTGATGTTTGTGGCTGAAGACACCATTGCCAAGCGCAAAGAGTATGCAGAGGAGGTGGAGCAAACATTCCGGCTGGACAATACGGTTGCACCCGAAGACCTGACCGAGATGGTCCGGGTGATCCGGGAAATCACCAACTCCACGCGCATCGCTACGGACCCGGCGAACCATACTCTGACGGTACGGGAGAGTGCGGATAAAGTAGCGCTGGCCGGACAGTTGATCAGAGAACTGGAACAATCGCGCCGGGACGTAATGCTGGATATCGAGTTGCTGGAAGTGGATCGCAACACGGCCAGGACACTGGGCATCACGCCGCCATCGAGTGTGCAGGCTTTCCCGCTGAATTCAAAAGATGTGGCGCAACTGGAGCAGGCCACCGACATCGCCAATTTGTTGACTTTGATAGCACAGGTTTTTTCCGCGCGGGGTATTACGGCAAGTCCGACGGATGTTCTGCCGGTGGGTGGAGGAAGGAGCACTTTTTTGCTAACGATGCCGAGCGCGTCGGCGACATTTTCCACAGGATTATCACTGGTAAAGAGCGGACGGCAAATCCTGATGCGCGCACAGGATGGCAAGGCCGCAACATTTTTTGTGGGGCAGCGGTATCCGGTGACGTTATCACTGTTGTCAACCAGCCTGGGGGGAACGACGGTGGGCGCGGCAGTTTCTTCGACGGTGTTTGCGCGGACCGATTTTGCGGTAGGAAAAGCTCCGGTTGCGGTGGTAACGCAAGATTTCAACAACGATAGCAAGCTGGACCTGGCGGTGGTGAACCAGGCGGACAGCTCGATTTCAATTCTGTTCAACAACGACAACGGAAATTTTACCGCTCCGGCGGGATCACCGATCGTACTAGGCGCCAACGAGCAGTTACCTTCGGCCATCGCATCCAAAATCTTTCGGATTACAGACCCAACGCACCTGGTGCAGCCGGCGGACCTGGTGGTGGCGAACAGCGGATCGAATACGCTGAGTGTGCTGTTGGGCAGCGAGAATTTTGACGGGACGTTTACTGAGGCGGCTGGTTCGCCGTTTGCGGTCGGAATAAATCCGAGCGGAGTGGTGATTGCGGATTTCAACGGCGATGGATTTCTTGATTTTGCAGTGGTCAACCAAGGAGACAACACAATTTCTGTTTTTCAGGGTGACGGGCAGGGCGGGTTTACGCCATTTCCAAAATCACCGTTCGCGTTACCGACTACGGAAAAGGGGCCGATTGCGGTGCTGTCCGGCACGTTTGACAAATCGGGCAAGCCAGAAATTGCGGTGCTGAACGCGACGACACAGAATATCGGAATTTTTCAAGCTAGCGGCATCAACACGGGCGCCAACGCGTTTGATGGAACGTTTGCGGAATTAAGCGGATCGCCGGTGGCAACCGGCGCTGACCCGGTAGCTTTTGCTACCGGCGACCTGAACGCGGACGGCATCGATGATTTCGCTGTGGTGAATCAATCGCAGAGTGAAGTGACAGTGCTGCTGAATGACACAACCGGCTTTTTTACCCCGGCCGCAGGTTCGCCACTGGCAACGGCGGCAACTCCGGCAGGTGTGGCGATTGCAGACTTCACGAATGACGGAGTTGGCGACATTGCGGTGACCAATAATGGAGCGAGTACGCTGGGCGTTTATGCAGGTTTGGGCTCGGGACAATTTTCACAGCGAATCGAATTGAGCACACCGCCGGGGCCGCTGGCATTAACGACTGCACTACTCACCTCGAGCGGTTTGCCCGACGCGATCCTGACCGCCAGCTCTGGATCGAATAATTTTGTCACCGTGCTGCTGGATCCATCGTCTTTCGCAGCGGGCGCGGGGTCGGTGCAGACTCCCTATCCCGGATCGGAATATATAGATCTGGGAATTAAAGTGAAGGCTACGCCATCAGTGCATGAAGACAATGAGGTGACGCTGCAACTGGAGTTTGAGATTCGAGCGTTGGCGGGGAGCAACGTAAACGGAATTCCAGTTATTACGAACCGCACAGTCTCGCAAACGGTCCGGCTGAAAGAAGGCGAGCCTTCGATTGTGGCGGGACTGCTGGACAATGAAGAAACGAAATCGCTGAATGGAATTCCCGGTCTGGCGAATTTGCCGGGAGTTGGGTATGCGTTCGGACAGCGCAGTACTTCATTGAATGACACCGAACTGCTGATTGTGGTGACGCCGCGGCGCATGAGCGACCGCGTGCGGACCTCGGTGCCGAGGTTCGCGGGACGTGGCGGAGCAATTAGTCCGGGCGCGCCGACGCCGACGTCTTCCGAGCCATAAGTTTTCGCGCCGCACGTTGAATCTTGCGTAGCGGAATTCGAGAAACAACTTTCCTGGTTCGCTCCATTGCAACTATCGTTGAATATCGTCCCTTCCTATTTTCGTTACGGGTTATATGCGAGGAGCACGGAAATGAATCAAGCAGTTGGACGGAACATTGTTGCCATTGGATCGGCAATTTTGCTGATGTGCGCAGCAGGATGGATGAGCAGCGCGCGGGCCGGGCAAGGCGGGAAAGCTGCGGGTTACGCGGAAGCGGAGCGCGCAGTGACCAAGCTGGAGCAGGAATGGTTCGCGATTCAGCAGGCCAATGATTGGGCAAGACTTTCGAAAATGATTTCCGACGATTTTGTGATTGTGGATTCGGATGGAAGTCTGGGGAACAAAGAGTCCATGGTGGCGGGGTACAAGGAAGAAGCGCCGCGCGTTTTGAGTTTGAAAATGCAAGTCTTGGTGGCACATGCGGTTGCTCCGAACACGGTGATTGCCAGCGGTCTCGATGACATTGCGACGAAAGGCAGCAACGGCGCGCCGGTGCACCGCTACGAGCGGTTCATCGATACCTGGATTCTGCGCGACGGGCGGTGGCAGTGTGTGGCGGAGCAGATCACGTTATCGAAGCCCGAGAAGCGCTGAAGAACACATTTGAAATTACCGGCTCTGGCTGATCGACTGGCAGGAGCGCTCGGATGTGGTGCTGCTGGATCTGCCCCGGCGATAATCCGGCTTCTATGAAGAACTCAGAGATGTTTTTGTGTTGAGGGCATCGCGGACCCTGCGCAGCAAAACCGCTCGCGCAAACGGCTTGGGCAGGAGCAGCGTATTTTCTGGCAAGACACCGCGATTGTAGATGACGTCGTCGGTGTAACCAGACATGTAGAGCACATGCAGTCCTGGCCGGAGTTCCAGCAGCCGCTTTGCCAGTTGCTTGCCCCCGATGCCGGGCATGACCACATCGGTGAGGAGAAGATCGATGGGGGTCTGCGAGTGTTCGACCAGCTGGATGGCTTTTTCACCACGCTCGGCCTCGATGACTTTGTAGCCATTGGCTTCGAGAAGCTCGCGAGCCAGTTCGCGCAGAGCGGTTTCGTCTTCGACGATGAGAATTGTTTCGGTGCCTTTTGCGAACTCGCCCTGATTGGGTTTCTGGTTTCGTAAATCCGGAGTCTCCCGCACCCGCGGGAAGTAGATGCGGAAAGTGGTGCCTTGTCCCACTTCGCTATACGGCATGATGTAGCCGTTGTTTTGCTTCACGATGCCATACACGGTGGACAAGCCGAGACCGGTTCCTCGCCCATCCGCCTTGGTGGTGAAGAAGGGCTCAAAAATGCGCGCCATGGTTTGCGAATCCATGCCGGTACCAGTGTCGCTGACCACGAGCATTACAAAATCGCCGGCCTGAGCGCCGAAATGCTGCCGCGCATAGGCCTCGTCCAGCTCCACGTATGCGCTTTCCAGAATGAGTCTTCCACCGCTGGGCATGGCATCTCGGGCGTTGACAGCCAAGTTCATGAGGATTTGTTCGAGCTGCGATGGATCGACCTTGATGTTGCCGGCATCCGGTTGGAGGTGAATGGTGAATTCCACATCTTCGCCGATCAACCTCCTCAGGAGCTTTTCTATGTCTCGGACGATGGCATTGGTGTCGACGACGCGAGGCTCGATGAATTGCTGACGGCTAAACGCCAAAAGTTGTTTGGTGAGTTCCGCGGCGCGGCCCGCGGAGTGCTCGATGGCTTCGGCGCGCCGGTGAACGGACGGGTTACTGCCAAGTTCGGCCTGAAGCAATTCGGTTTGTCCCAGGATCACGCCGAGCAAGTTATTGAAATCGTGCGCGACGCCTCCGGCCAACCTACCGATGGCGTCCATCTTCTGGGATTGCAGCAGTTGTCTTTCGAGAGATCTTCGTTCGGTGATGTCTTCTGCGAAGACTTCGAAATAAGCGAGTTCGCCTCCTGGACGCTGAACCGGCCGGCCTGAGAGACGAACGATGATTCGCTCACCATTCTTTCGTTTCCAGGAGGCTTCCAGGTCCCTGAAGTCCTTGTCCTGCCAGTGCTCATCGATCCACTGCTCTCGAGATTCAGCGTTGGCATAGACGTCGGTCTGGATGTTGAGTACCAGCAGCTCGGCCTCCGATTGATATCCGAGCATACGAACAAGGGCGGGATTAACTTGCAGGAATTGACCGTCGTGAGTCACACGATAGATTCCATAGGGAGCGTCTTGCACCAGGGAAGCAAAACGGGCCTCGGAGCGCAGGAGATCCTGCTCAATGCGGCGGCGCTCGGTGATGTCGCGCGAGATGGCGGAAGCACCCACGATCTTTCCGCTGGCGTCATGAATCGGGGAAAGGGTAAGCGACACAATAATTTTCTGGCCATCTTTGCGAACGCGAGTGGTTTCATGGTGTTCGACTTTCTTGCCGCGGGAGAGCCGATCGAGGAGTTGGTTCCCTTCGTGCCGCTGCTCGGGCGGCAAGAGGATTGCGACGGATTGTCCCACGGCTTCTGCGGCGGAATAGCCGTAGACGGCCTCGGCGCCGGCGTTCCAGCTGACAATGGTTCCGTTCACGGTTTTGCCGATGATGGCGTCGAAGGAAGACTCGACAATGGCTGCCAATTGCGCGAGCTTCTCTTCGGCCCTTCTGCGCTCGGTAATATCCCGGCTGGTGGAAAGCATGTAAGAGCCAGAGTCGAGGGTAAGGTGGACGGCGGAAACGGTGGCGTAACGGTGTTCACCGGCCTTAGTTCGGAAACCAAACTCGACGTCACGGACCTCGCCCTCACGGCTCAAATTTTGCAGAATTTCTGTATGCGATGAATCGTCCGACCAGATGCCGAGTTCGGAAGGGGTTTTGCCGAGCACTTCCTCGGAGCTATAGCCCGTCAAGCGCGTGAAACCCTCACTGACCTCAACGTACCGGCGGTCGGGCAGGCTGCGCAAGGTGATGGCATCGGGGCTGGAGTGAATCATTTTGGAGTACTTCTCTTGGGAATGGCGCAACTCTTGTTCAATTCGATGGCGTTCCGATACGTCTCGCAAAATCCCCGTGAAGATATGTTTGCCGTCGCGGATGTGCTCACCAAACGAAATCTCCAGAGGAATTTCCGCGCCGCTTTTGTGTAAGCCCCTCAGCTGCAGGCCGGTCCACGCCATATGTTTTTGGCCGGTCTTCATGTAGGCATGCACAGCGGATTTGTGCAGATGACGGAGATATTCCGGCATCAGGAGAGTCACCTGCTGTCCCAGAATTTCGGAAACTGGATAGCCAAAGATTCTTTCCGCGGCCGGGTTCGCGAACAGAATGGTGCTGTCCTGATCGATGCTGATGATGGCGTCGGACGCGGTCTCTGCAACGACCCGGAACAATTCGCTGGATTCGTCGGTTGCGGGGTTGTGGTCCATCGCTGACGGGTCCTTGGGCTCGATATTGTCTTGCGATCCAGGCGGCCAGCCAAGAAAGACAAGAAAATGACCGCCGAATGTTGCGCAGGCGGGGACGCTTCTAGACTGGACTGCGGTCTGATCGGCTCGGCACTCGTTGGAGGGCGCCGAGCTAGGCTGAATGTACCACCAAAACCGAAGCGCCGGTAGTCCTGATGATTAAACTGTTCAAACATGCAACAGCAGTCCCATGGCATTGCGGTTCGAAACAAATTCGAAGAGCGGAGTCGGCCGCAGGGTAAACTCATTCGGAATATTTAGATCCGACTTGTGAAAAGTTGCGTCGAGCCAGATGGAGCCGCCCAGCCGGAATTAATGCTGGCCGGCCCAGGCCATGCCGTCGGGTTCAGGGCCGGCGTCGATATGGGCTGTGACCTGGAGGGATTTTAGGTCGATAGCGACTACGTAGTTGTCTGGAGTGCAGGCCACGAAAGCGCGGGAATTGTCTGGTTGCATCTGAATTCCTGCGGCGCCGTGGCCCACAGGAATGCGTTTGATTTCCTTGCGAGTGACTGCGTCGAAGACTACGACGTCTGGGCCGGATAGTGTGGAGATGAAAACGTGCTTGCCGTCGGGCGTGAATTTGAGGCGGTTAGCGCTTCGGACGTTTGCTGAGAGAGTTTGCAATAATTTTTTCTGGGCGAAATCGATGATGGAGATAGAGCCGTCGTGGGCATTGGCGGTCCAGATTTCTTTTGCGTCCGGAGAGACGTCAAAGCCTTCGGAGCCTGCGCCTACTCTGATGATGGTTTGGTTCCAATCTTCTCTTTGTGAGCCTGGGGGCGGGTCGGCTGGCGGCGCGCCTGGAGCAGTTCCCTGCTGCGAATTTGGTGGCGGGCCGCTTGGAGCGCGCATGGCGGATTTTTCTATGATGCTTACTGTGCCGGAGTTGACATTGGTGGTGACGATGCGTTTGGCGTCCGGGGAAACATAAATCATGTGGGTGCGGTTTTGTCCGGTGCCAAGGATCCAATCGATTTTTTGCGTGGCGGGATCGTAGCTGGCGATGGCTTGGGCGGGTTCAGCGGTGAACCAGACTTTGCCGCCGGCAAAATCGAGACCGTGGGGGCCGCGCAACGCTCCTAGATCGATTGTGGCCAGCGGCGTTTGCAGGGCCACATCCACGACGGTAAGGGTGTTGTAAGCCCCGCCACCATAGTTTGAAACGTACGCGGTGTTGCCATCGGAGGATGGAATGACTTCGTGGGGATCACTGCCGACGGGAATTTTGGCTACGACTTTGAGGGTGGTGGGATCGACGATGGCGACGGTGTGATCCTGTTTGGAAAGGATGAGGAGCGATTCACGGGGCGTGTTTTGCGCGAGGAGTGCGGCGGAGAGGGCAAGGGTTAAGAGAGAGAAAGTTGCGATGCGGACTGCAGGTTTGGCGGACATGAATGCCTCGTGCGATCTGGGCGGGACTGTATCGAATTTATCATGCGGCAAAAGAAGTAGGGAAGGGAAACGCAGAGACGCGGAGATCGCGAAGAAAAAGACAGCGGAAAAGCCGCTGCCACATGAGGAAAAAGATGGCGCTCGTGATCCAGGGTCACCCTTTGGCTCCTCAGGGCAGGGGATCGAAGACTACGATGGGCTGATAGGTGCGCGGGACTACGGCTTCGGCTATGGCGATTAGTTTTTGTTCCTGGTTGAAAACGCGGAGGCGAGGTGGGCGCGGTTCGCCGGAATCGAGTTGGGTGGTAGCGCCGGGAGGCGGTTCAGCGCGGCCGGGCTGGAGTTGCGAGAGCATGATGGTGAATTTGGAGCCGTGACGGACGCGTTTTTCCACTACTGGGAGAACGGTGACGCTGGGAAAGTTGGGGAGGAGATGTTCGAGTTTTATTACGCAGGCCTGGAATTTTCCACTGCGTGCGGCCTCGGCCAGTTCTTCCAGCTTGAGGGCTTGTTCGAGAGAAAATTCGCCTACCGCGGTGCGTGAGATTTCGGTGAGATGCGCGCCGCAGCCTAATTTTTCGCCCATTTCGTGGGCCAGCGAGCGAATGTATGTGCCGGACGAACATTCGATGACGAAGCGAGCGACGGGGCCCTCGATTTCTAGCAGCTTGTATTCGAAGACCTCTACTTCGACGGGTTTTAGTTCGACTGGGAGATTTTTTCTGGCTAATTCGTAGGCGGGCCGGCCATGAATTTTTTTTGCGGAATAGATGGGCGGCATCTGGGCAAAGAGGCCGACACGTTCATTCGCTAGTTTTTCTAGTGTGGCGCGATCGAGGATGGGAGGATTGTCTGGAGATTGCGGCTGACCTTCGGAGTCGTAAGTGTCGGTGGCGAAGCCGAAACGGAAACCGGCGGTGTAACGTTTGCGGCGGCCGCTGTAGAACTGGACGAATCGAGTGGCGCGTCCGAGAAGAAGTACGAGGACGCCAGTGGCTAGCGGATCGAGGGTGCCGAGATGGCCGACCTGGCGGAATCCGGCGAGGTGGCGGACGGCATCGACAATGTCGTGCGAGGTCTTGCCTTGCGGCTTGTCAATGACGAGAGCGCCGTCGAAGGGGGCGGGTTGTGGTTTGCGGGACATTTGGAAGAAGCGATCAGCGACCAGAAATCAGCGACCAGTGGGTAGTGACTTGCAGTTGGTGGCTGGCGCTGCGTAAATCTTCTTGACGTAACTGTGCGGGTGCAAAGTTGAAAGGGGAAAATGGCAGGTCGAAATAGATGCGGAAGAGCTTTGCGCGTCGAGCTTGCGAAAAAGTCATGTGGCGGACGGGTTGTCCTTTTTCATTTCTTTGAGGATTTGATCGATGCGCTCGGTGTATTCCTGTGAATTGTCGAGGGCGAAGTGCAATTCGGGGACGCGGCGGAGCTGCAGGCGTTCGACAATTTCGTGGCGGATGAAATTGGCGGCGTGTTCGAGAGCTTTGATGGCGCCCTTCTGTTCGGCTTGGGTGCCGCGTGCGCCAACCAGGACGCGAGCGTGGCGCATGTCCTGTGCGATTAAGACTTGATTTACTACGACAGAAATTTCCAGGCGCGGGTCTTTTAATTCGCCGGCGAGCATGGCGTTGATTTCGTGGGCGATTTCTTCGCCGATACGTTCGTGACGGTGGTTGACGGTGGTCATGGTGGCCTACGCGATGGCGAGGACATACACATTATGAATTGTTTTTTAGCTTAATGGAAATGCTGGCGCGAGGGAGCGGGGGAATCAAAAAAGAGCCGGGCTGAAGCCCGGCACTACGAAAGCAAAACGACAGGCAAAACGAGAGAAGACAGATTAAAAGATTAAAAGCACCGGTATGAAGGCCCTGCCAGCTGCAGGCGGGCAGCCACTACAACTGCGTGAAGACACGGCGTCTGGATTTACGCGAAAAGCGGGCACGGCATCCCGTGCCCCTACGGGAAAAAATCGTGGACGTCACACAAACGCGTTCCTGATGCTACAGGAAGTCTACCGAGTGATCGACCAAGATCGGGCCGAGGAGGCGTTCGGCTTCGCGCAGGACGTGTTGCAGGGATTCTTCCACGTGTTGCTGGGCGTTCGAGAGAGTGACGATGCCGATGGTGGAGGATTGCCAGACGTCGTGGAAGTCGAGTTCAGCGATGGCGATGTTGAATTTGCGGCGGAGACGGTCTTTGAGGCTGCGAAGGATTTGGCGCTTGTCCTTGAGGGAGTGCGCGTCTGGGAGGCGGAGTTCGAGAATAAGCAGGCCTACGGGCATTTCAGAAGAGAAGTATAAGAGTGTAAGAGTCCAAAAGTACAAGTGCGGGAGGCAGCGAGCAGCAATCGAGTCACGCGCGGTCGCCAGGCGCTTCGTACGCGTCGGACTTTACGTTGAGATCCTTCGTGCTTCGGCGGAGCCGGATCACTCAAGATGACAAACGCGCAAACAACCTGGGGACAATTCTTTCCCGTAACGAAAAACTACTGACAAAAACCGCGGTAGTGGCCAAGCACTCAAAGAAAAATTTAGCGACGGGCGGAGGCGCCGGATTGTGCTGCGGCGGCTTCTGCGCCGCTGACTTTTTGTATGCTGAAAGCTTCGAGGACGTCGCCGATTTTTACGTCGTTGAAATTGGAGATGCCGACGCCGCATTCGAAACCGGTACGGACTTCGCTGGCGTCGTCCTTAAAGCGTTTGAGCGAGCTTAGCTTGGAGGTGTTGATCACCACGCCGTCGCGAACAACGCGGATTTGCGCGGTGCGGTTGAGCACACCGTCGGTAACGTAACAGCCGGCGATGGTGCCCGCGCCGGTGACACGGAAGGTGTTGCGCACTTCGGCGCGGCCCAGGTAGCTCTCCTGGAAGACCGGTTCGAGCAGGCCTTCCATGGCTTTTTTAATTTCATCGGAAACTTCGTAAATAATTTTGTGGGTGCGAATTTCCACGCCTTCCTGTTGCGCGAGGTCGGCGGCTTTGCGTTCGGGACGGACTCCGAAAGCGATGATGATGGCGCCGGAAGCGGAAGCGAGCAGTACATCGTTTTCGCTGACTGCGCCTACGCCGGAGCCGATGATCTTGAGCTTGACCTGGTCGGTGGAAAGCTTGGGCAACATTTCGCTGAGAACTTCGACCGAGCCTTGCACGTCGCCCTTGATGACGACGCCAAGTTCCTTGACTTCGCCAGTCTTTAATTGTTCGTGGAGCTGATCGAGAGTGATGCGTCCGCCGGCGCTAGCGCGGAGCTGTGCGTCGCGCTGCTTCCCCTGACGATAGTCCACGATGTGGCGAGCCTTGGCTTCATCAGTGACCTGGAAATGGTCGCCAGCTTCGGGGACACCTTGCAGACCGAGAACTTCGACGGGAGTGGATGGGCCAGCTTCCTTGATGGAGCGACCGTGATCGTCGAAAAGGGCGCGCACTTTGCCGAACACTGCACCGCAGATGAAGAAGTCACCGGCCTTGAGCGTGCCGTTTTGTATAAGAATCGTGGCAACGGGGCCGCGGCCTTTGTCCACACGGGATTCGAGAACAGTGCCGGCTCCGGGCGCGTCGGGATTGGCTTTAAGTTCGCGCAGATCGGCGACGAGAAGAATAATTTCGAGCAAACGGTCCAGGCCTTTTTTCTGCTTGGCGGAAACTTCGACGAATTCCGTGTCGCCGCCCCATTCGGCAGGCATGAGGCCGAGATCGCTGAGCTGGCGTTTGACGCGTTCGACTTGCGCTTCGGGCTTATCGATTTTGTTGATGGCCACGATCATGGGAACATTGGCGGCTTTAGCGTGGTCGATGGCTTCCTTGGTTTGCGGCATGACGCCATCGTCCGCGGCGACGACGAGGACAACAACGTCGGTAACTTTCGCTCCACGCGCGCGCATGCGAGTGAAGGCTTCGTGGCCGGGCGTGTCGACGAAAACCACGGCGCGGTCGTTGACCTGAATTTTGTAAGCGCCGATGTGCTGAGTGATGCCGCCTGCTTCGCCCGCGGCAACGTCTTCGGAGCGAATGGCGTCCAGCAAACTGGTTTTACCGTGATCGACGTGGCCCATGACGGTGACGACAGGCGGCCGCGGCTTAAGATTTTCCTTGGTTTCTTCCTTGGCGACTTCCAGCATCATTTCGTCTTCGAAAGAGACGACAGTGACGACGCCGTTGAAAGATTCCGCCAGTTGCGTCGCAGTGGGCGAATCAAGAGCCTGGTTGATGCTGGCGAAAATTCCCTTGTCGAGGAGAACTTTCAGAAGGTCCTTGGCGCGAACATCGAGTTTTTCGGCCAGTTCGCGAATGGTGATGCCTTCGGTGATGTTGATGTCGCGCGGGGCGCGGGGCTCTGGCGGAGCGACCGGCATTACGGAACGACGGTCACCTGCACCTGGCCGCTGCCGAGTGGGATGGAGCTTGCGCTCGCCTTCCATCTCGCGTTTATCGGAACCGGGACGCTGGCGCTGAGTGGGACGGCGCGTGTACAGAGGCTTTCCAGGCTCCGCGCGTGACGGCATTTTATCCGGAGGAGGCGCGGGAAGCATTCCGGCCCGACCAGGCTGGCCGGGTTGGCGCGAACCGGGACGCGCGCCGGACGGAGCTGCTCCGGGACGCTGGCTGTAAGGACGATTCTGCGGACCGCCGGGTCCACTTGGACCACCGGGTCCCGTAGGACGCGGAGAATAAGGACGACCTTGTCCGCCGGTGCTTCCTGGCTGCGGACGCATAGGTTGGCCGGGACGCGGGCCGGAGGGGCGATCGCCGGAAGGCAAAGGACCACGATTGCCGGTAGGCATGGGACCGCGATTGCCAGTGGGAAGCGGACCACGATTGCCGGAAGGCAAAGGAGGACGTTGAGGCTGAGTGCCGGGTCGCGCAGAAGCGCCAGCCGCAGGCCGGGCCGCTCCTGGCTGACCCGGCCGTTGCTGGCCAGGCGAGAACGGACGCTGCGGGGCGGCAGCGCCAGGACTACCTTGAGAAGCCGGACGTAACGGCTGGCCGTGCGGAGCTGCAGGCACGGGCTTGGGTGCGTATGTCGGGTGACTCTGAGGCATTGGAGCCGATGGGCGTTGCGCGGTGGGAGCCGCAGGCCTGGTCGCTACCTGAGGAGCAGGGCTCTGCGTGGCAGGAGGAGCAACCGGGGCCGAAGCTGGCGGCGCTTTTGGCGCTGCCGGCGCAGATGCGGGAGCAGCGGCAACTGGCGCTGCAGGTGCTTGGGTCGACGGTGCTTGTGGAGCAGCAACCGGCGCAGCGGGTACCGAGGGCTTTGCAGCGGCCGGTGTGTGTACGGGCGCTACGGGCGATGGAACATTTGCGGGAGCAGCAGCAGGCGCGGCGGAAGGCGGGGTAACGGGTGCTGGAGCGGCTGGCGGCGAAGCAGGCCGCTGACGGGCAGCTCTTGCGGCCGCGTCGCGAGATTGTTTTTCGGAGGCGGCCGCGGACTCGGCGGCCGCGTCGGCTTGCGTTTGTCCCTGAATGGTGCTGCGAACTTTTTCAGCAACATCGACCGGGATAGAACTGGAATGGGTCTTTTTCTCCGAGACGCCGAAGCCGGGCAGAAGGTCGATGATGGCCTTTGCTTTGACTTCGAGCTCGCGGGCCAGCTCGTTAATTCGAACTTGATTAGCGTCGGTCATGCTTTCCGTTCGGGTCACCTGTTATTCTGAGCTCTTTTCTTCATGTTTTTCTGGAACTGGTTTCGCGTCGGGCGCCTCGGATGCTTCGGGAGCCAGCTCAGATGCGACGGCCGGTCCGCCGGCGGCTTCTGGAGACAATTCCCTCTGCACTTCCTTGTTGGCGGAGGCTTCTTCCGTTTGTGCAGGAGCGGATTCAGCAGCAGCGGTTTCTGACGTTTGCGCTTCGGCGGTCTCCGTCGCGTCGCCTTCCGATTCAGCGGCAGCGGCAACTTCGCCTTCGACGGCTTCGCCGGTTTCGCCAGAACCCTCGGCTGCGGCAGCGGTGCCGCCGCCTTCGTAAAACTGATTTACGGCCTGGTAGATTTTGTCCACCATTTTTTCGCCGATGCCAGGAATTTCCATCAGCTGTTCCGGCGTCATGCCCGCCAGTTGTTCGAGCGAAGTGATGCCCGCGGCTTCAATTTTTTCGATGGTCTTGGGGCCAACTCCGGCAAGGGCGGTGAGCGGAGTGGTGGGCGCGGTCAGAGCGGTCATCTGCTCTTCGATTTCGCGGCGCTTCTCTTCTTCGCTCTTGATGTCGATATCCCAGCCGATAAGCTTGCTGGCCAGGCGAACGTTCTGTCCCTTTTTGCCGATCGCCAAAGAAAGCTGGGAATCTTCCACGATCACTTCGAGCTTGCGGCTTTCCGGGTCGACGATTTGCACGCGCGTAACCTTCGCGGGGCTTAGCGCTTTCTGCGCGAAGGCGACGGTTTCTTCGCTGTAAGGAATAATGTCAATTTTTTCGCCGCGCAATTCGCGGATGATGGATTGAACGCGCATGCCCTTCATGCCGACGCAGGCGCCGACCGGATCAACGTCCTTGTCGCGGCTGAACACAGCAACCTTGGTGCGTTCGCCGGACTCGCGCGCGGCGGCGCGGATTTGTACCGTGCCGTCATAAATTTCCGGAACTTCCATTTCAAAAAGTCTTTGCACCAAGGCAGCGTCGGCACGAGAAACGATTACCTGCGGGCCTTTTGCCGCGCGGTCCACCATACGAATCACCACGCGAAGGCGTTCGCCGATGTTGTACGTTTCCAGTTTTGATTGTTCGCGCTTAGGCAAACGCGCTTCGGTGCGGCCCATGTCCACGATCAGGTCCGGGCCTTCGGCGCGCTTTACGATGACGGTTACAAGTTCGCCCACGCGGCCATGATATTCATTAAAAATGGTGTCGCGTTCGGCTTCGCGCACTTTTTGCAGGATGACCTGCTTGGCGGTCTGTGCAGCGATGCGACCGAGAACATCGGTGGGCTTATTGGTAAGAATTTCCGTACCGACTTCAGCCGCGGGATTCTTGCGGCGAGCGTCAGTGACGCTGATTTCGCGAGTGGGATCGGCAACTTCCTCGACCACCGTAAGAACGGAAAAAACATCCACCTGACCAGTTTCGGAGTTGAACTTGCCGCGCAGGTCTTCTTCGGTCTTGTAATATTTGCGAGCCGCGACCACCATCGCATCCTCAATCGCAGACACCACGATTTCCGGTTCGATGTGCTTCTCTCGGCTGAGCATTTCGATCTGTTGATAGAGCAAATTCGCCATAATGCGTTCCCGGACTGAGAAATTCTCCTTAAGTGCGAGCCGGAGTAAAGCCCGGCACTACAAAATCCAATCGGCAGCGCGCGCCTTGCACGCAAGCGCGCCGGAGAAACAAGCGCCGCCACGACTTCTTATTCCAGGGTTGTAAAACAGACCCTTGAACCCTGGAACCTGGACGCAGAGTGTGGACTAAAACTCGACGACGAGGTGCGCCTTGCGAATGAGGGTTAGCGGTACTTCCACCGTGCGCGGAGTCTTGCCTTTCAACTCCAGCCGGATCTTTTTCGTGCCAGGGTCTGTAAGTACAGTCCCTGGAACCCGGTCATCCACAACACCCGCGAGACGGCCCTCAAAAAATTTCATTTCATCCACCGGCTGATCCGTCCAAACTTTCGCCGCACGCCCGGTGAAGCGCACGTAATCCGCGACCTTCTTCAGAGCGCGATCCATGCCGGGAGAACTGACTTCCAGCACATAGCCTGGCCCGGGAATCAATTCCTCGACATCGAGGATAACGCTCAACTGCTTGCTGACCCGCTCACAATCCGCGTGAGAAATTTTCGGATACGGGTTAGCTGTTTCGTTGCCGTTCCGGTCTCCCTCCGGCGACTCCGTAGAGTTCGCTTCAGCGGCAGAAACAGGAAGGCGATCGATGTACACCCGCAGGAAGCGCTGTTTGCCGATTTTCCACTCGACATCAACGACTTCCAGCCCTTCCGAGCGTGCTACTCTCTCGGCGGCTTCGCGAATTTTTTCCAACTGCAAGCAGAGACTCCCCGACCTAAGCCGGTTTCACGCCCACTGCATCCGGCCCAACAAAAAAGTGGGCTTGCGCCCACCCCATCGTGCGACCCGTTACAGAGCGAAGGGCAAGTATATGCCCAGTGCAAGGCAAAAGCAAGGCACCGGGTGAGCAGGCAGCGGTTTCGGAACTTCATAGGACGCCAGGAAAGAAGGTGTGGCGGAAGTAATATTTTTTGCACACTTACAGAGTGTAATTAAACGGGTCTATTTTCAGACAGATCTTCTAACTCGAGGTTGTGGTCTCCGGATGGGCTTAACGATGGGGCGTGCTCGTATGCGGGAAGTGCGGACATCGAGTTTTTTTCTGCTGGGTGTCAGCTGCTGTCGGCGGCACGCGGTCGGGAGAGACTGAGCCACAAGAGCAGCAGCAACTGGGCGCTACTGTGCACCCGGTGTTTGCCACGGTGGAGGTACCGGAGTCGGTAGAGTCGTTCGATGGTCAAGGCCAGCATGGTAAGGAGCCAGCCGATCAGCAGACTGTTGGCATGATGATGACAGATATGCTCGAGACCGTGACGGCTCTTGGCGTCGTTGAAGCCCTGGTTTTCGATCTCCCAACGGCTCTTGGCCATGCGGAACAGAGCCTGAGGGCCCACTGTGGAGCAAGGGAAATTCGTCAGCCAGTAGGCTTCCACCACCGTGCCGTCCGGCTTGTGCTGGCGATAGAAGAACACGCGAACGGTTTCCCACGCGAGCGTTTCCCAGGGATCGAAATCCTCCGCGTCCCAGAGCTCCACACGATCCGCTCCATGCTGAAAAACCGTGGCTGGAGGCCCGCAAGGAAAACCCTGCTGGGCGGCGGCAAATAGCTCCGGCAAGTTGTCTTTCAGCCGTGCCAGCACCCGCAGACCGAGATCTCCTGCCGTATGCAGGAACGGTGCGGTGGCGAATTCACCGTCCGCGACCACATACTGCGCCAATCGTTTCCCCACGCTCCCGATCACCCGCCGCAACAAGCGCTGTCCGGCCGCGTACTCGCTATCGCCGGGTCCGTAGGGTTCCCCATCGCAGGGCAGCGACAGGCCGGTGCCCACCACGCTGATCATCACCAAAGAATGTTGATAGCCCTGAATCTGTTTCGCAGCGTTCTGCTGCGGCCGACAGAGCGTGCAACCCTGGTGAGTCCGCCATCCCGCACCGGTGCCATCGATGGCCAGACCGATCCAGCGGCAATCAGCAAAGGCTTTGTTGCGCTTGGCGCCACGGATGAGGGCGAGCAGGGCTTGCCGGGTGGGACCGGGATCGAGCCGCTCGGTGAAATAACCCAAGGTATCGTCACAGAATGGAGTGGCGATGGAGAGTGTTCGTCGCGCCGAGGAACGCGCCAACGCCTCGACCGCATGAAAACTGGATTCCCGGAGGATCTGTCCGATCAGCAGGGCCCAGAGCAGAGTCTGCGCCGGAATCTGGGGTTGTTGCCGACCGTCTCCCGGATCCTTGAGATACCGTCGGAGGCGAAGACGCCGTGTCACATAGTGGAGCAGATGACGTGGCGTCGCGCAGTTCATTTTTTCTTTTTCTTAGGCTTCTTGCGCTCCAGCATGAGCAGTTGTGCGTTGGCCGCCAGCACTTCGCGGACAGCGTCTTGAAACTCCCGCCCCGCCTTGACCCGGAGCCGCACCTCGTCAACCCAATCCTTGGGGATGTGCTGGACCTGCTTTTTCCCCTGAACCATAAAGGTCAGCGACCAGACCGGATGTCCCCGGTCATTGGCACAATGACAGGTGGGCTTGCCGCAGCGGAGATGCGAAAGGGAGAGGGAGCCCGGGAGGGCATCGGCGGGGATAGAGAAACGCCGCAGCAGCTGGAACTTGCGCTGACGCAATCGAGAAGCAAGTGGTCCTTTGCCTCGATGAATCATCTTAATGTATAACTACCATAAGACACATCACAAATCAAGCTACATCTGTGAATGCGAAAATAGGAGTCTACTGCGGAAGGGGTCGCCAGAGGGACAAAAGAGCGTTCTGACAGAACTAGACTGGGCTAGCCCCCGTCAATCTTCCGAAACGGCTGGTGAGCAGGTGAGCAGGCGTGAGCAGGCAAATCACACCCAGTCAAAAGAAATCGCGTCCCCTCCGGAACATCCGAACGGGACGCGGAAAAAAGCGGTCAACGCGGGCTTATGGCTTTGGCGGCGCGGTGGTGGAAGCAGGCTTTGGCGTGGTAGAAGCAGCAGGCCGGCTGGCAGCGGGCTTGGGAGCGGCGGCAGATGCCTTGGCCGGATAGGCCTGATCGTAAAGCTTGATAATGTCGGGAGTGACGTCGATGCCGTTCGAAGCATAGATCGGAGCGCCCTGCGCCGAAGAGTCAAAAATCGCTACGAAGGCATTCTCTCTGGCGTAACGGTCGAGCACGTCCATCATTTTGCGCCCGATGCGGTCGATGACTTCCTGCTGCGAAGCATTGACGTCTTCCTGATAATCTTCCTTCTTGCGTGTCAGTTGCTTCTGCAGCGCTTCTCCCTGACGCTGCAAGCGCGTGGCTTCTTCCGGACTTAACTTATCGCCGTTGGCCTGCAGGCGCTGGCTGATATCCGCGAGCTGCTTATTCAAATTTTCCAGTTCTGTTTGGCGCGAGGTAAACTGACCTTGCAATTCGGAAGAGGCTTGCTTGCCTTCCGAAGTAGCAACGATCGCCTGGCGAACATTGAGGACGCCGACTTTGCCGGCGATTGCGGAACCGGCTGAGGTTGGAGCCGTCTGCGCGACGAGAGATGCCGCACCGATCAGGCTGGCCGCTGCGAGCGCGGCAGAAAGATACATCTTATTCACAGTAGTCTCCTTGTTGTCAGGAAGCGCTAGCGCTTCCTTTTGCGCCAATCGTAATTGGCAGAAATTTTGTTATCTCGGGCTTTGTAAGCAAACCACGAAACCCCTGTCGCCTCAGGGCCTTCAATAAAAACCCTGAAACCCTGAAACCCTTTTTTCCACGTCCGGGTTAGCAAGTACAACTTCTGCACCTCATGGCCTGTAAGTACAAGCCCTGAAACCCTGGAGACCTTTTTTCACGTCAGGGTTTGTAAGTACAAACCCTGAAATCCGGCGTCCCTGAGGGGATTCGCGGCCCCGTACAAACCGAAAAGTATAGCCGAGGCTAACCTTCCCAAGCAACGGCAAAGCGCAATGACAGCGGCAGGCGAAGCAGGAAAGCTCTGCCAGATGCGATGCGCATACAGGCGACTTGCGTTGTACCTGCCCGACCATCCCAAATGATCGACAATCCTGTTTGCAGCCAACAGTGATGCCCAAATTCAGTTCGGCACGGGAAAAATCAAGACGCGGTTGTTGGCCTGATCAGCAAGCACCGCCAAATTCGTGAACTGGTCGATAGCAATTCCGAATTGCGGCGAACCGCCCAGGCCGAAGGAGCTGCGAGTCTTGAACGGACTTGAAAGTGTGTCAATGATCGAAACGGTCTTGCTGGCAGAGTTGACGGTCATGATACCGCCGGTTTGCGGATTGATCGCCAGAGAAGTTGGATTGATTCCAACGTGTACAGAAGTGCTGGCGCCGGTATCCGGATTGAACGTGCTGACCACGTTGCCACCGCTGGAGGTGGCGTAGAACAGCGTCGGGGACACACTGGGATTGAAAACGATTCCGGTGGGGGTTGAAGTCACCGAGCCGACAGCAGCAGTGGTGCTCTTTGCCGGTGACTGGCCGCCCAGATCGATGGCGTCGAGAACGCCGACGGGCGCTGAACCGTTAATCAACTGCAATGCGGTCACCACGGCGAGGCCGTTGTTGTTGGTACCGCGATCCGGGTCAATAGCGACCGCGATGGGAGACGTGTCAATGGCGATCGAGATAGAACTAAGCGTGGTTGGCGGTGTGGGGTTGGCAGTTGTTGGCACCAGCAGCGCAAGATTGAGTTCCGAAACAGTACCACTGCCCGTGTTGGCAACCAGTGCGGTGCCGGTCCCTTCGTCAATGGCAACCCCGGTTGGGGAAGCGCCGACAGTAACTGCCGGCACTTTCTGCGTGCCATTAAGCAGATTCAAGACAGAAGCAGTGCCATCGGTATTGTTGGCTACCACCGCGACACCGAACCGTGGACTTACCGCAACTCCCAGTGGATCGCCACCGGTGGGAATCGAGGATTTGATGGAACCGAAAGTTGCGCTCTGTGGATTTATATCGATGACAGAAATGTTGTTGCAGCCGCTGTTGCTGACCACCGCGATGGGTGAAAAAGCCTGGCCCGGCAACTGATCGGCAATAGCCACGGAGCTTGGCTGTGGTGTGGCACAGGCCTTGGTCATGTCAACGGCCATGATGACGAAGAAGTCGGTCGCGTTGGACTGCACGCCGTTGCTGACAACCTCTACGGCGTAACGATGCGGTGCGGACAAAAAGAATGCCGGAATCGTAACCTCAATCTCCCGGCCATTGGCAGCGATGTTGGTGATACTCCCGCCTTGCGAAGTGATATCCACGCCGTCGAGCCGAACCTGCGTGACGGAGGTATTGTTCACGAAACCGGAGCCGAAGATTTTCACACCGGCGAGGTTGGCGGTTGAAGTGAGCGTTCCTTGCGGCATCACTGCTCCGGAAATTCCGCCAATCAACGTGCCAGAAACGGTAGGCACCTGAAGTTCGGTGATTTCAACCGGCTTCAAACTCGTAGCTGAGGTGGGTCCAAGGCTTACGATTTCGATTTTCCCTGCAGTGGGGTCCACTACGAATGCCTGATTGGTGGCCGGATCCACGGCAACACCACCGAAGACAGTCAGGTTTTGCGGGGCGCCAGCGACGGTCACTGGAACAACGGGCAGGGTCTGCGGGCTCCCGGTCGAAATAATCGCATAACGGGCTTGTGTGACTGGGTTCGAAACGGAAAGTTGATTCAACTGGGGATTATAAGAGACCAGCGAATTCGAGTAGGGCTGGAACGCGACCGAGGAAGTTCCCAGCAATTCCGGAGCATTGGCGCAAGTGGTGGAGAAAACCGTGCATCCTTGTGGCCCGGACGTGCTGCCATTTCCAGAATGGAAAGCGATGGACGAAATGGATTGATCGAGTGAATTGAGCAGGTCAATCTGCGGACCGTTGAAGCCGGTCGCGTCGGCATCGGCGATGGCAGCAGTACGGGTGACAGGATTGATGGCAATCCCTTGCACGGTCTGACTGATGGCAACGGTGATGTTCGGTGCGCCGAAAAAGGCAAAGGCGGCGTCGGGACTTTGCGGCGGGATAACAGAATCGTTCACCGTCGAGTTCAGCGCGTAGGTGAAGCTGTTGCTGTTCAGAACGCGTTGGATGGTGAATATGCCATTGAAATTCGTATTGTTCTGCGAGCCGTTCGGGACGTTTTGAATCAAGACCGAACCGGGATTTCCGGGATTCAGTGAAAGCGTCTGGCCGGAGGGGATGTTCAGCGTAACAGTCACCAGGCCGGAGCTTAAGGTCACGTTCGCAATCGTAAAGGCAGACGAACCTTGCGTGACGTCAACACCCTGAATAAAACCTTGGCCGCCGGGAGTAACCAGCGCCTGGTGCTGGTGCGGAATCATCGCAATCTGCGGGAATTGCCCGGTGTTGAGAGTGACCTGCGCGTGAATACAAGGCGGCGTGGCACTGGTCAGGCTGGGCAAGCATGGCAGCGAGTCCTTGTTGAGATCCAGAAGGAAGCCGATTTTCGCGGTGGTTGGGTTCGCGGTGGAAGAGTAAGCGACGATCGCGTTGTTGGTGTCGGAATCGACTCCGATCGAGTAAATCAGCGGTGCGGGCGTAAAATCAGGCGGGATCAAACTGCTAAATGAAATGGTGAGCGGATAAGTCACTCCTGGCGCGCCTGCCCCCCCCGGGAGATTGCCCGCGGCGTCCGGAATCTGGAACACCTTTACGACTTGATCCTGAAAACTGACCACGGCGACGGTGTGATTGGCTTGATTGATGGAGAGGCCGGACGGCTTGGTGACCGAGGCGGTGCCAAGTGCGCCGGGAACCGGAGTGAGCGAGCCACTGCCGATGCTGAAAAATTGCACCTGGTCTGAAGCAGTTTCCGCAACAGCTAGAATTCCCAACCGGGTATCAATATCCACTGCGCCGGGATTGGCGCCCGCAGCGGCCGAGCCAGCGATTGCCGGAGGAGTCACCGAATAATCCGGGAAAACGGCGATGTTGGTTACCGACGGATTGTTCTGCGCCGGAAGCGGCGGAGTCGTTCGCGACACGGAAAGAGGATAAAGACCAGGCGCGGAACTTATCGCGCTCGGCGGAAAAGTAAGATTCAGTTGGCGCGAAAAATTAGGCAGATTGGAGTTCTGGACTAGGGCGTTGCCATTAAAAGTGGTCAGGGCAAGAAGGCCGGTATCGCCAAAATAGCCGCCGTCCACGGCAAGATTCAATTCGTTTCCAGTACCGTTTTGCGGAAAGCTGTCCGGAAGCGTGGCGACGCTGGTGGGGCGAATCGGAACCACGGTGATGGTAAACGGGCCGGCGCCTTTTGTTACCGGCTGTGCGGGATCTTTGACGGATACGGTATAGGTGTCCGCAGTTGCCAGATTCGCGGATGTCAATTGGATCCGGGCTCCGGTGGAAGGTGGATTGGTGACGGTGGTGGTGGGAATCGGGAAAAGCACCTTCATTTGTCCGGTGCCGGAATTAATGTTGATATTGTTTCCGGAAATTGTGCCGGTTAGCGTGATGGAGGATGAAGAAGAAATAAACGGCGCATCCAGATAGATGTTATAGAGCGACGCTCCCTGCGGAGCGATGGTCGGCGAGACGTTATTAAAAGTAATTGGTCCGCCCTGAATAATGGTGATCGTGCCGAGCGCGATGCACGCGCTGCAAGTGGTGTCGGCTTTGGACGTGGCCACAACCGTGAGCGTCGCGGTGGTTGGAACCGTCGATGGCGCAGTGTAGGTGGCGGCAGTGTTGCCGGTTCCGGTCGCCGTAATGGTTCCGCAAGCGGGGCTGCAGGTGGGGAGCGAGGGAAAAGGAGTTGTGGTGGTGGGAGTCCCTTGAGTGATCAGGAAGGTGACGCCCTGGCTTTGCAAGTCGTTGGTGAGACTGACAGTGAAGTTCTGTTGTTCGCCGGTAGGAACGGTGGCTGTCCCGGGAGTGAGGGTAACGGAGATGCCGGAATTCAGAGTCAATGTCGCGGGAGTGGTTTTGGCCTTGGGGTCCTGAACCGAAGTCGCGGTGATGATTATCCGAAGCAGCGGGAACTTTGTTGGATCGGGAACTTTGTTAGGCGCGGTGAAAGTGACTGTGGTGTTGGCCGAATTTGCGGGAATGTTTCCGGTGTCCGATGTGCAGGGAAGCGCAGTGGCAGTGGTGGATTTGCCGGCCGAATCTACTGTGGTGGTCGTGTAGGTGCACGCCCAGGTAACGTTGAGGTTGGTCGCGCCGCTGACCACAGAGGTCAACGTGATGGACTGGGACACGATAACTGATGCCGAGGAAGGGCTGACCTGAACCGTGACCACGTTGGTGTTGCTACTGCCGCCGCAACCGGCAATGGTCAGTACGAAGATTGTGCTGAGGCTCAGCCACAGCCTGAAATAAGAATTTCTATCCTTCATCACCACGAGAACCCCCAAATTCCGCGCAATCCGCCGCAGCGGTTCACACGGTTTACTAACCTTTGTCCGGAAAACTGCCCGGCACTTCGGAATCCCCAAAAAAATTCCGCCAACACACACTGGCGTCAGAACGTTCTGCTGACTGTGAAGCGAAACGTCGTGGCCGGTTCGAAATAGTTCAAGCTGCCCGGATTGTTCTGAATCAAGTTAATCTGCGGCTCGACCTGGAACTTGAAAACCGTGGGATCCAGATTGGCCCGCAAAAAGTCAATTTCGCTTTTCTCGATAAATGGCGGCTGCGCCACAATGGTTTGGTGCAAGCGGTGAACGTTATACGCATAATAAATTCGGAAAGGAGCCTGCACGATTGGCAGCCTGACCACAAATTCGATGCCAGCCGAACCGCGCAAGCGGAAATTGGTTCCCGATTCAATCGGCAACTGGGCACTGATCTTGGCGTCCGGGAACTGGCAAACCAGGCTCACCGGCGGCAATCCCGTGCAACCATTTTGCCCGGAGAGTGCCGAAGGATCGAGCTGCAAACCACTGCGGTTTAGTATCCCGTTGGTGCCACCGTCAAAGAACAACGCCGCTTGAACCGGCCCCACGATGGGAATGCGGTATTCGATATTTCCAAAGCCTTGCAAATCGCCGCCGGGCAGCGTGGCGGTATACGTCAAAACCGGGATGGTGAAGGCGCGCAGCGTGCCCCCGGAAGCGGGATCGTTATAGAAAATGGTTTGCGCGGTAGCAGTCGGAATAAAGGTAACCGGCGAAATGGAACGAATATCATAACCGCGGATGTCGTTTTCGCCGCCCATATAGAACCGGTTGAAGGGCGGAATCTCTTTCCCGCCGTAGCCAGCGATGTAGGCGACTTGCGCGTGCAATCCCAAAATATTGCGGCGCTTTTGCATCGGCTTGAATTTCTTCCATTCCAGCACGTTGGTAATGGTATTTACGTTGCCGCCGATGGGGCCGCCGGTAAACGCCAGCGAGTAGAAAAGACTCTTTCCTTTGCTGGGCTCTTGCGGATTGTCGATGCTGTTGTAAGAAATTGTTGGCGTGATGGTGCTGGAGATGATGCCATTAAGCGCGCTAGGTCCGGCAAAGCTGCGGAATTGAATGGATTGAAAGAGCAGTTGCGACGCGTCGTTAAAAGCCGTGATATTGGTTCGCGTGAGCCCGTAAGTCAGCCCTACCCGCAAAAACGAAAAACGCTTCACGGGATAGCTGGCGAAGGCGGTGAAGCCGGTACTGTTCTGATTGTAATTTTGGATGAATTGCGGATTGATGCTGACGGACTGGCCCAGGAGCAGCGCTTCCTGCTTGGCCTGGTTAAAGCTGTAACGGCTGGAGAAAACCGTGAAGCCGGTGGAAATCGGCCGGTCAAATAAATATGGTTCGGTGAAGCCGAACTGCAAACTCCTCTGTAAGCTGCCAAATTGCGCGGAGAAAGTCAGCGTTTCGCCCAACCCCAGGAAATTGTTGGTCTGGTAAGTGAGCCCGATGAAGCCGCCGGCAAGTCCGCTGACACCGCCGTTCAGGCCGATCGACTGTTTGCCTTTTTCATGAACCTTGAGGTTCAGGTCGACGGTGCCTTCCTTGGTGTTGCGCTTAATTTCGACGGCCTTGTCTTCTTCAATCTTGTCGAAGAAGTTCAGCTGATTCAGCCGCAAGATACTGATTTCCCAAGCTCGCTTGTTGAAGAGCTGGCCTTCATCGAGCAGCAGTTCACGGCGAATTACTTTATCGCGCGTGGTGGTATTGCCGCTGAAATCGATGCGGCGAACGTAGTATTGCTTTTGTTCATCGAACTTCAGAGTCAGGTCGACGATTTTGGTGTCGTCGTGAATATCGAATTCCGGCTCCGGAGTGAAGTCGATAAAACCATATTCACCATAGATGCTGGTGTAGTCCTTCATGGCTTTGCGAAGCTTAGAAACGTTGAAAATTTCGCCTTTCTTCAGCGGAAAAGCGCCTTTCAGAGCTTCTACTTTCAGCGAAAGCGCCTTATCGGGGTCTGCGCTTACGATTCTGAGCGCGCCCATGCGGAATTGCGGACCTTCTTCGATGCGAATGGTTAAGTTGACAGCTTTTCCTTTTGAACGACCCATGATGGGGACTGGCATACCGAGCTTATTGGTTTCCGTATCCACGTTTTCTTCATTGGCCAGGGCTACTAACACATGGAAATAACCGTTGTCCTGGTACATGCCACGGATGCCGACTTCCTCGTCTTCGTTCAGCTTGTCGCGATCGTATGTCTTCGACATCACGTTTATTTCCGTAATGTATAGCGGAATTTGGTAGGGACGATCGTGCTTCATCGAACGAATCAATTTGCGGTCGCTGAAGGCGTGGTTGCCGGTAAATTTGATTTTGCCGACTTTGACCTTCGGACCTTCCTCGACTTTGAAAATCAGAATGACCGCGTTGCTGGAAGCGATGCGTTCGTACTGCGGACTGACTTTCGCAAACTGCCGACCGTGTTCCCCCAGCAGTTCCTTGATCACCACTTCCGCTTTTTTGATTTTGGTGGGATCGAACTGGCTTTCCACGCTGAGACCGACTTTGCGTTCCTTGAAGCGATCGAGAATATCGGATTCCGAAACGGAGTGAATATTGTCGTAGCGGATGCGCCGGATGATCGGACGTTCCTTAACTTCAAAAACAATGATCTTGGCGTCGGCGCGGTTCGGCGATTCTTCCACGCGCAGTTTTACGTCCTCAAAGAATTGAGTATTCCAAAGAGCCTGAAAATCACGGCGCAACGTCTCTTCGTTATAGACGTCGTTTTCGCGGCTGAAAATCCGGGCTTTCAGGGTGTCATTGCGCACCCGCCGGTTGCCGTTAAAATCGATGCGCTCGATGATCGCGGGCCTTTGTTGCTGCTGCGCTGCCTGTGGGCTGTCATCCGGTTGTGGATGACTTTCGTGAAGAACGACTTCGCCGGTCAGCAAATTTAATGTTGAAGTAATCACAAAAGAAGCTGCTGGGATGGATGATTGCGGGGGCGAAGAACTATCCGAAGACGCCGCTGCTCCCGAACGGGAACCGTCTTCCGCAGCGAGAGGCCGGGCGTCCGCGAGGCACAAGAGTATCGCGACAAGACCCAAACCCAAGATTGGAAAATTCCCAAACGGAGAACAAACTTTCCTATAAGCGGCCATTGACACGATCAAGGCCGCGCCCCCAAACCCAAGTTGTTCTTCTCCCGCCTAACCCGATGTTGACCGATTTAAGGTCACGCGTGGAATGACCGCTTCGCGGTCACACATGCAATGGGCCGGCCGTGCGCATAGCTGACGGGCAGCAACGCGTGTTGGTGTCAGATTCGTTAGTGAATGACCGGGGTTGCCTCAACCACCGGACGGAACGCAAGGACTTCCCCTGCGACATAAATCTGCAGCGTCGCAGGCCTTTGAATTCCTCCCTGAATCAGTGCTTCGGAGAGCGGGTCTTCCACATATTTCTGAAGAGCCCTGCGCAAGGGCCGCGCACCGTAGCTGCGATCCGCGCACGTCTTCTCCAAAATCCACTGACTTGCTTCCGGTGACAGCACAACCTGCACTTGCCGGTGAATCAGCGTGTCGTTCAGCTGGCCCACGAGCAAGTCGATGATACGGAGCAAATCCTCATCACCGAGCGGATTGAAGATGATTATTTCGTCCAACCGGTTCAGAAACTCCGGATTGAACGCCCGCTTCACTTCGTTCATTACCATGTCTTCCATGGATTTCGCACCGGCTTCATCGGTGCCGCCCTGGAAGCCAATCCCGGTGCGTTTTTGCAAATGGCGCGCGCCAAGATTCGAGGTCATGATAATGATCGTATTCCGGAAATCCACCGTATTGCCCAAACCATCCGATAACTGTCCGTCTTCGAAGACTTGAAGCAGGATGTTGAAAACGTCTGGATGAGCCTTTTCGATTTCGTCCAAGAGGATAACCGAATATGGCGTCCGGCGCACGCGTTCTGTGAGCTGGCCACCTTCTTCATAGCCGACATAGCCTGGAGGCGCGCCGATCAGCTTGGAAACCGAATGTTTTTCCATGAATTCCGACATGTCGAAGCGCACCAAAGATTTGTCGGAGCCAAAAAGAAATTCCGCCAGGCGGCGCGCAACTTCCGTTTTGCCGACGCCAGTGGGGCCAAGGAAAACGAAAGAACCAACGGGGCGCGCGGGCGATTTCAGTCCAGCGCGGCTGCGACGTATCGCGCGGGCTAGTGCGGTGATCGCCTTGTCCTGGCTGATGACGCGCTTGTGAAGTTCGGGCTCGATGCGCAGAAGTTTCTGTTGTTCGTCTTCCTTGATGGAGGTGACCGCAACACCGGTCCAGCGGGAAACCACCTCTTCGATGTCTTCGCGGGTAACAACACCAGTTGTGGCATCGTCAAGCTTGTAGCGGTCGCGCAGGCCGCGCAGAGTTTCTTTTTCCTTGCGCTCTTCTTCGGAGTAAAAGCGGGCCTTCTCGAATTCGTGCGCGGCAATCGCGCTTTCCATGCGATGAGTGATGAACTTCACGCGCTTTTGTACTTCGCTGACCTCATCCGGCACAGTAGCCTGGCGCAATTTCACGCGCGCGCCAGCTTCATCGATTAAATCGATGGCCTTGTCCGGAAGGAAACGGTCGGGAATGTAGCGGTTCGAAAGGTAAACGGCGTAGCGCATCGCTTCTTCGGTATAGCTGACCGCGTGAAACTTTTCGTAACGCTCGCGCACGCCGCTCAACACCAGAATGGCTTCTTCTTCGTTGGGAGCGGGAACCTTTACGGATTGGAAACGGCGTTCGAGTGAGCGATCTTTTTCTACCGACTTGCGATATTCGCCGGGAGTGGTTGCGCCAATGCACTGAATTTCGCCGCGCGAAAGCGCGGGCTTCAAAATGTTTGCCGCATCCAGTGAACCTTCTGCTGAACCAGCTCCCACCAAGGTGTGCAACTCATCAATGAAGATGATGGAGTTCTGGCTTTCCATCAATTCTTTCATAATGGTCTTCAGTCGCTCTTCAAATTGGCCGCGATACTTCGTTCCTGCAACGATGAGCGAAAGATCGAGAGAAAGAATCCGCTTGTCGGCAAGGAAAGACGGCACATCGCCATCGGAAATTCGTTGCGCTAGTCCTTCGACGATAGCGGTTTTACCGACGCCTGGTTCTCCAATTAAGACCGGATTGTTTTTTGTGCGGCGGCACAAAATCTGGATAACGCGATCCACTTCGCTTTCGCGGCCCACCAGTGGGTCCAGCGCGCCTTCGGTGGCAGCCTGAGTAAGATCGCGGCTGAATTCGGAAAGCAGCGAAGTTTCTTTGGGACGGGCAGCAGCCGGCTTTTCGCCAGAGGTTCGCGCCAGCTCTTCGCGCAGCGCCGAAAGGCGCAGTCCGCGCTCCATCAGGATTTCCGCGCCAAAGCATTTTTCCTCGCGCAGAATTCCCAGCAGCAAATGTTCAGTGGCCACGTGCTTCACGCCCAGCCGTTCCGCTTCTTCCGCCGCCATGTTCAGAATGCGTTTGCATTCCGCGCTGAGAGGAACTTCCACCGAAGTCGAGATGCGTTCGCGAATCGTGATCCGCGCTTCGATCTCTTTTCGTATGGATTCAATCGAGCCTTGTTGCCGCAGAAAACGATTGGCAAGGGCTTTGTCCTCGCGCATCAAACCGAGCAAGAGGTGCTCAGTCTCGATGTACGGGCTTCCGTACTGACTGGCTTCATACCGCGCAAAGAAGATGACGCGACGTGCCTTTTCCGTGTAGCGTTCAAACACGTTAGCTCGTTTCTCCCAGTGGGGCCCCGCCCGCAACAGACTTTTCCGGCAGCATCCCGGTTGAGGCCTTGCGAGTTTGCAGAACGCCGTGTTCCAGTCCCAGAATTCGATCGCATCGCTGTGCAAGAGCCCGGTTGTGCGTCGCAATCAGTGACGTCAGCCCGTGCGCGCGGTGCAACCGTTCCAATAACTCGAAAACGGCCCAAGCATTCCGCTCGTCCAAGTCTCCGGTAGGTTCATCTGCCAGCAGCACGCGCGGCCTGGTGACGAGGGCCCGGGCAATCGCCACGCGCTGTTGTTCCCCTCCAGAAAGCTGTCCGGCGAGGTGGCCAGCGCGCTCCGCCAGGCCCACTTCTTTAAGCCAATTTCGCGCCTTGTCCAGGCCCCTCGAAATAGACTCCCCCCGCAGTAGCAGCGGCATCGCTACGTTTTCTTCCGCCGTAAAATCCGGCAGCAACTGATGCCTCTGCCACAAAAATCCCACGACGCAATTGCGAAAATTCGAGAGCGTCGCTTCATCATTTGTTTCAATGCGTTTCGATTCGAAGTATATAGCACCGCTTGTTGGCGTGTCCAGAGTTGCCAACAGATGCAAAAGCGTACTTTTTCCCGCGCCGGATGGAGCAACGATCGCAACCATCTCCCCTTGATGCAAAGTCAGATTCACCTGCTGAAAAACGTTTAACGCGCGCTCGCCCGAGCCGTATATCTTTCCCAATCCGCGCGCTTCAACCACGATTTTCGCGCCCGCATCCGCGACCGGCGTCTGCTGGCCGCTATTTGCCGTCGAGTTCGAGCTGAATACATCCATGAGGAGGACGCCACCGCTCTGTGTGATTCCCGTCTCTGCTGTTTTACCAATCGTCCACTAAGTTAGATGCACGAAGCCGCCACAACTGTGGCGTCCTCTGCGCATGACACCCGGTGAATCGTTTGTTTCCGTTTGTTTCCGCTTCTTCATGCTATTGATTCCGTGGTTGGCGGCAGCGGTAAAGAACCGTTTCGGGAATCCCGCAAGCACCTAGAAATCAACCACTTGTACGATGCGCGAAACGGCCCGTCGCAGCGCCGCATAGGAACGGCACTTTGGGTCGTCTCCGGGGCAATTAAAGTGCAAGCCGGGGGCCAAACGCGCGATCGGCCGCTGTACCCTAACTTACTCAAAACGAAGGATTTCCACGGGCAGTAATTTTGCCGCGGCGCGGGCCGGAACCAGGGTCGCAAGAAGCGAAATTCCCATCGCGACTACGGAAATCCACACTCCGTCCATCGCACTCGGATGAAAAGGCACATAAGGTACGGCATACACCTGCGGATCGAGCGGGATAAGCTGGTATTTTCCGGCGACAAACGCGAACGAATATCCCAGCACCAATCCCAGAATTGTGCCACTTGCGCCGACGGAAAATCCCTGCAGCAGGAAAATATTGCGCAGTTGGCGCGAACGCGAACCCATCGAACGCAAGACTGCGATGTCTTTTGCTCGGTCGGTTACGGTCATCGAGAGGACCACTAGAATATTTAAGCCTGCCACCAGCGTAATCAACCCGATGAAAATAGCGGTGACCAACTTCTCCAGCCGCAGCGCTCGGAACAGCGCCCGCTGCTGCTCCATCCAAGTTGCGGTCGCGAAGCCGGTACCAGCTTGTAGCTCGATCTGGCTGGCGATCGCCGGAGCCGCTTCCGGTTTCTGCAAGCGAAACTCCAAGACATTCACTACATCCGAAGCGCCTGCCAGCGCCTGCGCGGCGTCCATTTTCACAAAGCACCAGTTGGCGTCGTAATCATAAAATCCGGAATCGAAAATTCCCGCCACGCGAAACCTCCGTGTGCGCGGCAACAGACCAAACGGCGTCAAGCGGCCCTGCGGACTGGTCAGCGTCACGTAATCACCTGGCGCAAGCTTCCAGTCATCGGCGAGTTGTTTGCCAACCAGCATTGCATCAATGCCATCGGCGTCGGGCTGAAAGTCCAACTTTCCAGAAGACAATTTGTGGAGCGCTTCGTCCGCGGCCTCTTCGCGTACCGGGTCGATGCCCTTCGCGACCACACCGCGCGACTCACCACCAAATGTCATTAACACGGTTTGGTAAACGGCAGGTGTTACGCTGCGGACTCCGGGAATCTGCGAGAGTTTGCTTGCCAGCGCTTCGTAATCGTGAATGCCGCCAGACCCTGGTCTGGTCAGCGCAATGTGCGCGGTCACTCCCAATAGCCGGTCCTGCAGGGCTTCACGAAATCCGGTGTTCATTGCCAGCGCAATCACCAGCGTCGCCACGCCCGCCGTAACGCCCAGAACACTGAACGCGGTGACCAGCCGTAACACCGCTGGACGGTTCGGTGAACGCAGGTAACGGCGGGCGACAAACCATTCGAATCGCATCAGGAAAACACAGGCTACGCGCCGTGCCCTTCGGAAAGCTGTTTCCCTTCGTCCCTGGCTTCCGAAACTTCGCGGGCTTCCGGGCGCAATTGCGGAAACAGAATTACGTCGCGAATCGAGCGCGAGTCGGTGAGCAGCATGGTCAGACGATCAATTCCAATTCCCTCGCCGGCGGTCGGCGGCAATCCGTGACATAACGCGCGTAGATAATCGACATCCAGTTGCTTCGGCACCTGTTCGCCACCGCGGGCGATTTGCGCCAGGAAGCGCCGCTCTTGCTCAGCGGGATCATTTAATTCCGAAAAGCCGTTGGCAATTTCCATTCCCGCGACGTAAATCTCAAAACGTTCCGTCAGCGACGGATCTTCCGGCTTCTGCTTGGAAAGCGGCGAAATGTCGGTCGGGAAATCGTACAAAATTGTCGGCTGGATCAATTTGTCTTCAGCCATGGTCTCGAAGAGCACTCCAGTCCATTCGCCATCGCTCAATGTGCCTTTCGCCGCGGCGTATGGCGCATGGGCGGTCTTGGCCCATGCGTTGTAACATTCTGTCGCAGCTTTCGCTCCGCCCGGCGCGCCCAGGTCTTCGACGGTCGGCGCATTCCCCGCACCCTGTGGCCAATATTTGGCGATCGCTCCACGCATCGTCAACCGTTCCATATTTCCGAAGTCCAGCTCCACTTCTCCGTATTTCACTTTCGTCGAACCGGTAATCTTTGTCGCCAAGTGCGCCAGCAACTCTTCATTCAATGTCATCAGGTCCTGATAATTGCTGTACGCTTCATAGAATTCCAGCATGGTAAATTCCGGATTGTGCTGTGTTGAAATCCCTTCATTGCGGAAGTTGCGGTTGATCTCATACACGCGATCGAGGCCGCCCACCACCAATCGCTTTAAGTACAGCTCCGGCGCAATGCGCAAATACAAATCTATATCCAGAGTATTGTGGTGGGTGACGAACGGCTTCGCGGCGGCGCCTCCGGCGAGCGGATGCATCATCGGAGTCTCAACCTCTATGTATCCGCGCGCGTCGAAAAATCGCCGTAGTTCCTGAACGATCTTGGCCCGCGTTAAAAAAATCAGCCGGGCGCCCTCGTTCGCGATCAAATCCAGATAGCGCTGCCGGTAGCGCAGCTCGACATCGGTCAAACCATGCCATTTTTCCGGCAAGGGCAAAAGCGCCTTCGACAGGAGCGTCACTTCCTCAACCCATAATGACAGCTCGCCCGTTTTCGTCCGGAAAAGATGGCCGCGCGCGCCGATCACATCGCCAAGATCCAGCTGGTGAAACAATTCGAATCCCCGCTCGCCGACCACGTCCTTGCGAACATAAATCTGCAGTCGCCCGCCGCTTCCCTGCACGTGTGCAAACCCGGCCTTTCCCATCAGACGGTAAGACACCAGGCGCCCCGCGATGGCCGCTTCGATCTTGTTGGCCTCCAGCTCCGCCGAGGTTGCCTCGGAATACTTTGTCGCCAACTCCGCGGGCGTTGCCGTCCAGCGAAATTCATGCGGATACGGGGCATGGCCGGCTCCGATTATTTTTTCCAGCTTGCGCCGCCGCTGTTCGAACTGATCCTTGGGCTCGAATTGCAATGCCTGCGACCTCTATTCTGTCGAAGATAAACGGCGAGTATAGCGGCCCGCAGGAGGCTGCCGCAACAAAGCGCTATTATTTAGACAACATTTTGCTATACTCGCTGGTTTCAGGAGAGAACTTTGACGATCCGCGTCCCGTCCCGCAGGTACGATTCTGTCCGGCAAGACTGGCGCGCCATTCTGCCATACGCCAAAGGCTCGCTGTTCTTCGATCACACCGACAAGCTCGAAAACGCCTACGTAATGCTAAGCGTTTCACTCAACGAAGCTATCTCCTTGCGGCAAAATGGTGATTCCGAGAAAGCCAATCAGGAAATTGGAGTCGTCGGAGAACTTTGTTCCCGTTTGGCACTGCGCATAAACGCCGTACTGCATGCCATGGGACGACATGCGCGGCACTTCGGCATCGTGCCCAACCTATCGCTCCTCGATGCGACAAATTTTCAGAGCGAGCTCGGCCAGCGCGCTGCCCGCCACAGCAATCTCGTGTGTCAACTCTTGTTGTCCGAGCGCTCGCAATTCCTCAACAAATTGAACACCCTCGAGGAACTCGTGGACGATCTCAGCGACGAGTTTATTAGAATTGCCACGGAAGTGGCCGCCGGCATCTCCAGGATGCCGTCACGGCTTTGGGAATTCCTGGAGCAAAGCCAGTTTGATCTCAATACCTGCCTCCGGGAAACTGATGTTCTACTGAAGTCTTTCCTGTTGGTGCTCCCAGAGGATCACCTTGCGGGATTCGATTTTACCATTTGCGGCCTGGCGAGAGCCCGCCGGCCAAACCCGCTCCCCAGCCTGAATTTAATCCACGCTAGACGAATTTCCGCTATCGCGGGAGAATGAATCTGCCTTGCGGGCCGATGCGTGCCGGTTAATCCTGAGCCCCGTCCTTTCTTGGGGGCAGGGTGCACTACAGGGGTGTTCGCCACTTTCTTCTTCCCTGCCAACGTCGAGTGCTTCGCGGTCGGAGTTGATTCGACCACTGGGATCGCACTTAGATTGAGCAACTTCCGCTTGCCAGGGTTTCGGGGTTCGTGCTTACGAACCCTGAGGTGATAGCTGGACAACTCTAAGGGGGATAGCGTGCATCCGACGTTTTGGATGCGCCGTTATTGGACTGTTGGCCCAACGACGACCAACCGAGCCGAAGCAGTTGGCTGCTTCTAAGCCTGCTGCTCCGTTGACCGAAGCGGAAGCCATTCGCCTCGCTCAAGCTGGGGATGCTGCGGCCTTTGAGTTTTTATACGCGTTGCACGGCCGCCGCGTTTACGCCTTGTGCTTGCGCATGGTAAATAACCCGTCCGACGCGGAAGACCTGATGCAGGAAGCCTTCCTGCAACTTTTCCGCAAAATCGGCACCTTCCGTGGGGAATCAGCGTTCTCGACTTGGTTGCACCGTATGACGGTCAACGTGGTGCTGATGCGCTTGCGCAAGAAGTCCCTGCCGGTCGCTTCACTTGAAGAAACGACAGAACCCGACGAAGAGACGGGTGGGCCGCGCAAGGACATCGGTGCGCCGGACCTTAAGTTGAGTGGCGCAGTGGACCGGGTCAATTTGGAACGTGCGGTTGAACAGCTTCCTCCGGGCTACCGGACAGTTTTCGTGCTGCACGACGTGCAAGGCTACGAGCACAACGAAATTGCCGAGATCATGGACTGCTCGGTGGGCAATTCGAAGTCGCAGTTGCACAAAGCCAGAACCCGGTTGCGTGAACTGCTTCAGGAGGATGCGCGCAGTCAGGCCAGGAACGAACGGCAAGAGGCAAAAGCACAGGCGCCTAACCGCGATTGAGTTACACTAGCTGCAACGGGGATGTGCCAGAGCAATTGCCAGGAAATGCGCTCAAGGAATTGAGAATTTCGGCGAGCGAAAAGTTTTGGTAATTCCGAGAGCCCAGCTTTCTTAACTCTCGCGGAGTGATGAGCCATGCAGTGTAAAGATGTCGCGGAGATCATCGAGCAACAAGGTTTTTCGCCGTTGCCCGAAAGCGCTCGCGGTCACGTTACAGGTTGCGCCAGCTGTTCTTCATTGGTCGCGGATTTCGAGCTTATCGCCGCTTCCGCAAGTCAACTCCCCTCAGAAGTTGAACCCCCAACGCGAGTTTGGGTTGCGCTGCGCGCGCAATTAGAAGCAGAAAAAATTATTAGAGAACCGCAAATCGACGACAGGTCTCCCTGGTGGCAGGGATTCGGTCTATTGATTCGTGGCCGCGGACTGGCCGCTGCCGCGATTGCTTTCGTCATGATCCTTGCTGCCGGATACTTTCAAGTGACTCATCGGCCGACCGCAGTGCCTTTAGCTGATGGGACACCGATTGCCACCTCGGCCCCCGTCGTAGCTGAGCCATTCGCCGTGGCCGCTTCGAGCTTGGATCAGGAAGAGCAAAGCCTGGGACCCATGCAAACCGCCAGTACCGGCGTTTCCCCCGTTTCGCCGGTGGACGATTCACTGCGCGAAAATCTCGCAACCTTGAATGCTTTTATCAAAGAGTGCCGCAAGCGCCTGCTGGAAGATCCCAATGATCAGGTCGCGCGTGACTACCTTGCGTCCGCGTATCAACAGAAAGCAGAGATTTTGGCCGCGATGATGGAACGCGGCAGGAGCGTAAACTAAGATGACCCTGGGCCCGGCAATCCGCAAAATCCTTGTTCCCGCAGTGCTTCCCATCTTTGGCGCTGGGATGCTGATGCTGCCTGCCGTTTCCTTCGCCGCCGGTCAAAAAATCGAAAAACATTTTAGCGTCAAGGGCCGCCCGGTGGTGATGATTCAGAACGTCGCCAACGGCCGCATCGAAGTGAAGTCCTGGAAGAACTCCGAAGTAGTCGTGTCTGCGTCGCAGTCCTCGGACAAAATTGGCCTGGACATGGAGCAAGCCGACGAACGCATCGAGATTACTGCAAACATTCTGGACCCCTCAGCACGGCAATCCGATCTGACGGAAAACATTCAGCTCACCGTTCCGGAAGAAACCGAACTGCAGATCAAGACTCAGACGGGACTGATTTACGTCGAACAGGTGATCGGTGACATGAAACTGGAAAGCGTTGCCGGCGATGTACACCTGAAAGAAGTTTCCGGCTACATCATCGTGCACACTACTGGCGGTTCTCTGGTCTGCACGCAGTGCGGAGGAAAGTTTCTGGAGTTCAGCTCCATCAGCGGCAGCGCACAAATTCTGCAGCCGTCATTGTCCCGGGTAGATCTGAGAACCACCACCGGCAACATTCTCTTCGACGGGGATTTCATTCACACCGGTATTTACACCATGAAGAGCGGCCGTGGCTTGGTGGAAGTGCGCTTTTCCGGCACCGACTCTTTCGATCTGAATGCGCAAACGTCTTCCGGCACTGTGGACAATCGCGCCGAAGCGTTCCTCAAACCCGACGCCCACGGTTTCCGCCGCAGCGCTTCGAAATACGCAAAAGGCCTTTTCGGCACCGTCGGCAACGGTCTCGCCAAAGTAGAACTTTCTTCCTTCAGCGGCACCGTCCGCATCCTCAAACGCGATTAATTCGCGTAAGTGGTTCAACGAAGAACTGTCATCCTGAGTGCCGATGCAGTCGGCCCGAAGGATACGAACTTCAACGCCTCGGACAGCGCAAACATTCCGCACTCTTTGCGTCGCGCCGCACACTCATCTAAACTTTCCGCGTGACTCGCACTCTTCCAACTTCCGTCGTGGCTCTGGCCGGATTCATGGGCTCGGGAAAAACCACCGTCGGCGCGCAGCTCGCCCGCCAGCTGGCGTGGCGTTTCGTCGATCTGGATGATCGCATCGAAGATGCTTCCGGCTTGCGCATCACGGAATTTTTCGAACGCCATGGCGAACTCTCGTTCCGTTTGCTCGAAGCTGCGCAACTTCGCGCCGCGCTGGGTCGCTCATTCGAACTGCGTGAACCTGCAGTGCTCGCTCTCGGCGGCGGCACCTACGCGCAAGCCGGCGCACCGGATTTTTTGCGAACCCAAGGGGTGCCCGTCATCTGGCTCGACTCACCAATCGAAACCTTGCTCTCGCGCTGCATGACCATGACCGGCCGCCCAATTTTCCGCGATGAATCCAGCTTTCGTGACCTACACGTGCAACGCATGCCCTCGTACCAACTCGCCGATTATCGTGTGGACAGTGCACGCGAGCCTTCTCTCGTCGTAGCCGACATCCTCCGTCTCGGCATCTTCCCCAGCGCCGATCCAAACACTCATATCCTTGTGGAAGAACCACAATCCTGATTGCGTTCGACTCTTACAGCGGCGAGTTTATTCCGCTGTCTTTCTTTTTTCCGTATTTGCGGCTCGGTCGATCAACCGTTTCCTTCAGGCCACACGCCTTTTCTTTTGCATTCTCTGCACGCGCGCGGCGTGTAACTCTATTCGGGGTTGCAGGGTTTGTACTTACAAGCCCTGCGCTAAAGGGTTGGGGGATCGCATGACTACCTTGATTTCACGCCGAATTCGCACCGCATCCGCGGCGTTTCTTCTCTTCTTCGTCTGCGGAATCGGAATCGCGCTGGCACACGCACAAAAAAAAGACGTCGCCGGTATCTTTCAGCCCGACAAAGGAAAATTTTCTCTATTACTCGAAGGCAAACAAATCGGCCGCGAAGACTTTGAAATTGCGCCAAACGGCGCGGGCTGGCTCGCGCGCGGAAACACTACACTAAAAATTGAAAAGGGCCCGGAAACCAAGGTCACCGGCAATCTCACTCTGCAGCCCGATGGCGCACCCGTCGCCTACGATTGGAGCGCACAAACCGATCAATCCAACAGCGCGCACATTCTTTTCGCGAATGGCGTCGCAAAAATCACGTTGCAAATGCAGGGCACCAAGCCTTACGAACAATCCCTCTCGTTCGGTTCCCCACTGGTCGTGGTGCTGGACAACAATCTTTATTATCAATACGCCGTGCTGGCGCGTATCTACGACTGGAGCAAACGCGGCTCGCAACAATTTCCCGTTCTGATTCCGCAGGAGATGACGCCGGGGATGATCACGCTCGAAGCCACCGGTTCAGCTTCGTCCAACGGAAAAACCTACGAAGGCCTCCGCGTCACCACCAGCGACCTTGAAATCGATCTTCTCCTCGACGCGAACCACAAATTGATGCGCCTCGAAGTCCCCTCAGCCAAAGTCTCCGTGGTCCGCGACTAGCGATTACTTATAAGTGTCAAGCGCGCCAGCCTAACGATTTGATTCCTGTTTGGCGAACCGATCGATCCAAAATGTAAAGCGAGCAGATCCCTTATCGGCGATCTCAACTAATGTAGATTTGTGCGACCAGCTATCCACTTTGCCATCGGCATTTAAGTATTGCTTCGTATCGCCCTGGTGCAAGGCCTACGAGACCAAAATTGCCATGATTGTCTACAAATGCCTCGTAAACTTGACCTCCCATCACACCGGCCTTCAGAAACGCCCGAATCAACTTGAGCATTCGCTTGTCGGCCACGCGCTCGGCTACCGCCGCGAACAGGCGATCGTGATTCACTCGATCGAAAAATTTCTCCAAGTCGAGATCTACCACCCAGCGGTGTCCTTCGGCAATGTACTGCTGTGCCTCACGCACCGCTTGCCGCGCACTATGCCCCGGTCGGAAACCGTGGCTGTGTTCGGACAACGTCGGGTCCCAGCGCTTCTGCAGAACCTGCAACACCGCTTGCTGGACAAAGCGATCCAGCGCCGAAGGTATGCCTAAATTTCGCACGCCCCCGTCCGGCTTCGGGATTTTCACTCGCCGCACCGGTTGCGGTTGGTAGGTTCCGTTTCGCAACTGTTCCCCAATCTCTGGCCCCTGCTGCTTCAGGTAGTCCGGTAGTTCTTCGACGGTCATCCCGTCCACTCCCGGGCTTCCTTTATTTGCCTTGACTCGTTGTAATGCCTGCTTGCAGTTTTCCCACTCACAGACCTCCTCCATCAGTCGTTCCGTTTCGGCCAGGCTTTCAGGCTTGCGCTTCGCCACCAGCGTTTCGGTCCCTTTCCCATCGGTCTTCGGAGCTTCACTCCTACTTCCCGTCGGAAAGGCCAGCTCCCCTTGTTCGGGCCGGTTTTTCTGCCGCTGTCCGCTCATGAGTCGCGCTGCTTACTTGCCTTTCCCTTTATTTCCCTTGCGGGGTACTGTTCGGGCCTTCCCCCGTTCTTTTGGAGTAATACGCCCTCTGCTGACTTCTGCGGCACGGTCAGAGTGAATCGCTTCACCCTTAGTCACGAATCCGTGACACGCCGCAGATCTCCCGAGGTAAGTTCGACCGCCTTCGACGCGCAACCGCCGGATTTACCACCAGTGAGCTTGATGGATATGGGCTTCGCGATCACATGCTCGCTCGCCCGCCACCGTAGGCCTCTTATCCGATTCTTGTTCATCGGCTCGCATCTTTGCTCTGCGCTTCTTTCAGGCCCCGCCTCGCGGCGAGTGTTATTTCACCCTTGCGCTTCGCGATCACTTCACGTCCATCACGTTGTGAAGAGGATTTACACCTCCTAGCTGTCAAACATGTCCTATTAGGACCTAGCGGCCCGCGAAACTTTATGAAAATCACTTAGAGTCGAGGAAGAATACAAAGGGCTTGGAGCGGCGAGGTCGACCGAGCATTGGAAAAGTCGAAGCCGTGAACATGTCTGATCCGGAGCGTGCGTGTTTGAGCGAATAATTGGGCGTCGTTGTCTTCCCCCTGGGGGAGCGGCGATAGCCCGTGACCCTGGTTAAGGTAGCCGCAGCATGCTCTCCGCTCCCGGCCAGGAGGAACGTTATGCCTTACAGGATAGCGGGTATCGAAGTTCATAAAAAGATGCTGGCCGTAGTTGTCTCCAATGTTGAAGTCGAAAGCGAGTTCCAGTTTGAGCGACGGATGTTTGGTAGCAACCCCGAACAACTGCGATCGCTGGCGGCATGGCTGCTCGAGCAGGAAGTCGAGGAAGTCGTCATGGAATCAACGGCGCAATATTGGAAACCCGTGTGGGAAACACTGGAACGGTATTGGAAGCCGATCCGCGAGAAGCGAGAAGACGCACGCCGGAGATCGGGAACGTTGCATTTGGCGCAGGCGCTGTCCAATCGTGGACGGCGGGGGCGCAAGAAGGATTTCCTCGATGCCGAACGCTTGGTGAAGCGGCTGGTAGCCCGGGAATTGACTTTGAGCTTTGTGCCCGATGTCGAACAACGCTTGTGGCGAACGGTGACGCGGAGAAAGTACCAGTTGACGCGTGACCGGGCGCGATTGCAGAACCAAGTAGAGTCGCTGCTGGAAGAAGCCCACATCAAGTTGTCCAGCCTGGTCTCGGATCTACTGGGCGCCAGTGCTCGGCGCATGTTGAAGGCGCTGGCTGATGGTGAAACGAATCCGGCAGCTCTGGCTGCCTTGGCCGATAAGCAGTTGCGCGCTACGCCAGAACAGTTGTGCGATGCACTGGGCGCGTGTACGGAGCTCAACCCCGTCTACCGCCGGCTGCTGAAGATGGCGCTGGAGCAGTTGCAATTCCTCGAGCAGCAGATCGGCGACCTAGACCAGGAGACCGCCAGTCTGCTCCGTCAGCGCCAAGACGCGGTCGAGCGGCTAGCGGAGGTGCCGGGGCTGGGAGTGGATTCAGCGACCCAGATC
>WNEZ01000119.1_pt1 | contig 59824 bp, 56 predicted proteins | sample 5400521 | NCBI WGS metagenome assembly WNEZ01 (sample SAMN13153339, study PRJNA577476) | soil metagenome | isolation source: 120 cm saprolite under Douglas fir tree site 2 hole 1 replicate 1 | place: USA:California | collected 2015-04-18
AATTCGCCTTGCCACAGGTGCCCGCACGTTCCGAGAGCGTGCCACGAAGAAACCATTGACCGGAGGAAAGCTGCGCAATGCGAGAACGGAAGTTGCGCTCAACGGCCGAGAGTTTGGTGCGGTTCAGAGCGTTGTTCATACCTTATACATAGTATATATACAAGATAAAAAGAAAAGTCAAGAGCAAAAACACAATGCGAATTTGCTCTCTGAGCGTACCCCGGCTAAAACATGAATGGAATCAAACAGTTTGGTCGGTTAAACAATCTTCGTTGCGGAACCGCTGAACCGATTGCGCTTCAAGGCCTTCCATGAGAAGGCCGGTGAAGTGAAATATGAATCAAATTTGTGCTTTTCGGTTTTAACGGGAGATCATTTCCGTTTAATTCCATCTTTTCAGATGTGAGTTTGTGACGCGTTTCAAATCTATTCCTGTGTGAATCTCCATCCGCGCGGTGCAAACGACGCGCACTTCCGTTTGCGCTGCACTATGCGAGCGCGCGTGGAGGGGTGTATCACTTTTCCCCGCTGTGTAACCTAACCCAGCGGCGCGTTGACGGGGTAGTACGCGCTGAGGGGAAATTGCTACACCTTCGGGGCGGGTGATCCTCTGCTGTACCAAGACTGGGCTTCAGGACAGTAGTATCTCCAAGTTCCTCGGGCCTAACATCCGTTTACCAAGCCCACCTGGGGTCGTCAGTTTGACTGCTCCTCGAATTGCGAATTCCAGCTACAGCAAACTGTCAGACTGTACTGGCTAGCAGAAGAAATGGAGAAAAATGAAGAAACAATGGCTGGTTCTTGTAGGTGCGGCGGTAACCTTAGGTGCGGCAGTTACCTCAATGGCCCAGACCGGGAATGGCGCGCCGAGTGGCGCTCACTACGAGCTGGGAATTATCGGGGTCTCCAACCCCAAGACGCAACCGCTCACAGGCGGTAACCGCCACACGATTTTTGTGGGGCTCGGATCCACTAAGATGGCGCCGTCTTCCAGCTTCCGTGCGATTCGCTAACCAACACTTGTACCACCGGGACAACGCAGGCATATACGATTTGGGCCCGAGCGCTGGGCACACCGGGCGGGGGCGCCTCGGTCACTACGTGCGGGACGACCGACCTCGGTGTGGTGATCTGCGGGACGTCGCCCGATGAAATCTTCATGCGCGGGAGCGGCCAGCAGAAATTCAAGGATGTGACCGCTGAGTTGACCACCGTCGACACCACCCTGGGGCCCGTTTCACTCTTTGCGGCCGGCTTCGAGAACTTCTTTTGGCAGTACAGTAACACTGGGCTGAAACTGTTGCAGGTCCGCTTCTATCCGCAGTGAAGCTCGCGTTGAACTGTGGGGCGGTTTTCATCGGCCTGTTGTCCGCGCTTCCCACCGTGGCTTGCGCCGAGGCTCCGAAGGCGGTCTTCCAAGAGACGCGCTTCGAGTTCGGAAGAGCGATGTACGGGTCGGTGGTGGAGCACGATTTCCTGGTTAAGAACGAAGGCTCCGCCGCCCTGAAGATAGTAAAGGCCAGCATGACCTCGCCGTTGTTGGTGACTCGCATGCCACGCGAGCTTGCCCCCGGCGGCGAGGGTCTTATTCACGTCAAGCTCGACACCGCAGCTCTCCGCGGCCCGTTCAAGGGACAGATCACAGTATTCCTGAACGATCCCGACCTGCCGGAGGCCGACTTGAGCTTTGAAGGGGTGGTGATTCCACCTGTGGAAGTCTCGCCTCTGCCTGCGTTCTTCGTCGCCACCGTGCGCGGGAAAGGGGTGTCCGCATCCCTCGAAATCATCAATCACGAACCGCAGCCGCTGCGCATTATCAAAATCGAGCACCCAACAGATGGGTTCACAACGGTCTTGGAAACACTCCAGCCTGGCCAGCGCTACAAGTTAACTTTGATTCTCAAGCCCGATGGCCCCAGTGGCAGAAAGACGGAGCCGATCAGCGTCGCGACTTCCAGCGACGCGCAGCCGACCCTAGAAATCATTGCGAACACCTTTCTTCACGAGCGGGTTTACACCTTCCCGGATTCAATAGATCTCGGAGCTATCCCGATCTCGCAGATCCGGAAGAACCCTGGCCTGCTCAGCATGCTGGCGCAGACGTTGATGGTCTACCAGGAGGGCGGCTCTGATTTTCGCGCTACCGTGCGTGCGGATTTACCGGAACTGAAGCTGAAATGGGAGCGCGGACCGAAGGGCGACCGATACCAAACCACCATCGCGTTTGACCCCGACAAACTGCACGCCGGCTCCTATAAAGGATCGTCGCTCATCGATACTAACGACACGGCGTTCCCCAAACTGACTGTGGCGATTTCGGGCCAGATCTTGGACCAATAAGCTACTAGAAAAATGGGTGCTGGAACCGGGGCAAAAGCCGCGAGTGAATTTACGAACACGGTGGCGTATTAGTTCCTTTGCGAGCGCAACCAACGAAGGCGCGATCTTCCTAGTTCGCTGATCCGATATTCCAGGGTTCCTCGTCCCCGCGATCGCCTTCTAATAAACTGAAGCTCCACAGCCTTTTGAGGTATGTCCAGGCGGACCTCGTAGGGAAGAAATTGAGCCTCTCCGCAGCTTCGTTCGGCCCGAGCCATTCACCCTCGGTCGCGGCAAATAAGGTCAGAACTTGGAGTTTGAGCTCGTTATATCTATTCATTTTCCTGCCCCGGACAATCTTTTCCGGCTATCGAGAAGCCTGAGGTCTTCAATGATCAAGCGCCAGGGCGCCTCGATGGTAGCGAAATACTCCTCGACCAGCCCGGTCGGCGTCTGAACGTCGGAATCGCCCTGGAAAAAGAATATTGGCGTCTCGAACTTGGCCCCCAGGGACCTCGCATCGTAGGACATAAGTTTCTCGATCAGCGCGGTGCCGGAGAAATAAATTGCGGCAAAAAAATCATAGGTATCCATAAGCGAGTAGTTAGGAGCGTACAGAGCTGAGGTGTAAAAATCCCCCGCAAGAAACAGGTCGTCAGCTGTTGAAGGGGCGGTCTGTACGATTAGGCTTTGCTTCACTGCCCAGCTTCTCACGTCCTTGTAGGGTGGTGGGCCGATGCGTTCGAGCTCCTTGATCGCTTTTTCATCCGCGGTCGCATGTACCCTCTTCACGACCATGTGGTACGAGACGGCTTCATTGCGCACCATGTCCACGATCTGACCAGTTCCCACATATGCGTAGAACAAATCGGCCCGGCGCTGAACCATAGGGACGCCCAGAATCGTGCCCCAGGAATGGCCAAGCAGAATGACCCCCTTCTTGTGCAGACGCTTACGGACAAACTCAGTTATCTCGATGCCGTCCTGCGTCATGCGGTCGATGGTCATATCACCGCCTCTCGTCCTGTCATTCCGGCCATAGGTTTTTCCGGAGCCGCGTTGGTCCCACTGGACCACTGTGAAATACCTCTCCCAAGAACGAATGGTCAGAGTGAACGGCACGTAGGAAGAGCCCGGGCCCCCGTCTAGGATGAGCAGGACTGGGTTGTCGCTGTTCTCACCTCTGATCTGGACCCACTGATCGATGCCGCCGATCTTTACGAACATGCTTTCCTCGATCCGGTTCGGCGTGCGGATAGCCAGCGCTTTGGCGTTTCGATGTTGGCGAACCGAGCGATATGTCAGTCCGCCGATAAGCATCAGAGCGATTAAAACAAGCACGCTTCGAAAAACGATCCTGACCATTTCTCCCCCTTCGGCGCTCACGGATTATCTAATATTTTGAGTCGTTCTTTTTCCTCGTCGTCGCCAATGGTCACCTCGACCCTCGTTTGATTCATTGCGTGCAGGAGTTCCTCGATTTTCTCTTGGCTCATTCCAACTCCGAGAACCGAGTGCCCTCCAAGCGCAATGCATAAGAACACTTTGCGCAGGATGTTCCTGAATGACATGTATCTCTCACTGACAAATGAGGGTTTTCAGCAGTGGCCGTGACCGCTTTTGAGTCACGCCACAAGCGGAATATGTGGATTCGCGCCGTCGCGAAAAGGCTCTTTATGTTGGAGGAACTACCTAGCCGGGGGTCGTCGAGGCGAGAAAGCGGGGAGTGCTGGGAACGGGAGCGAGTTGCATATCCTGCGAACAACGGGTATAGGGACACTTACGACATCAGCAAGGAAGAACCAAAACGGGATTAAGAAGAGAAAGAGGAGACCAGCTACGGGCTGAGCCAGAGCGGAAAGCAAAACCATCGCCACACAAAGCAAGGCGACTAGCCGCAGCGCAGAATAGGTGGTCTTCATTTAAGGCCATCTTACGCGGAGCACTAGGATTTACAACCCCATTTTAGAACGGCTGCTTGGCTAACTCCCGATAAGTCTAACCGGACATGTTCGTATAGGCACCACTCTTCAACCAAGAAAGAACCGCGCAAAATCCATTTGAGGTTCTAACCAGACTTACGCTGACCCATTCGCTTGGCGCGCGGTCGCACGTAGTGGAACCGGATTAAATAAATATTCTCGCCCCGACCGTGTTTCGCGACCTTGAGCAGGTCCAGAACGCCAAGGAATCCAGACTCGCGCGCCAGTTCAGGAGTAATATCTGGAAACCCTATTGGTTGAATCGATTCGACCTGAATCTCGCCTTCCTCCATACGGTACCGAGCGCCTACTCTGACGTGGGGACGCGTCCAGATTCGCACACTGCAAGTGATTTCTCCGCGACGTATTCCCTCGCGGAGTCGTTTGGTGAACGTCATGAAGAGAGTTTACGTCCAATGGTGCAGAGCGCCCAGTCTGCAAAACGATGGGTTACCGTCAAATGTCGGGAAGGGGGAGCAGGAATATTTCTGGTTCCGGAATGTCGAAGAGTCTTAGGAAATACGTTCACCGTTCCCTAAGTCCCGATTAGGCTTACCGGAAAGGTTCGTACTATTACTCAGGTCGAAAGTCTGTCTGCGGTTTGTCGAATGATCGAAAGAGTCCGGGGACGAACTGGTTTGCCCTTTAATGCGTTGGAAACCGGCGCTTGGCTCAGCTTTGATTCTCTAATTAAGCGTCTAACGCCGATGGCGGACCATCTTTCCCTCTCCGAAGGATCGGCAATCATCATTTTCGTCCGTTTTTCATAGATGTAGATATCAGACTCAATCATGCTCGGATCTTCGCCCTGCTCCCAGCGCCGGTCGGTTTCTTTGCCGACCGGAACGATCTTGCCCGCCGTAATTCTTGCTCTCTGCAAAAGACCCCGAGTCGTTCCGATGCAGGGCGTTCCATCGGGAGCTAGCGATTTCACCTCCGGCTTGCCCAAGTATTTGCGAAGAAGGATTCGAAAGGATTCGGGAAGTACCTTGTCTTGATTTAGTGTGGGCTGCATGGCGATTTGATAGGACTCACCGTCCACAAGATTCACACCCTTGAGCGAGCTCCATTTTTTGCGGTCCGATTCGTAGGGAGTTATGAATACGAAATTAGATTTGTCGAAACCTCTGGGATATCCGCCGAACGTTTCCGATAGCTATGGAAATAAGAAGAAATTGAACGGACCCAGCCATTCTGGCCGCTGATGTTTGAACACGTTTGGCGTAGTAACAACCATTCGCATCATTGCCGGCAAATCTAGCCAATTCGGATCTCTTGAAGGCAGTTTAAGCGCTTTTCGCAGAAGAAATTCCCAGGCTTCCATTACCCATTGGGGCGTTTCTTCGCCTTCATCTTTCTTTTTCTTTTTTCTTTCTTTTGGCGAAAACAAGTAACCGAGTCCGTGCCCGCTAGCTTTTTCGATTCGAATGTCGCTCTCCGCACGCGAGTAAAGAGCATATCTTTTTGCTGAAATTGCGTACCCGAATAGCTGGCGAAATGGCTTTCTAGGGTCAAAATCAAGAAAATTTACATCTTCGATCTTCAAAATGTCCCGTACCAGTTTCGGCTCGTAGGGATTTAATTCGTTGAATTGCTGAGCTATCGACTTCACATCATCGAGCGAAAGGGCGCGGATTCCTGATTTTCCTTTCCACTTCACCGGTCCACCGGGACACTCAACGAAACCTCTCCTTTCAGAACCGACAATGCAAAGCGAATCGGTATCACAAAACAAATAACTTCCTTTCTTGTTTTGGACGCTCCGTTCGAGCATGGCGAGCAACAACCTGCCACCCGATGTAATGAGGGAAGCGAGCGGTGGGAAATACCCCCCCCCAATGAATCGCAAAGAGTCGGACCAAGCTGTAAAGGTCGTCTGCCATGGTATCGAGGCGAAATCTTATTCATGCTCGGTCGCTCACGCTGACGAGCCAGGTGAATATTGCTTTCCTCCGATGGCGTCACTAATTACGGGAGCCGCCCGGTTGATGCTTGCGCTTCTCGAACACTCGGTCGATGCGCTTGGCGGAACTTACGCAATGGAAGATACCGACTCGATGGCAATTGTTGCGACTGAGACCGGAGGGGTTGTGCCTTGTCACGGTGGAAAACATAGGACCGTCGATGACCGCGAAGGGATACGCGCCCTGACTTTTGAGCAAGTGGATCAACTTTCGGCCAAATTCTCGCTGCTGAATTTGTATGCGAAGGATGCAATTCCGGACTCGGTTTTAAAGATTGAAGACGATAACTATGATCTCGTTACAAAGAAACAGCGACAGTTGTACTGCGTCGCTATCTCTGCCAAGAGATACGTGCTATTCCTGTTCGATGAAAACGGCATGCCAGTACTTTTACAGAAGAAAATCAATAATAAGAACAATCGTTGGTCGAAGCATGGCTTGGGACATCTGTTAAATCCAATCGATCCAAAAAGTGATGATCCAAACTGGATCGCGCAAGTTTGGCTAGGCATCGTCCGAAGATCGCTGGGGCTGGGATCGGAACCGAGCAAGTTCGAGGGATTGCCGGCAGTCGGTAGGATTTCTATCAGTAGTCCATCACTTATGCGCTGTTTGAAGAAATTCAACGGAGACAAATCGTATTGCGACCAAGCGAAACCGTTTAACTTTATGCTCGCCTGCCATGTCAGCCCGTTCGGTCACCCGATTGGTACTGAGCCCGAACGATTTCATCTCATCATGCCGTACAACAAAAATCCGAAGGAATGGCTATCGCGAGAGTGGATTTAATCAATACTCGGGCGAGGCATTTGGCGTAACTGTGGCAGGACATTACGGGACTCGGACGAAGGCACGAGTTAAGACGTATGCCGATCTCTTGCGCGAATACGAATTTCATCCTGAATCAAAATGCGCTGACGCCGATGGGTTGCCGTGTACACGCCAAACGATTGGTTTGCTGCAAAGAAGGCATGTCAGGATTTCGTACGTGGTTCCCATCGGAAAAGAGTCCAACAGTCTTGAAGAGGTCGAATCGGGTTTAATTCATTCGGAACCGAACGTCTACACAGTCTACCCAAATCTCCAATACGACGAATGGGAAATGAAAATCCGACCAGCGCTCAAGAAGATACCCTTGAATCTGCTTGTTAAGGAGACCGGTATTTCTCGCCGTGCACTGATTGACATTCGAGCCGGAAGAAGTAGGCCGCATCGAGACAACCGCGAACGGTTGGTGGCTTTTCTTCATTTCTCTCGCTGCTGGCGTAGCAGTTGATTCCTTTTCCGGAGGAAATGAAGCAAACGGGTACGCAAGGGAACGAGATGAGCCGTCGACGCAGGCACGGGATAGCTCACAATTCTTTCCCTTAACTGGGCTTGAGTTTCATGCGTCGCAGCAGTTTGACGAAATACCGGTCCGTGCGGATGGAATCGTATAGGGGATCGGTGTTTATCGTGAGCGAATACGCATTTCGCTCTTCGCTCGAGAGTTTGAGCGAGCTTAGGGCCTGCTTTGTGTCGCCCGCCCTGAGGTAGGCACGAGCGAAATATATTGCTGGGACGTACTCGCCCTTCTTCGTTCTGGCGCTCAGCCGCTCGAGAGCTTTCGCTGCCACATCGCGGACGCCTCTCGAAAAATTGCGTTCAGTGTGAGCCGAGCCAAGAATCGCGGCGAGGTCCGAATCCCCATCTAAGCTGGCCGCTAGCTTCCATTCCTCTATCGCCTCATACCCACGGCCTTGCTTTTCATAGACGTCGCCAAGCGACTCGTGCACAGAAGCGTCGCGAGGACTCAGTTCGAGCGTCTGCTCATATTGCCGGACCGCATCATCGTAGCGCCGTGCATTGTAAAAGGTCCTGCCAAGGTGCTGGCTAATGCGGACCGAAAACGGGTCGCATGATAAAGCCCGCTTGCCTTCCGCAATGGCCTCGTCCCATCTGCGCATCACAACAAGATAAAAGGAATACAGATAATGTGCTTCATCGAACTGAGGTTTCAGCGCGATGGATCGCTTAACGTGTACCTCGGCCTCGCGCCAATCCAAGTAATACACCATTTTAAGTGCTGCCAGCCCGAGATGCCCTTCGGCGAGCGTATCGTCCAGCTCCAGAGCTTTCCTGATAGCGCTTTCAGCTTTCGGCCACGCTGCGTCCGGACGCAGCATGCCCCATGCGGCTCCATAACCGTAATAACTGTTCAGCCCACAGTAACCGAGGGCGTATGATGGATCGGTGTCTACCGCTCGGTGAAAGTAATCCCGACTTTTGCTGAACTCTTCCGGCGAGTTCTTCCACCAGTAGTACCGTCCCTTTAAGTAAAGTTGATAGGCGCCAGGGTTTTCGGTGTGGTGTTTAATCAAGCGCGTTTTGTCTTCACTGCTGAGTTCGAGTGCCAAAGCTCGCACTACTCGTTCGGAAATAGCATCTTGGAGCGCAAATATGTCCGTTAACTCCTCGTCAAAGGTTCCGGCCCACAAAGCCGCGCCATTCGAAACGCTCAAAAGGCGAACCGTCACTCTAATTTTGTTGTCGCGATGCTGAAGACTCCCTTCCAACACGGACTCGACACCCAATTCACGTCCCGCCGACAACGCGTCCTGCCCAGGATCGGCGAACCCGCGCACGGCACTGATGGGTCGCACGATTATTTCTCGAATGCTGCTTAGTCTGGCGATTAACGTGTCCGCCATTCCCATTTCCAACGAAAAATCTCTGTCCTGCAGGACCAATGGCTGGAAGGGGAGGACGGCGAGGCTTCTGATCGTCTTCACAGAAACGGCTGCTGTTTCAGGCAGGCGCTTCCGCACGGTCGCGATGAACCTGTAACCGTGCCCGGGCACAGTCAGAATGTAGTGATTTTCGTGCCGATTTCCGCCCAGCACGCGACGAAGAATGGAGATGTTCTGATTAAGATTATTTTCTTCTACCACCGTGTCCGGCCAGATCGCTTTCATCAACGATTCTTTGTCCAGAACGACTTCGCTGTGCTCGACCAAATAAAGCAGTGTGTCAAACGCTTTGGGCGAAAGTGATCGCCACAGACCGTCGCCTCCTAATAGCAGACGTCGCGCCCTGTCTATGCGGAAATCGCCGAACTCATAGATCTGTGCCGGTTGAGGTTTATCCATGCCTTCAGAACTTCTCACAAAAATCTCAGGCCATTCTAAAGACTCTTGCGCCGATCGCAATGATACTCGCGCACGTCCCATGGCAACAAACGCTGGTCATAAAAGGAGAAGGATATGCAAATAGCACGAGATGTCGCCTCAACAACTGCTGGAAAAATGGGGACTCTGTTCGCGCGGAAGGCTTGGGTTTCGGGATTGACCAAACTCTCAGCAATCTGTCTGCTTTCTGCTTTGGCCGGGACGCAGGCCAACGCGCACCCTGGTCAAGTGGCTTGCTCCAATGCAACTCTGGTCGGCGATTACGCCTCCACAGTGAGCGGACAGCTTTTTCACGGGGACGGCACAGTGGAGACTCGACAGGGGCTTGTTATGACCCACTTTGACGGCCACGGGAACTTCACGCAAACCGACTATGTCTTGAACACCTCAAGCGGCACAACTTCTCCGACACCCGGCCCCATCGATCCCCAGACTGGATTCCAGAATCACGAATCAGGAACCTATCAGGTCAACGCGGATTGTACCGGAAAGCTGGAAATACACTTCGCTCCTCCGCCCGTACCAGGAGCCATCGGGGCCGTTCTCAAGCTATTTTTGGTGATCGGCAGTGAAGGCAATGCGCTGCGAATGGTAGTCACTTCCGTGACTCCTCCGTCCATCGTACCCAACGACATCTCTGGATTCACCCTGCATAGCGAAGGCTCGAGGTTGGGGCAAATTCAAGAAGGCAATTAGGCTGACCTAATTCTATGTGGTGGGCTGTGCCGGGCATACTCCAAAGCTCACCATATAGATCTTTAGCCAAGTCCGCTAAGACTTTTAATTTTCGTCGTGGTACATAATTAAATGACGGGAATGCTGATGGCATTGAAGGATTGACTTTAGTGGCTCAAAACACGAAAAGCATTATCACGCTACAGGCCAAACCCGAAGCGATCAGCATCGAAATCGAACGAACTGCGCTGATTGTGGTCGATATGCAGAATGACTTCGGTTCAAAAGGCGGGATATTCGACCGCATCGGCATCGACATCTCCGCGATTCAGAGAACCGTGGGACCGATTGCGAGAGTGGTTGCGTCCGCCCGCCAGTCCGGAATCCCGGTCATATACCTCAAAATGGGATTTCGCCCCGATCTCTCCGACGCCGGTCCTCCAGATGCCCCCAATCGGATCAAGCACCGCCAACACATCGGCGAGGCGATTCATGCTCCCAATGGGACGGAGAGTCGAATCTTAATCCGAGACTGCTGGAATACGGACATCGTAAGCGAACTCAGGCCACAATCCGATGACATCATGGTCTACAAGCACCGTTTCAGCGGTTTTTATCAGACCGATCTGGACGCCATCCTGCAGCGGCTGAACGTTAAGTATCTAGTGATCACCGGTTGCACCACAAGCGTCTGCGTGGAATCCACAATCCGGGATGCGATGTTCCACGACTATTCCTGTCTTCTGCTCGCCGATTGCGCCGCCGAGCCGGTCGGGAGCGAGCTGCCCAGAACGAACCACGAAGCTTCCCTTCTGCTGATCCAGGCATTGTTCGGGTGGGTGTCCGATTCTGCCCAATTCCTAAAGGCTCTCGAAGGGCGCGCTGCGGCTATACCCATCGCGCGCTAGCTATAGCTAAGCTGATCCTTCAGCCCGTCCGGGTTTCACGGTCTACAGCCGCCATTTCAGCGAGATAGCGCTAACGAGCTGCCTGAAACCCATCGGAATAAATTTAGACAACATCGGTCGCCCGTACGTTTCTTCGATTCGTACTTCGACCATGGATTCGTCGCGCCCCACAGTCTAAAGGGCAGTTTCAAATCCTCCTATCTCCTATCCCAGCGGCGCGTTGACGGGGTAGTACGCGCTGAGGGGAAATTGCTACAGCCATGGAACCTAAGGATGCGGGCCCGTAACCAAGTTACCGGTAAGCGTTAATCAGGCATGTGGCTTCGTGGAATCGACGTTCTTCTGGCTCTTTGGCAATTGGAAATCGATGTTGACAGTAGTTTCCATCTCGACAGCCTGTCCATTCAACATGAGCGGCTTAAACCTCCATTGCGCCACCGCATCAGTCGCCGCTTGGAGCTGGAATACCGAATCAGCGAGCTGGGCCGATCGCGGCTTCGCTGGTTAAGGTCGCATTCAGCGTGATCTCTGCTACCGGGCAGAAGTCCTATTAACTAACCAGAGTTGACCATTAGCTGATAAAGGAACTCCGTTGCCAGTTGTCTCTAGCTAAAGCTAGGGCTGCCAGGCAGTACGCACGAAGATCAACAGGATCATTGCGCACGACGCCAAAATAATCAGGCGACCGATGAAGCGCTTCGTGGTCACTTCGACCGGACGAGTGACCGTGAAGAAGAAAAGCCACGGGGGAGGGAGTGCGAGTACAATCGGCGCGACAGGTAGTTCCCGAGTGCGAGGTGCACTATGCGCAACGTGGCCGTATGGGTTGTGCTTCTCTTGTCAGCACTATTTCTTCCCCAATTTGGCTGTGAGCGAACCCGAACAAGTGCCCCCGAACCCCGGAGTCAACAGCCGGCTCTCCTGGGAGACCCCTCTCGGGAGACAGGTTCATGGGTGCGTGACCCCGAGCAACCCCCCGACCTTTCCACCTACGTCATTCACTTGAAGCAGATGGGCACCTTCTATGATGTTCCCGGCGAATACGGTTACGTGCTGGAAGGAGGCAATCACGGCTTCGAGTCGCTCTCGTTCATTCTCACCGAAACGCATCCGGGAGCTGGTCCCCCGCTGCATACGCACGCATGTGAAGAGGCGCACGTTTTGCTGGAGGGGTCGGCCCGCTACATCATCGGGAAGAGGACCTTCACCGTGCAGGCCCCGTATGTTGTCCGGATTCCTGCCAGCGTGCCGCACACGTTCATGAATACCGGTGACAGAGTTTTCCGGCTCATCGCAGTGCTTCCCGGTCAGAAGATTCCTTATACCGTGTTGGGACCGAACCCTTTGTTGAAGAAAAATCCGTGAGTAGAGGTGTACGGCACTCGTTTAAACATTCGAATGCCCGAGAACGCGGTTACCGGTAACTTGGTTACGGACCCGCACCCTCAGTTCCACCGCTGTAGCAATTTTCCCTCAGCGCGTACTACCCCAGCGGCGCGTTGACGGGCGAAGAGAAAGCGGCAATACTGGCGAGCGATGATTGGACAGCTTCGCGGCAGGCTTGCCGATAAACGCCCCAACCAAGTGATGGTCGATGTTGGCGGAGTGGGCTATTTGGTCGCCGTGCCGCTTTCCACGTTCGCCGCGCTCGGCGAGTTACACACTGAAGTAACTCTGCTGATTCACACTCACGTTCGCGAAGACGCGCTTTCGCTCTACGGATTTCTTTCTTCGCGCGAAAAACATTTTTTTGAGCTACTGCTCGGCGCTTCCGGCGTCGGCCCTTCGTTGGCGCTGAAAATTCTGTCCGGGATGAGCGTTGAAGAACTCGTACCCGCAATTCGCACCGGAGATCTTTCCCGGCTCACAAGAATTCCTGGTGTCGGCCGCAAGACTGCCGAGCGTATGGTCGTCGAACTCAAGGACAAGCTTGAAGCCGTCACCATTGCCGAAGAAAAATTTCCCGCTTCGAAAGCCGGAGTGGATGCCGATGTGGTCTCCGCGCTCACCAATCTCGGTTACGATGGCCGGGCCGCCGAAAATGCCGTCACGGAAGGCAAGCACGCGGTAGGAGTTTCCAGCTTCGAAAAACTATTGAAGGCCGCGCTGCAGGAATTGAGCGGCCCGCAAGGGAAGCACGTCGCTGCCGGAAGTTGAATTTTGATCGCAGCAATAACAGGGCAAGCGAGCCCGGATCAGAGGATTTGTGGTGGACGGAACCGCAAAACGTATGATTCCCTACAAAAATAAAGACGACTTCGGCCGCGCGGACCGATCCGAACGCATTGTTTCCGCCGCCGCGCACGACGAAGATCTGCGCCTCGACGCCAGCGTTCGCCCGAAAACTCTCAACGAGTACATAGGCCAGAAGCGCGTGAAAGAAAATATTTCCATCGCCCTCGAAGCCGCGCGCAATCGCGGCGAAGCGCTCGATCACGTGCTGCTTTACGGCCCGCCCGGCCTGGGCAAAACCACGCTCGCACAAATCATCGCCAATGAACTTAACGTGCCCATCAAGACCAGCGCGGGGCCGTTGCTTGAGCGCAAGGGTGACCTCACCGCCATCCTCACTTCGCTCGAATTGCGCGAGGTTTTCTTCTTGGACGAAATTCACCGCCTCCAGGCAGCTGTCGAAGAAGTTCTATATCCCGCTATGGAAGATTTTCGCGTGGACCTGGTCATTGGCCAGGGTCCCGGCGCGCGCATCCATCCTTTTCATCTCAATCACTTCACGCTGATTGGAGCCACCACTCGTGCAGGCCTCATCACCGCGCCGCTGCGTTCGCGCTTCGGCATCGTGCATCGTCTTGATTTTTATGAGCCGGAAGACCTGCTGATCATCATCAACCGTTCCGCAAAAATTCTGAACATCCAGATGGAAGAAGGCGGAGCCGAAGAGATTGCCGGTCGTTGCCGAGGAACACCCCGCATCGCCAATCGCTTACTCCGCCGCGCGCGTGATTTTGCCGAGGTGCGCGCCGCCGGAAAAATTACCCGCACTGTCGCGCAGGAAGCCCTCGCCATGCTAGGCGTGGACGAAAGTGGCCTCGATGAAGTGGACCGCAACCTCATGCTCGCGTTACTCGACAAGTATTCCGGCGGTCCCGTGGGCCTCGGCACTCTTGCCGCCGCGTTGTCCGAAGAGGAAGACGCCATCGAAGAAATTTACGAACCGTACCTGATGCAGATCGGGATGATCGATCGCACCCCGCGCGGCCGCGTTGCGACACCGCGCGCCTATCAATATTTCGAGAGGGAACTGCCGCGCCGCCAGCCGCGCCTGTTCTAGCGGGCTTAGGCTGACTTAAATGCTTAGCAGCTCTGCCGTCGTCATTTCGAGCCTGCCTGCGCAGCCAGGCTCGGCGAGGAATCTCTCTTGACTCAAACACTCGTCTACCTCTCGCTCGGTTCGAATCTACGCGATCGTGCCGCGAACCTGCGCGCCGCCATCGCCGCACTGCCCTCGGCAAATCTTCATGTGCATAAAGTTTCGTCCTTCTACGAAACCGAGCCTGTCGATTACCTCGACCAACCCTGGTTCCTCAATTGCGTCGTCGAAGGTGAAACCGATTCGCAGCCCATCGAGCTCTTGCATGCCCTCCGCGCCATCGAGTCCCAGCTTGGCAGCAGAAAAGCTTTCGCCAAAGGCCCGCGCCTCCTCGACATCGACATCCTTCTCTTCGGCGATCAATCGATCGTTACTCCCGAATTGCAAATCCCGCATCCTCGAATGCTCGAACGCAAATTCGTTCTGGCGCCTCTCGCCGAAATCGCGCCGCAACTCCAGCATCCATCCTGGCCGGCAACCGCGAGCGACCTGCTCGCGCGAAGCACCGATACCAGCATCGTGCGGCTTATTTCGTAGCTGGCGCCGACGAAACCTTAAACTCTTCACTCGCCAGCCTGCGGTAGATATCCGTTTTCTTTGCATCCTCCAGCCGTCTATCTAACATTCGAATAATCGGGTCGGTCAATGCCAGCAAGACCACTGAAGTGTACCGACACACCCGAAGAGGCATAGATCTTCTCCCTTTCTTTAGACACCTGTTGCCAGAAGCCAGTGCCGTGTCAGGCGAAAGTGCCTGAGTCTTGCGTTTCAATTCGTGCGGTGAATCAGGAGCCGGTGCAGCGTCATCACTTTCGGTTCTAGCGCATCCAGTTCAATCTGTGACAACCGCCCTTCGTTGATTTCCCGCCAACGGTACACACCTGGCTCCGTCTCTTCATGGATACGTCCGTTCAAGCGCCGCAGAAATTGTCCTGCGTCCTGTCGCGCTGGAACTTCACGATACCCTGGCCTCGTCAGCGCTTCCACCACATAGCTGCGCAACAATTTCTTCCAATACTGCCGGAACAAATCGTCCGAGGCGAAAATGTCGCTCCATGCGACTTCGCCTCCGTAAGCCACCACCACGCCGACCACGTGTTCGCCTTTTAGTCCGGCAGTCTGCCGCGCGAATTTTCGTTGCAACTCATCCACATACGTGTCCACGGAACCATTCACGTTGCGCGATTTGTAGATTTTGTTGTACGACTCCGTCGGCGCATCTTCCTGAATGGTTCGTGAAATGCGTGCCTCAGCAAGCGGTGCGGCCGCCGGTGCCGCCGCGGCGTTTCCGCCGCCACTTCCAACTCCCATCGGTGCCCCGGCAGATACTTCCGCCGTCGTACCGCTTCGCACCGCGCTCCATACGCGACTCTGATCCTGCTGCACGGCCGCCTGTTCCCGCACGCTTGGATGAACGATGGTCTTCGCATCCGTAAAATTTGCACCGGACGACCATCTCCCATGCTCCACGCAAAACACATCCAGCGGCAGCGGCTCCGATCCTGCCGGCACCAGCCTGTCTTTGCCGATAATGCGGTCCTGCTTCCCTCCGCTTACCAATTCACCTGCCAACAGCAACAGCGGCCGTTTGCTCCGGTTAATCAGCACCAATTGGTTCACCGACGCGCCATTCGAATACGCGGGCCGAATCCCACCGTCGCGGTTTCGAACCATTCCCTCTGTACCCTGCTCGCGCACTTGTACTTCGCCGCTTGCCAGCCCGTCGTCCAGCGTCAAAAACCAGCTCGTGTCCGTCGAATTCGCATTAACCACTGGGAAAATACTCAAATTTTCGTATGTGACCGGTTCCAGCAGTCGCCATCCGCCGTCCGCTTTTCCCGGCTCCAGTGCTGCCGTCCCGCCATAGACAAAGCCCAGCGCTCCAAGCGTCCCCAGCAAAGACAATCCCAACAATCCACCCACAAGACTGCCCAGTAAATTGCGATCCATAAAGACCTCCTGTGCTCGCGCCGTCAGCCTGCAATTCGGCCGGCCGTGGCGCGCCACACAGTGGGAACGCTGCCGCCGCAAAATCTTGCGGCGCTAAACAATATATTTAATGAAAGGAAGCTACCGGTTGGGATCGCCCAGGTTGGTGCGCAGCTTTCCCCGTTTGTTACGCGAATTTTCTGACTCTTGTTTCTCGTACTCGGCAATCTCCTCTTCCGAATACGAATACGAATCCCGCGAAGCAAACATCGAAGTGGTCCGGCTGGCCTCGCGCTTTTTCTTACGCAGCCCGCCAAACTCGTATCGTACTTGCCGCAGCGGCGCCGCAATCGCGTTCACTTCTACCAGCAGATCGCTTACTTTTTCCAGAAAATCGTGCAAATGATACGGTCGGACCACATACGGCAGCCGCGCCTTTTCCAGTGTGCCGACAAACTGGCTTCCCGCCATTTCCGGCACAAGAAACAATCCGCGCACTCGCCCGCCTTCTTCCGGCGGCACGCTCGCCAATTCCCGCAGCGTCAAATAACCCGGCGAGTCCAGTCCCAGCAATGCAATGTTTGCAATCACCAGCGACCATTCGCCGGTTTTCAATTCGTTGAGCAGTAATTTCGACTCGCCAACAATCCGCACCCGCCAACCCTCGGAATCCAGAACCTGCCGCAGCGCCGTCGCGCTAGGACCTTCCTGGTCCAGCACCAGAATATTCACGGGTTTCGGTTCTACGGGGAGAGGGGACGCCATACTACAAGTGTAGTTCTCGCGCTTTGCGGCAACCGCAGCTCGCTGCGCGCGGCACCCAAAGCGGCACCTGTACCAAAGGGCTACTGCCGGGGTTGGTGCTTCGGTCCGCTCGATTGGCCTTCCACCATTTGCAGCAAAATATCCGCTTTCGCCGGATTGCCCTGCGTAATCACTCGATACGTCGTCGTATTCATGAACATCAGTTGCTCGTTTACGGTGATCCGCGCGCTCAACGCGTACATGTGCTTCGGATCGATTTTGGTCGAGTCATAGTGCAGTTCGAACGGCAGTGGCACCTGGTGTCCCGCAAATGTGAATTTCTGCTCCGCGATCACTTTCGCCGGCGCATCAGCCAACGAAATGTCCAGCAGTTGCATGGTCAGCACCGCATTCTCTGGCATCGCAATCCGCTCGCGATAAGCCACCGTCCCGCTAACAACTCCCGCACTGGCTGCGTTTGCCGCCTTTTCCAATTTGCAGTTGTCAGCCAACCGCACCGACTGGCCTTCCTTCGCCTCTTCTTCCAAGAATCCTTCGTCGCCCTTGCTCCACCAAACCATTGTGCCATCCGAATATTTTGTTCCCGATGCCACTTCCACCTGTTTCATCGAATATGATTTACCCGCAAACACCACCCGCACATTTCGCTCTCGCAAAAACACCGTCGCTTTTGTCCCGCCATCACAGTTGTAGGAGAACTTTCTCATCATCGGCATGCGATGCGATTTTGGAGCCGCTGTTGCAGGCGGCATCTCCTGCGCCTTTGTCGTTAGCGACAACCAGCATGCTCCCACAAACATCGCAGCGCACATCGCGTTCCGCGTCCACATGGTCAAACTCCGATTCCACTACTCTCCGACAACCAAATCGCTCCCCGCGCGCACCCTCTTGTAGCCTGACCCATCCCAGAAAACCCTGCAAATCACTGGCGCCTTTTCTCGATTTGTGAAAAAAATTTGAATTGCGTCGCGCGACCATTCCGCATCCTGCGCAAACACGTTCGCCGGCGTCACGTCCACTCGCCGTTTCGATTTCAATTCATACAAAAACGCCGCGCCGCCCATCCCGGTGTGCGCATCGGTCGGCATCCCCGCTTTCGGATGCGAAACATATGCTGTCACCATCAACAAATCCGGATTTGCAGGATTCGTGCGAATGGTGTCCGAACTCATCACTTCATACCCATCCCCATACACCTCGCGAATTGCCGTTGAGGTCGGCGGACTCTCGGTTCGCAAGAAATAAAGTTTCGTGTCGTCAGACGCCAGCATCGTGTGCGCATCAAGCCATCCATGCAGCGCCCAAACACTCCCGGTACTCAACTGCAAAGCTTTTTCTGGCGACCCAGCCGGCATGGTCCACACCGTCCAGTCCGGTCCGCTGGATCTCATGAACGCGATGCGCGAATCGTCCGGTGACCAGAACGCCTGCTGTACTAATCCCCGCATCAACTCGGTGATCTTCCCGCTCACCGCGTCGTACATCATGATCGTGCGGTCCTTGCCTTGTTCGTCGTGTGTGAAGAGCAGTCGCTTGCCGTCGTGCGAAAGTGAAAGCTGGTTTCCTGCGGGTGCCACAATTTTCGTTACGCCGCTTCGCACCAACACCACCTTTCCTGCCGCATCGATAAACGCCATCGCCGCCGGCGCTTTGAATCCCGTAATCGGCGGCGGCAGCACTTTCTTTTTTTCCGGATCCTCATCATCCAGGTTCTTTTGCTTGAACTCCGGGAATTCTTCCGCAGCTATTTTCGCGCAGCCGTTCAAAATCCCGATCTGTGCGTGTGTCACCACCGCTCGAAATGAAGATTTGGTCTGCGCCGATCCTTCTGTACACGTCTCCCGCGACAATCGCACCGTCACGTCCCCGCCAGTTCCCGCATCCTTCGCTCGATATGTCCACGCCGTCCCCGAATCATCGGCCGAGATTTCTCCCGGCTCCAGCGTGATCGGCGGATAGCCCGCACGCTCCAATCGCTCCGCCCCCTTCATCCCAATTCGCACACTCCATTGCGGTTCCGCCCCGGATGCGACCAGTAAAATCGGAAAATGCTTCGATTGCGGCGCAGCAGGCGCAGGAGCAGCCTGAGGAACTCCCGGCCTTTTTGCGCCCCCGCCAGCGGTCGGAGCCTGCCCTGTCGGCTTCGCGGGCGTCTGCCCCAGCACGGGGTTCGCAATGGCTAACAGCACCATCCAGACCCAGCGCAATCGTCGAATTCTCTCGCGGAACATGTTGGCCTCAGGTCGCTGGCGGTCGCTCGACGAGGGATTACAGCAGATGCCTTCAGCGAACGCAATACAGCCCATACGGAGTGCGGCAGCCTGCTTGCCGCAGGCAAGCCCAGCTGCCGCCTTGCCGTGCAAAGACTCTGGGGTCCGTTATTCTGAACGAAGCGGGCCGACTTTTTCTTCCGCTTTCGTTTCCTGCGAAATCGTCGGGCCGGCGTAGTGAAGCCGCTGCCGCTCTGAGCGGCCTATGTCTCTCCGTCTCCAAGTACTAACTCCACCGGCACAGCGACTTGTTAGGATCTCTAGGCGAACAAAACACGAAAGTCCTTGACAAGGCGAAAGAAAAGCGAAATACTCAACGCGCATCGAGGTGGGCTATGTCTCCAGTTCTTTCCTCATCTAAATCGGCGGGCTTTCCTATCCGCCACCGCGCTCCATTCTCCTCAGCTTCTCTCTTTCCTGTTTGCCCTGATCATAGCCCTAACACACGGACCAGCGAGCGTGCCCCGCTCCACGGTCCGGGCAGCATCGCTCCGGATACTCCTAACAACGGCGGCTCGGATTGCCCTCCGTCTGCCATTCCTGCCTCTTGCGGGGATTCTCTCCGCAATGCGCAGGATTTCCGGAAGGATGCTGTTCTTGCTGTACCAGGCGCTGCACGCAGCACCGCAGCGCCGCTGGTCGGCATCGCCCGCCTCGCTTCCATTTCTCCTGCTGCTCCTACGCGCCGCACCTCGGGCGAACGCCCCGAATATTTTCTCCTCCCGGTGAAATCCATTCTCAACAAATGCGAATCCGGCCGCGTCCCTTTCGATTGGACCATCAATCCCTATCGCGGCTGCGAATTCGCCTGCAAATACTGCTACGCCCGTTATACCCACGAATTTATGGAACTGGACGGTCTGGCCTTCGAAAAAAAGATCTTCGTCAAAAAAGACGCCGCAGTTTTGCTAACTCGCGAGATCGCCACCAAGTACTCGTTCGCCGCCGGTCGCGAGGGCGCTCCCGAACACATCTGCATCGGCACCGCCACCGATCCCTATCAGCCTGCCGAAAAAGAATACAGCGTAACCCGTGCTTGCCTGGAAGAGCTCGCTCGCCACCACGGTCTCAGCGTTTCCATCACTACCAAATCCAATCTCGTTACTCGTGATATTGATGTGTTGCAGGAAATAGCCAAACACTCCCGCGTGTACGTGGACATAACCATTACTACGCTGCGTCCCAGGCTAGCCCGCCTTCTCGAACCGCGCGCTCCGCGTCCCGACCTCCGCCTTGCCGCCATCAGAAAACTCAGCGAAGCCGGCATCGCCGTAGGCGCTCTGGCCTCGCCCTTGATCCCCGGCATCACCGACAGTGAGGGCGAACTCGAAGCCCTGGCCCAAGCTGCAAAAGAAGCTGGCGCCCAATGGATCGCTTCCGGCGTCCTTTTCCTGATGCCCTCATCCGCCAAACAATTCTTGCCGTTCCTGAAAGAAAAATTTCCCCGGCTCACCCGCCAGTATGATTCCTGGTACTCGCGCAACGCCTACGCTCCGGAACCCTACCGCCAAAAAATCGCTGCTCGTCTGGCCCACATCAAATCCCATCTAGGTTTCTCGTTTCGGCCCTGGGACCAACTCCGCCACCCCGTGTCGCCCTCTCCCCAACTTTCGCTAGCCCTCTAATTTGCGGCACGGCATCGTAGCCTTCATCCCGTCTTCGGCTCAAGGAACGACGATTCGCGGCTCTTCCGGTTTCGGCTGCTCCGACTGCGGAAATTGTCTGCGTAAAAACTCAATAAATCTTCGCGAACGTGGTCTGCCATTCGATCGCAAACTTCCCATCCGGTACAAAAATACCGCAACATGGAACACACTCGAATCTTTCACCGCGGCGGAATTGCCTTTTTCAATCGCTTCTTTTTTGATTTCATCCAGAAACTTCGTCAGCGCCAAATACAAATCCCGCTGCATCGGAATTTCCGGCACTTTTTCGTACAACAAACCGCTTTGCAGGGTCTTGTACGTTCCTGCGAGCGCCACAACCGCTGCGAGCACATCCGGATCTGTCGCGGTCGGTTGGCCGCTCGCGAACTTCGCAATCTGGAACGCCAGCAGGCTCATCAATTGCTGCTGCGAATGCAAAATATCCTGCGGCAATCGTTCTTCGACGAACGGGGTGTCCCCGGGCAGCGCGCGCTTGTGTTCGTCTTCATAGCGGTGCGCCGCAATCAGGTACATACAATCCGCCGGGCAACCGATAGTGACTTCGCGCTCCGTTCCGCAGCACACCGGGCAAATCTGCCCGCCCTTCGCCGGACAAAAGCGCGTAGCTTTGCGCTTCCCACAAATCGGACAGGTCACAATTTCTCCTCTGCAATTGTTCAGCGACTGGGCAGCATACTCCGCGGGTCGACGAAACACAAAAACACCCACAGATGTATTAAGGATTAGTTTTTATAGCGCGGACTCTATGTCCGCGTCTTTCTTTTGGATTTTTTTCCGCGTGCGCTTGTGGCCGCGTGCGCAAAAGCCTCTACGCCATGATGACTTTGTTCTGGAATCGTCGCGCGGCAATCACCAGCAGAATGGTTCCCATGGTGAAAAGAGCCAAGGCATCCGGCCACAAATGAACGATCGTGGCGCCGCGCAGGATCACGCCGCGCGTGATATCTATAAAATATCGCGCCGGAACAAAATAGCTCAAAGCGTAGAAAAACTTGGGCATGGTTTCCAGCGGGAAAATGTAGCCGGAGAAAAAGATGCTCGGCAGGATGGTCAGAAACGCCAGCTGCATGGCTTCCGATTGCGAATTGGCTTTGCTGGAAATTAGAATTCCCAGCGACAACGAAACAAAAATATAGGGAAGGGAAAGGAACGCCAGCAAAATTACGTTGCCATGAATCGGCACGCGAAACGCGAAGCGCATGAACGTCAAGATCATACACAGTTCAAAGAATCCGATTCCCAGATATGGCAACAGTTTGCCGAGCAGCAATCCCATCGGCCGCACTGGGGTGACGAACAGCTGTTCCAGCGTGCCGCGTTCTTTCTCGCGCACGATGGAAAACGCCGTCAGGAATGTGGTCACATTCAGCAGCAGAATCGCCGTAAGGCCGGGGAGAAAAAAATTCGGCGAACGCGAATCCGGATTGAACAAGAGCTTCGGTCGCATGTCCACAGCAAAAGTTTCGTTGTTCACCAGCGCGCGCCGCAGCGATTCATCCAGACCGATCGCGGTGGTCACGTTGATCGCTTGCCCGGCCACGGACGAATCCGATCCGTCAATCAGCACCAGAACCTGCGCGCTCATCTTGTGCAGCAATTTATCGGAGTAATCGACGGGAATCTTGATGCCCACGTGCGCCTTTCCCGCGATGATCATGTTGTTCATTTCCTGATCGCTGTTCACGTAGCGGATTACGTGAAAGGTATCGGAGTTTTTCAGGCGGTCCAGAAGTTCGCGACTTTCTTGCCGACCGTCGGCATTGAACACCACGGTATTAATCTGCCGGATGTTGGTATCGATCCCGAAACCCAGCAACAGCATTTGCAGCAAGGGAATAATCAGCGAGAAAAACAGCGTTCCGAAATCGCGCCGCACATGCAGCGTCTCCTTATAAAAAACGGCGCGAAATCCGCGGAACATTTCACGCACGGTTGGCCTCGGTTTCTTTCGCGCCATTCGCCTGGTTTTTGTAGGTCAGCTCGACGAAAACATCTTCCAGGCTGGGCGCCAGCGGACGAATCTCCGCGACGACGATGCCTTGTTTTTGCAACTGCTCGCGCAAATCATCAAGGTCGAAGTGCTCTTCGATCAGCGCATGAATCGATTGACCGAAAATGGTAGCGCTGCGGATGCCGGGAATTTGCCGCGCCAGTTTCAACGCGCGCGTCACTTCCGGAGTGGTTATCTCCACTCGAATGGTCCCTGCGGGCGTCACATCGGGAAGTTCGCGCAGCGAATTCGGAGTGCCGTCGGCAATCAGCTTCGCAAAGTAAATATACGCGACGTGGCTGCAGCGTTCCGCTTCATCCATGTAATGTGTAGTCACAAAAAAAGTGATGCCGTGACCGGAAAGATCGAACAGCAGATCCCACAATTGCCGACGCGCGACCGGATCAATTCCGGCTGTAGGCTCGTCGAGGAAAAGGAGCTTCGGTTCGTGCAGCATTGCACAACCCAGCGCCAATCGTTGTTTCCATCCACCGGAAAGCTGCGCCGCAAGGCGATTCAGATACGGATCGAGACCATTCATCTGGATGATGTCGTCCATCCGTTTTTTCAGCCGGTCCGGACTCAATCCGTAAATGCGCCCGTAAAAAGTGAGATTTTCTATGACGGTAAGATCGGGATACAAACTGAAATTCTGCGACATGTAGCCGATACGTTCGCGTACCCGCTCCGCATCAGTGCGAACGTCCAGGCCTTCCACGCTGGCTTCGCCGCCACTGAGCGGCAACAGCCCAGTCAACATTTTAATCACGGTGGTTTTGCCGCTGCCGTTGGGTCCGAGGAAACCAAAGATTTCTCCACGTTTCACCGTGAAACTCACATCGTTCACAGCGGTAAAGTTTCCAAATTTCCTCACCAGTCCGCGCGCTGAAATCGCGGGATCGGGCGCATCCCCTCCGCTGTACACTTCCGGTTCGTTGTTCGCTTTGGCACCGTTTGCGGGCATCGCTATTTCTCGCCCAGAAGTTTTACGTCCGCGGCCATTCCTGGCAGCACGCGGTGCGATGAGTCGTCGATGCGAATTTTCACGCCGAAAACCTGGTGCACTCTTTCTTCCCGCGTCTGTACGTTGCGCGGCAAAAATTCCGCTTGCTGGTTGATCTGTTCGACCGCGCCGCCGAAGACCTGCTTGCCCACGGAATCAACGGTGATCTGGGCTTTCTGGCCGACGTGTACGCGGTAAATTTCGGTTTCGGGGATATAGATGCGCACGTAAATTTCATCGCGCTCGAGTAAAGTTGCTACGGGCGTGTTGGGCGAAATCAAATCGCCGGGGCGGACATCGAGAACTTCCACGGACGCGGCACTGGGCGCGAGAACTTGGCGTTCGCGAAAACGCGCTTCGTCGTATGCCATTGCCGCTCTCGCCGCGTCAATGTCTTCAGGGCGGTTGCCCCGCACATATTTATCGAGAGTGGCCTGGGCCTGCAGATAGCGCGCTTCCGCGCCGGCGATTTCTTCGGGACGGTAGCCACGTTGCAATTCGTCGAGTTTATGCTGCGCGTTATCCGTTTGCGCGACTGCCATTTTCCAGTTTGCTTCGGCGGTATCGCGCTGCTGTTTGGAAACAAGATCTTTTTTGGCGAGCGCGTCATAGCGCTGAAAATCAAGACTGCTGCGGGTCTCGTCCGCGGCGGCGCGATCGACGTCGGCTTGCGCGGCAGCGATATCCTCCTTACGATAGCCGTTCTTGCGCATCTCGTAATCCGCTTTGGCCTGCAGAGCCGCGGCGCGCACTTCCTGGATATCCTCGCGGCGGTAACCGCGCTTGGCTTTTTCGGCGTTAGCGCGGGATTGCGCGAGCGAAGCAAGAAGTTCCTTGTCGTCAAACGTCATCAACACTTGTCCGGCCGTGACGATCTCGCCTTCACGCACCAGAACCTTGTCGATGCGTCCGCCAACCTCGGAACCTACGCGGATGTTGCGCGCTTCCACGGTTCCGGAACCCTGCAAGCCGTTGTCATGATGGAACCATCCGCCGAACAAAACTCCCGCGGCGATAACGATTGCAATCAGGACGGTCACGATGATGAGCGGCTTAAATTTCATTGTTTGTCTCCGGCTTTTTTCTTGCGCTTTGCACCTTTCGCGGATGGACGAAAAGCAATTCCAGTCCATAACACGCTCAGCGACTGTTCTATGCGCTGGGTGAGCGAAGCATCGCCGGCCAGCGACCAGAAAAGCAGGGTGCCAAAAATCGTCTGTCGCCAGACTTGCGCGATCTCTTCCGGCGGCAAATCAGTGCGAATCTCGCGGCGTTCCTGGCCATGGCGGATCAGTTGTCCGAGCAAAGCACGGTTGCGATCGTGAATACGCAGCATGGCCCCACGCACACGCACCGACGAAAGATTGGCCTGCAGCAGCGCGCGAACGATCGCCGGATTGCGGATGGGTTCTTCCGTCATGCGAAGGACGAGCATGCGCAGAACTTCCTGCATGGGCAAATCAGATTGCTTCGTATCGTGGACAATGGCCTCCAGCTTTCCCAGCTGCATTTCGCCAAATGCCATGAGAATGTGTTCCTTGGTGGGGAAGTAGTTGAAGAAGGTTCCTTTGCCGACGTCGGCAGCTTCGGTAATGTCCTCGACGGTGGTTTCGGCATAACCCTTTTTTCCGAACAGAGTGAGCGCGGAGCGGAACAGGCGTTCGCGAAGGTCAGCGCTGCGGCGAACGCGCCGTGATGCCATGGCGGCTTTGCGAGAGGAGAGACTGGAAAGTGAGCGGCGGATCATGACTGCCCCTCATAAATGACTATAAGTCATCGCAGGACAATTTGCCATCGAAAATGGAAAAGCGCCTTCCGCGAAGCGGCAGAAGACGCTTTTTCCAAGATGGCGCTAGGTACGCGACCAGCTATTTGAGCGAAGTAGGGTCAGAGAGATTCTTGGGAGTTTTCTTGTTCAGATAGTCGACGAGGACTCGGCCGGAAGGCGGGACGCGGACCAGGCCTTTGAAGATGATGTCTTTGGCGTCGAGCTTCTTCCCGTATATATTTTCGTTGGCGCTGTTGTCCGGACGAACGGTGGAGCCTGCGAGAGAGATGCCAGCGAAGAGCCCGCGAGCGCGAGAGTAAGAAAGAACTTCAGCACGCAAGGTGACGTCGGTGGAAGCTTCGGCGTTGCGGCCTTTGGGGCCAGCGGCAGCGGATGCGTCAGCCCCGAGTTTAACTTTGCTAGAGAGAATGGCGCGAGCGCCGCGTGCGTTCGTTACGAGGAGAACAAAATCCGTGGCTTGGCCGCCGAGTTGGAAGCCAACGCTTGCGCCTTCCAGAGCCATCATGGTGGGAGCGCTCCACGGACCAGTGAAATGCTCGCCAGTACGGCAGGTCATGGCGCCGCGGCCGTAGCTGCCGCCGACTACGAATGCAGCTTTCAGGACCGACGGATAAACGATGATGCATTCTGCTTTGTCGATGAGGTCCTGCGGAATGTCATCAGGAATGTCCATGATTTCCTTGAGGACGGTACCGCAATTTTCCAGGCGTTCTGCTTCCTTACTGTCCGATTTCTCCTGAGCGCCGAGCGGTAAACCCAGCAAGGCCAGGCCGAGAATCGTTGCCATTGTCTTTTTCATTTTGCTTTCTCCTTTGCAACTGATGCGCTCGCCGGCGTGGGAGTTTGGCAATATCGTGCGAGTTGCGGAACCCCGAATCCAGTATCGAAGGTGGGCGGCTGTCGCCGCTGCCCGCTTCGAGGAAGTGTTCCGTGGCGTATGGAATATACTTGGCTTGACGGGAATATTCCAGCAGGAGAAAAGTGGAGCCTATGTTCAGGGCGCGAAGCGTTCGAGTGTGGCTGATTTGTGCTGTGGTCGCCTTGTGTTTCGCGGCAAGCGGTAAAGCGCAGGATGCAGGGCAGCCGCAAGAGACTACGCGATCCAATGCAAGCAGCCCGCAGGGCCAGGAGAAGTGCTGCGCGAGCGCGACGCACGATGCCAAGGCCGGCGGTGAACAAGCAGCGCCGAAGCTGTCTTCAGTGGACCTCTTTGCAGCACGAGCGCGAATTATTCTGGGAAGCGGGCAACCGGCAAAAGGCGATTGGGGATTGCTGATTGCGGATGGCGGCACTGGTCAGGTGCTGTTTGCGGAAAATGCCGACAAATATTTTGTGCCGGCTTCGAATATGAAATTGTTTACGACGGCGCTGGCGCTGGCGAAGCTCAGCCCGGACTTCCGGTTTCGAACCACGCTTGAGGCGACAGCCGAGCCGAATGCGGCTGGAAAACTGGAGGGGCCGCTTTACCTTGTGGGGCGGGGAGACCCGAACCTTTCGAACCGCAAGTTCCCGTATATGGCCAAGGAGGAATTCGACGGGCCATCGGAAAAAGTGATTGCAGAAATGGCGAATGCGATTGCCGGGAAAGGAATCAAGGAAATTTCCGGCGACATTGTTGGTGACGAAAGTTATTTTCCGCGGGAACGCTATCCGAACGGCTGGGAAATTGACGACATGGTGTGGGAGTACGGCGCCGCGATTTCGGCAATCGTGGTAGACGACAATACCGTGCAGCTGACGTTGACCGCTGGCGAAAAGGCCGGGGATCACGTGGATGCGGTGGTGGTGCCGAGTGCACCCGAATTTACGGTGGACAACCAGGTGATTACGTCGGCGGCGGGCGTGAAGTCTGACCTGACGCTCAAGCGCGAACCTGGTTCGAACGTGGTGACGCTGCTGGGGACGCTGCCCGCGAAGAGCAATCCGCGGAAGTTGACTTTGGCGATCCAGGAGCCTGCGCTGCACGCGGCAGCGATGCTCAAGCGTCTGCTGGAAGATCGCGGCATCAAAGTGGATGGAACGGTGCGGAAGCTTTCTCTGCCGCCGGGCGCGCCAGAGGGAGAGAAGCGGGTGGTGCTTGCAGAACACCGATCGATTCCGCTGGGAGACTCGGTAAAACTGGTGAACAAAATCAGCCAGAACCTGCACACGGAAATGTTGTTGCGGACGGCAGCGAGGCAGGATGGAGCGTGGACGACGCCGGAAGATCTGGCGAATTATCCGACGTCGTTTTACGCGGTTGCGGGAATTCCGTCGGGCGACGTTGTGCAGACGGATGGGTCGGGCCTCTCGCGGCACGATTTGGTGACCGCGCGAGCGTTGGTGGCGCTGCTGCTGTATGCGCAGAAACAGCCGTGGTTTGAAGTATATTTCGCATCGTTGCCAGTAGCAGGAATCGATGGGACGCTGGAAGACCGCATGAAGAACAGCATTGCCGATGGAAGGTTGCACGCAAAGTCAGGATCGGTGGAGCATGTGCGTACGCGATCGGGTTATGCGGATTTGTCGAACGGGAAGCGGCTGGTGTTTTCGTTTTTGAGCAACAACATGGGATCGAAAGGGCATGAAGCGACTGATGCGTTGGATGCGTTGAGTATCGCGATGATGGAGGAGTTTGACGCGGCGGGAGCGGCTTGTTGCGTGAAGGCGCAGTGAGAAGCGGCGGGAAGGAATATAGAAAAAAGAAAATGCCAAGGGAAGGACAGCGGCGTAAAGCCGCTGCTGCACAAGGCAGGAATAAGGCAAGAGCAGAATGAGTCGAAGCACGGAAGAGGTTTTGGAGTTTGACAAGCTGCGGAAATTGCTGCGGCAACGGACGACGTGTGCGCCGGGGCGGCGTGCGGTGGAGCAGCTGGTGTTTTCGCGGGATGCGGAGTTTTTGCGCGGACAGTTTGCGTTGATTCGCGAAGCGCGGGAATGGCTACGAAGCGGAAATGAATTGGGATTTGGCGGGCTGGCTGATCCGGAGAGCTGGTTGGAGAAAATTTCAGGAATCGGAGTGGCGCTGGAGCCGGCGGAATTTCTGGATGCGGCTTCGCTGCTGGAAACTTCCGCGTGGTTGCGCGGGCAATTTCGCGAAGAGGCGGCGAAATTTCCGTTGTTGACCGCGGCTGCGGCGGGAGTGGGGGATTTTCGCGAGGTGCTGGCTACGATTCGGCGGAGCGTGCTGCCGAACGGAGATATCAGCGATGACGCGTCGCCGATTTTGCGGCGGATTCGCGTGAGCATGGTGCAGACGCGCGAGGCGATTCAGAAAACGCTGAGGCAGATTTTGCGTTCGCGGAACGCTGAGGCCGGGGAAGACTACGTCACGCTGCGGAACGAGCGGTATGTGATTCCGGTGCGCGCGGAGACGCGGCGGAGCACGCCGGGAGTGGTGCACGGAGCGAGCGGAACCGGGCAGACCGTATTTTTGGAGCCCTTCGAAACCGTCGAGCCGAATAACCAGCTGGTGCAGCTTTCGGAAGATGAAGCGGCGGAGATTTTGCGTGTGCTGCGGGAATTAACAGAACGTTTGCAGGCCGTGCGGCCGGCGCTGGTTGCGGCGGCGGAAACGATTGCGCTGCTGGATGGAGGCTTTGCCCGAGCAAGATTTGCGCGGGATTTTGATGCGGCGTTGCCGGAGTTTTCTGAAAACGGTGAGTTGCGGCTGGAAGCGGCGCGGCATCCGATGCTGGAAGATAAGTTAAGGCACGAGAACCGCGCGATTGTGGCGATGAATCTTTCGTTGAATCGCGAAGAGAGATTATTGGTGATCAGCGGGCCAAACACTGGCGGGAAAACCGTCGCGCTGAAAACTACGGGATTGGCGGTGCTGGCGGCGCAATCGGGAATCCCGGTGGCGGCGCAGCGTGCGGTGCTGCCGCTGTTCGATCACGTGCTGGTGGATATCGGAGATGAGCAGTCGATCGCTGCGGATTTATCCACGTTTTCGGCGCACATGCTGAATCTGAAATCGATTCTGGCGACGGCGACGGCGGAATCATTGCTGCTGGTGGATGAAATGGGAACGGGAACGGCGCCGGAAGAAGGGGCGGCGCTGGCAGTGGCGTTGCTGGAAGAATTTCGCGCGAAGGGATGTCTGGTGCTGGCGACGACGCACCACGACCGGTTGAAGGCGTATGCTTCGACTGCAGGGGGCGTGTTGAATGGCGCAGTGGAATTTGACGATGTGAATTTGCGGCCGACGTATCGATTGATGGTTGGAGTGCCGGGAGGATCAAGCGGAATTGCGATTGCGCGACGCCTGGGATTGTCGGAAGAAATTATTGAGCGCGCGCGTGCGCTGCTTTCACCGGAATCGCGCGAAGCAGCGGATTTGATTGCGTATTTGCATCGCAGCCGCGAAGAGCTGGATCGTATGCAAAAGCAGATGGTGGAAGAGCGGCATGCGTTGGAAGAAGAGCGCGCGAAACTGCGGACGGAGTGGGCGGGACGGCAGCAGAAGCGCATTGCGGAGCTGGAAGCGCAGTTTGCGGAGATGCAGAAGCGCTTTGAAGAAAATGTGGCGCGTGTGGTGGAAGCCGTGAAAGAGCGCGAGTTGCGCGGGCAGATTGAGAAGACTTCGCGGAGGAAATTGAGTGAGGTGCGGAGTTCGGCGAGGGAAGAGCTGAACGCGGCAGTGGTGCAGACAATTTCTGAATCGCAGGCGGGTTTGGGAATTGCTGCGCGCGATGCGGGGCCGGTGAACGCGGAGTTGCTGCAGCCAGGCGCGAAGATTCGCGTGCGGGGGTTTTCGAAGCCGGTGATTTTGCGGCGGTTGGATGGGCGCAATGCGGAGATTGCAGCGGGGCCATTGCGGATGAAGATTGCGGCGGAGGAGATTGTTGGCGTGGAGTCTGTGCCTGGCGGAAAGATTGCGAGTTCAGGAGTGGCAAGCGGTTCGGTGAGCTCTCCATCGCGATTTGGTGCGGCGAACGAAATTAATGTGATTGGGCAGACAGTGGAGCAGGCTACGGAGCAGGTGGATAAGTTTTTGGATGATGCTGCGATGGCACATTTGCCAAGCGTGCGAATTATTCATGGACATGGAACCGGAGCGTTGCGAAAAGGATTGGGCGACTTTCTTCGAACGCATCCGCTGGTCGCAAGTCATGCAACAGAAGCCGAAGAACGCGGCGGAAAGGCGATCACCATCGTAGATTTACGGAACTGATTATGGCGGAAGCGGGATCATTTGCGGAGAAGGTGAAGCAGCAGGCGGATATTGTCCGGGTCATCGGGGAATACGTTGCGCTGAAAAAGGCTGGGCAGAATTTCCGCGGACTGTGCCCGTTTCATGCGGAGAAGACGCCGTCGTTCAACGTGCATCCGACGAAGCAGATTTATCACTGCTTCGGGTGCGGACAGGGCGGCGACGTTTTCAAGTTTGTGATGGAGATGGAGAAGTGCGCTTTTCCGGAAGCGATTCGAATCGTCGCCGAGAAATGCGGGATCGCGCTGCCGCGGGCGAAAGAGCGTTCGCCGGAAGAGCGCAGGGAAAATCAATTGCGCGCGGTGTTGGTGGAAATTCATCGCGAGGCGCAGACATTTTTTGTGAAGCAACTGGAAGGGACGCTGGAGGGAAAGGCCGCGCGGGCGTACTTGGAAGATCGCGGCCTGGATAAGGACACGGTCGAGCGGTTTGGGATTGGCTATGCGCCGAGCGGTGGCGACTTGATGCTGCGGCATTTTCGTGGCAAGTATCCGGAGAAAACTCTGGTGGAATCTGGACTGATTTCGCGGGATCAGAGCGGGCGGCACTTTGATCGGTTTCGGCGGCGGATAACTTTTCCGATCGCGAATGAGAGCGCAAAGATTGTGGCGTTTGGCGCACGGGCGCTGGGCGATGACCAGCCGAAATATCTGAATTCGCCGGAGACACCGATTTATTCGAAGAGCAATGTGCTGTATCACCTGGACCGCGCAAAGGACGCGCTACGGCGGGCAGACTTTGCCGTGCTGGTGGAAGGCTACATGGACGCGATTGCGGTGGCGCGCGCAGGAATCAGCAATGTGGTGGCGAGTTGCGGCACGGCGTTGGCGGAATCACAAATTAAATTGTTGGGGCGATTTACGAAACGCGTAATCGTAAATTACGACCCGGATGTTGCAGGGCAAGCGGCTACGGAGCGATCACTGGTAGCGCTGCTGGAGCAGGATTTTGAGGTGCGAGTGCTGGCTCTGCCACCGGTTGGAGACAAGAAGGCTGATCCGGACTTGTACATTCGAGAAAAAGGTGCGGACGCGTACATCAAGCAGGTGAAGGAAGCGCCGCCTTACGTGGATTATTTGATCCGGCGTGCGAGTCAGATGGATTTGACGACGGGCGAGGGGAAGAAGCGCGCGGTGAATTTTCTTTTGCCGTATGTGCAGAAAATTCCCAACAGCATTTTGCGGTCAGAGTGGGCCACGCGGATTGCGCAGCAGTTACGGCTGGACGAGCCGGTACTGCGAGCGGCGTTGAGCAAGGCGGCGACCGAGCGGCGGAGCGAAGTGAAACTGCGGCCGGAGCTGGTGCGGCAATCAGCGCTGCCGGCAGAGCGGAGGTTGATTCGGATGCTGGCGGAGGCGGACGGATTCCGGAGAGAGCTGGCGCAGCATTTGCAAACTTCACAGCAATATATGGGACTGGAAACGGAGAAGATTTTTGCGGTGCTGATCGGAGCGACTCTTTCTGGCGAGCCGTTTCATGCGGCTGAAGTCGGCGCACAGCTGGCGGATCGCGAGCGGCGGCTGTTTTTTGAAATCTTATTCGAGGATGCGCAAGATCCGGCGTGGGAAGAAGCACAGAGCTGCCTGGACACACTGGCGCGGAAGCAAATCGAGCGCGAGTTGACAGATGTGCAAAGGGGAATCGAGGCGAATCCCAAGGGGGCGGCGATGACCGAGTTGTTGACGCGGAAACAGGAGCTGATGCGGCGGCTGGCGTCGGCGGACTGAGCGGGTTGGCAATTCGCGGGAATCCGGAAGTAAAATATTGACGAGGCGGGAGTTATCCATGTAGCGTAAGAGGGTTTTTCGGGTAACGGTTTTCGGGCTAACTGCATCTATACTTATGTAGTTAGCGGCGGGGATCGGCCCCTCAAGGTGCGAAACGGGCAGCGCTTTGGATCAAGTGGGCGAGCGAAAAACAGCGGCGCGGCGCAGCGAGCTTCACAAAAAATTGATTAGTGAGCAGGGGCTGAGTCTCCGAACGTGCGTTTGCGCGTCCCGCCCAACGTGTCTGATAACGAGATTATTGGCCGGCTTCGCGGCCAGACTTGAGTTGACCGTTCTGCGGTCGCAGTTAAAATGTCCGCGACGCCCGCGGAGAGCACGAAAGCTGACCGGAACGCTTTCGGGATGCCCGTAGATTGCTGGAGGAGTTTGTGGCGCAAGGTCTTGAAGAAAAATACGAAGCAGTACGCGCGCTGATTACGGTTGGCAAAGAGCGCGGCTACCTGCTTTATGACGAAGTGAACGATTCGCTTCCCGCCGAAGTGCATTCCTCGGAAGAAATTGACGATCTGCTGACGACCTTCGAGCGGAATGGTATCGAAATTTACGAGGATCAGGCAGCGGCCAAAGCGGCGCGCGCGGTGGAGTTGTCCGTCGAACAAACGGAGCGCGACGGCGCGGTGAAGGATGATGCGCACGCGGAGGAAGGTGGCAGTGACCTGGATTTGACTCCAGGTTCGATGGAAAAGACTAACGATCCCGTGCGCATGTATTTGCGCGAGATGGGAACAGTGCCGCTGTTGACGCGCGAAGGCGAAGTGACGATTGCCAAGCGCATTGAGCGCGGGCAACTAGTGGTGATGAAGTCGATCACGCGTTCGCCGATTGTTATTAAAGAGCTGATCGCAGTCGGCGAGGATTTGCGCAAGGGTGCGCGGTCGATCAAAGAAATCGTGCAGTTTGACGATGAAGAGCTGACCGAAGAAAAAATCGCCAACAAGACCAAGCAGACGCTCAAGTACATCGAAAAGATCGCGAAACTATACGACACGGCGCTGAAGCAGGCTGTGAAGCTGGACAAGACGCCGAAAGCGAAAAAACGCACGTACATTCGGGCGAAGTGGGATGTTGCGCGTACGCGCGTGGGAATTTCGCTGGAAATTCGCGGGATCGATTTTAACCCATTTGAAAAGAAGCGGCTGATCGACAAGATGCGCGGAACGGTCGAACGGCTGCAGTCGCTGGAACGCGAAGCGGGGCGGCTGGAGCGGCGCGCCGATGTGGCGAAAGGCGATGTAGCGGCCGAAGCGCGCAAGGAATTGCGCACGCGGCGCTCGGAACTGAAAGACATCGAAGACGCTAGCGAAGTCGGATTGACCGAGCTGAAGCGCACGCTGACGTTTATTCATCGCGGCGAAGCGGAAGCGGAACAAGCCAAGAAAGAATTGATCGAGGCTAACCTGCGATTGGTGGTTTCGATTGCGAAAAAATATACCAACCGCGGATTGCAGTTCCTGGATTTAATTCAGGAAGGCAACATCGGGTTGATGAAAGCGGTAGACAAGTTCGAATGGCGCCGTGGATACAAGTTTTCCACGTATGCGACTTGGTGGATTCGTCAGGCAATCACACGCGCGATTGCTGACCAGGCACGCACCATCCGCATTCCCGTACACATGATCGAGACGATCAACAAGCTGGTGCGCACCAGCCGGCAGCTAGTGCAGGAACTGGGACGGGAACCGACTAGCGAAGAGATTGCCAAGCGTATGGATATACCCGTATCCAAGGTGCGCAAGATTTTGAAGATTGCGCAGGAGCCGATCTCCCTTGAGACGCCGATTGGCGAGGAAGAGGACTCCCACCTGGGCGACTTCATCGAAGACAAGGCTGTAGTTTCGCCTTCCGATGCGGTGATTAACCTCAATTTGAAGGAACAAACTTCATCGGTGTTGAAGACGCTGACGCCGCGCGAGGAAAAAGTCATCAAAATGCGTTTTGGGCTGGACGATGGGAGTGAGCATACGCTCGAGGAAGTTGGCCAGTCGTTCGCGGTCACGCGCGAACGTATACGGCAGATTGAAGCCAAAGCGCTGCGCAAGCTACGCCATCCATCGCGTTCGCGCAAGTTGCGCGCGTTTCTGGAAGGGCCATCGCGAGATTACTTATAAGAAAATAGAAAGTGAAATTGGAAAACGGAAACGCCTCCGGAAACGGGGGCGTTTCTGTTTTTCCGGGCAGTTCGTTCTCCCACAAACTGGTTTCAATATTGGCAAAGCACGCAGAAAATGATCGTAATAGAATGAACGTTCAGCCGAAAGGAAGATATGCGTATTGCGCAGAAGATGGCAGCGGGTGGGTTGGTGGTGGCGCTGGCGGCAGCAGGTTATGGGATTTTTGTTCTCGGGCGTCCCTCGGCGGTGTCCGCGAAAAAAAAGGCGGCCGCGGCGGAAGTCGCGTTGGTAGATCAGACGCCGGTGAAGACGGCGCAGCAATTGGCGCAACTGGCGGATACGCCGGAAGAGCAAAAGCTGGCCAAGGAAGCATTGCGGCTGAGCGATTGGGAGCTGGATTTATCTTTCAACATTGCGCTGCAGGATGCGGAAGCGCACCCGCCGGAACTTTCCGCGGAGGCCAAAGAGATGCAGGCGCGGCTGCGCAAGGCGCAGAACTTACAGCAGGCGCTGCAGGCGCAGGTCGACCAACTCACGGCGGAAATTGCCAAGGCCAGTGCATCTAAAAAGGATGCCTTGCAGGATCAATTGGACCTGGCCAGGGCCAGCCTGGACGTGGCGACGAACGATGTGGACGATGCCAAGCGCGATTTGAGCGACGCCGGCGGAAACGTTCACGACCGCATCGAAAAAATGAAGGAGCAGCACGAGGCCGCGGACAAAGCTCAGGTCAACGATGGAACGAAATTTCCGACCGCAGGGCCGGAACAACTGGGAGTCGTGCATCGCGTGCAACAGTGGCTGGCGCTGAACAGCAAGAAAAAATTATTGCTGGCCGGAAAAGCGGAAGCCGACAGTCTGGCTGCATCGCTGGCGGAGCAACACAACGCGCTGTCGGCGCAGGTGGACGCGGAAAAATTCAATTCGCCGGACTTGGCGGCACACTCGAAGATGGCGGATGCGGTGAATGGCGCGTCGCCGGGACAATCCGCTGCCACAGCGGTGACGGAGAACCTGCGCAAGACGCGCAGTGCCGCCGACTCCAAGGCCGTGCTGGCAACAACCAAGGCAATCACCGCGGACCAGCGAAACCTGACCAACCTGGACAAGAGAATCGATAACGAGAAGGAGTTGTCACAAACCTACGGCGAGTGGATAGACCTGGTAGGGGAAAGGCAACGCCCGGTGCTGCAGCGCATGCTGATCGGCATCGTGATTGTGCTGGGGATTGCGTTGGTCGGATTGTTTTTTAACACCTGGCTGGAAAAATTGCTTGGCAAAACGCACCTGGATCAACGGCAGGTGCAAACCTTGAAAGCTACCGCGCGCTTGACGGTACAAGTGGTAGCGGTGCTGCTGATCCTACTGGTGATTTTTGGCCCGCCGAGTCAGTTGGGCACGTTCCTGGGACTTGCGGGAGCTGGACTCACCGTGGCGTTGAAAGATTTCATCGTGGGCTTCTTGGGCTGGTTCGTGCTGATGCGAAAAAACGGAATCCGGCTGGGAGACTGGGTGGAAATTAATGGCGTGACGGGAGAAGTGATCGAGATCGGTTTGTTCCACACGGTGCTGCTGGAGACAGGAAACTGGACGGATTCAGGCCACCCGACGGGGCGGCGGGTGACGTTTACGAACAGCTACGCCATCGAGGGACACTACTTTAATTTTTCCACTTCCGGGCAGTGGCTATGGGACGAACTGCAAGTGGTGCTGCCGACGGGTGAAGATCCCTATCCAATGATCGACGCAATTCAGAAGTGCGTCGTCGAAGCCACGCAAGCAACCGCAAAAGAGGCGGCGCTGGAATTGCGCAACGCTGCCGGAAGCCGCGATATCGGTGCGTTCAGCGCGGACCCATCCATCAATCTGAGGCCGGTACTGGGCGGGATTGAACTTTCCGTTCGATATATCACGCAGGCAAATCAGCGTTCGCAATTGCGAACCAGGCTGAATCAGGCGGCGGTTGAATTGCTGGGAAAACGGAATGTGAAGAGTGTTTCCGCCCCCGCGCCTGCGCCGACTCCTGCGTCGTGAAGCGGGGCGAACATGTCAGTCCATCCCGGGCAAGCTGAGGCGCAGCATGCCGCGTCCCTGCAAAACAAGCTGTCTGTTGTCCCATTCATTCCTAAAACGTGGGTCAATTGGTGGAATGCGAAGAGAAGTATTGCGCGAGGCCGGCGGTAAGCTGTTCGATTCCCGCGTTTACACTTTTCTGTAACGATTCAACGACCGCAGTAACCGATTTCTTTTCGACTGGCTCGTCGTGCGAGTAACTGCCCGTCCAGACTACGCTGCCGGACTTCTGATCAAACAGTTCAAGTTGGACGTTGAAGCGCGCTTTAATTCCGGCGGGATCGTCAACTTCGTTCAACGAAGAAAGGTGGCCGCGCAAAAGATAGTCGCCACGGGCGGTACTGGAAATGCGCTGCACGGATTTGTATTGACCGGAACGGCGGAGCCGCTGAACGAGAAGGTCTTCGATCATTTCCGTGGGGGGCTCGGTCCAGCGATGGTATTCATCCACGCCCATTTCCACATCGCTCATGCCGTAAACGACGCGGTCGTCACGCAGAATGCGGGGAGCAGTCAAACGGCCGACGAGAAGCGAAACCTGGAATGGTGCAGTGCTGGATTGCGTTGCGACAGGAGCGAGGTTCAGACGGTAATAGCGCGGCGACTTTGCGGATACGCAGCCCGCGGCAAGACACGCGAGAAAAATTGTCCACCAAGCGAGACGTCTCATTCCGGTTCCCCTCAATCCGGTTTCGAAGCTTTTCCGGGTATATGCGCTGGCGGCAACGCGGATCGCAGCAGCGTGTACGGCCGCTGCTTCAGCGTTTCCGTGAACTGGCGCAAATTTTGCGAAGCTTGCCGGAAATTGCTCAGGATATCGTCAATGTTTTCGCCGTTGGCATTCAAGGTACGATCCAACTGATCGGTCACATTGTTGGCGGTCTCCAGGACGTGGCGCAGCTCGACGATGGAGTCGCGCAAATCGGAGCGATTCTCCGCGATGGTGCCTTCCAGTGTGTTGATGGTTTTCTGCGCGTCGGCGTTGGTCTTCTTAAGATCATCCAGCAGCGGCGCGATTCGCGCGCTGGCGTCATCAAAATGCGTGATGGTCGAGTGCAGCGGCTTGCGATTTTCATCAAGCACGCCGCGAACGGTTCCCAGACTGGCACTTAGGTTTTCGCGGTTTTTGTCGTTCAGAATATCGTTGACGCGCGCAACCGTGGTCTGCAATTCAACGATGCGCTGGTTGAGATTGTCCAGTAGGACGCGAGCTTGCGGGGCGAGGTCGGCGAGTTCCGCCTCCAGATCGCCGAAGCCCACATACTCACTGGATTTGAGCGTGGAACCCGAAGGCGCGCGTTGCGCAGCCTTGCTGCCTGGAACAATGCCCAGAAAATTGTCACTGAGCGGGCTGTTGCTGCTGATGACGACAACGCTATCCGTTTTTACCGGAATGTCCGGCTTCACGCGAAAAGCAATTTCCATGCGCGTGGTGTCATGCTGGTCGTAACGCACGTCCTCGATGCGTCCCACGGGAGGCCCGCCGGCATAACGGACTTCCCCGCCCGGTCGCAAACCACCCGCATTTTTGAAAAATGCACGGTACAAAACATCGCCGCGATTGAAAAACCCGGTCAGCGAAAAGACGGTAATGATCAGAAGGGCAGCAGCGATCAGGACAAAGAGTCCAACGATGGCTTCCTGGCGGCGGGTCGAAGAGGAGTTCATGGACGTTCGGACCTGTCTAATTCGAGTACAACCCGGCGCACAATTCGACTTGCGAATCGCGCCGAAAGTTTTGGGAGTATAGCACGGCGGCCAAACGAAAATTGCGGAGAGCAGCTAGCGCCAGGAATGGTCGAAACGCTGGGAGGTGTCACTGGCGCTCCCGGGGCACTTCTCCAGTCAGCATCTGCAAATAATCGATTTCCTGGCTGAGTTCCGGCTCCGCGACACGATCCAGAAATTGACGGACGCGTGGCTGCGTGCTGGCCTGCAGATCGGCGGGAGTGCCGTTGGCAACGATGCGGCCTTTGTCGAGCAGGACCATGCGGTCGGCGATCAGGAAAGCGCTCGCGAGTTCGTGCGTCACCACAATGATGGTGATGCCGAAGGCTTCTTTCAATTTGAGCAAGAGTTGGTCGATGCCCGCGGCGATGATGGGGTCGAGCCCGGCGGACGGTTCGTCAAAAAAAAGAATTTCCGGATCCATGGCCATGGCCCGAGCGACGGCGGCGCGCTTTTTCATTCCGCCGCTGAGCTGCGCCGGCAGGTAGTTCTCGTAACCATCGAGGCCGACTTCGTTCAGTTTCAGGCGAACCATAATCTCGATCGTAGAGGGATCGAGATCGGTGTGTTCGTTGAGTGGAAGAGCTACGTTTTCGCCGACGGTCATGGACCCGAAGAGTGCGCCGCTCTGGAACGAAATGCCGATGTGCTGGCGAAGTTCGCGCCACTGCGCGGGAGAGAGTTTCTGCAGATTCATTCCGCGAACGATAATTTCGCCGCTGGTAGGGACTTCGAGTCCAACCAGGGTGCGCAGCAGGGTGCTCTTGCCAGAACCTGAGCCGCCGAGAATTACCACGGTTTCACCCACCGGAACGTCAAAAGTAACGCCGTGAAGAATTTCGCGTTCCCCATAAGCAACGTGAAGATTGCGAATCGAAATCGCCGGGCCTTGCATAACATTGCGCGGGGTCGCTTTTGGTTTGGGATCGTCGGGCATCGGCATCACGATTTCGCGTTGATATAGAAAAGCGCAGTAAACACCAGATCCACCATCACAACCAGAAAAATCGACTTCACGACGGCAGAAGTAGTAGAGCGGCCGACTTCTTCTGCGCCGAGACCGGTGCGCAAGCCTTCCTGGCATCCGACGGTGGTGATCACGAGCCCGAACATGACGCTCTTGATAAGGCCGGTAACCACATCGCGGAGAACCAGCGCGTCCATAGTCGCAATGAAGTAGGTCTTCAGAGTAAATCCGGCGGCCATAATGCCAAAGACCGAACCGCCGAAAAAGCCCATAAAATCGGCCCAAATCGCGAGACAGGGCATCATCAGGAGCATCGCGAAAAGTTTTGGAGCGACCAGGAAGCGGATGGGATCGAGGGCCATGGTCTCCATGGCGTCGATTTCTTCGTTGACCTTCATGGTGCCGAGTTCGGCGGCGAAGGATGAACCGGAACGTCCGATGACCAGAATTGCGGTCATCAGCGGCCCCAGTTCGCGCGAAACGGAAATCGCAACGGCGCTGGCAACAAACTGCAATGCGCCGAATTTGCGCAACTCATACGCGGCTTGCAGGGCCAGGATGGTGCCAATAAAAAAAGAAATTAAGGAAAGAATCGGCAACGCGCCGATTCCCACGGCCATGGCCTGGTGAACCGCACGGCCATAAGCGAGGCGGCGAGGGGAGAAGATATCCATGAACAGGGCACGCGTTGCGTGCGCGCTAAGACGCGCGAGGCCACCGATATAAGAAAGTGCGTCGATGGTGGCCGAGCCGATGGTTTGCGTGAAGAGCATTTGGGCGGTGTCGAAAACTCTGATTTGTAAGCCTAGTCCCGAATCTGGTTATTTCATGCGCCTTCGCTTTTGGAAGCAGCCGGACTAAAGGGCGGCGGTGCCGGCGCGTCCAAAGCTTCCTGCTCCGTCAGGTGCACCTCAAAAATGCGCAGCAGGTGCGTGAGTTCGAGAACCGTTCTCGCGGATTTAGAGAGGCCGTACAGAGCGAAGCGCGAATTGAGGTCGCGAGAAATCTTCAGCCCTTCGACCAGTGAGGCTACGCCGGAGCTGTCAACGTAGGGAACCGCCAGCATATTTAATATCAGGTGCGGAACTCGCCTATCTTTCAATTGGTCGATGAGCGCTTTGCGAATCTCAGGCGAGTTGAACAGCGTGATGTCCCCGGTCAGGTCGAGGACCGTGATGCCGCCCACTTGGCGGGCGGAAATCTTTAAGGGTGGTCGTTGTGGCATGAGCCCCATGTTTTGCCAGAGTTTGCGGCTAGATGCAATGGGATTCGTCGAGCCGCCTTCATCCGCAGAGATAAGGCACAAGCTGTCATAACAATCAGGGCCCAGGCATTAAAGGGTTAGCGAAATGCCGTTAGCGAACGGTTTTGTTGACAGGCGACCAAGCGAAGAGCTGTCAGGGATTTTGTTCGCGAAGCAGCCCCCGGGCATGGAACGCGGACAGGGTGCCAAATGCGTAGATGACCGCAAGTAGCGCGAATCCCGCGAAGATGCTAAGTTGCTGGGAGATCCAGCCGAGCGCGAAGCTCATGACTAACTGCAGGATGGTGGTAAGAACGGCCATAGCCGATTGCGTGCGGCCCATGAAGTGCCTCGGAACAATGTGCATGAGCGCGGCTTGCGCCACCACGCCGGAAAGCGCGCGAAAAAATCCGAACAGTACCTGAAAAAATGCCGCCGCCACCAGAAATGTGATGAATGGCATCGCCAGGTGACCGAGCGCCAGCCCCGCGATTGATAGCGCGTACAGCGTCATGCGCAGGCGCTGAGGAAGTTGCGAGGCCAGCAGGCCTCCGATGACTGCGCCGAGTCCCCAGCCAGCTTCGAGGAATCCCAGCCCGCGTGCGCCGGCATGAAGAATGTCCGCGGCCAGCGCCACGATCAGCACATTGGCGCTGACCACTCCCGCCATCAAAATGGAATGTGTGGTGCCGAGCGCGCGAACGGTGGGCTGCTTGCGCAAATACGCGAAGCCCTCCTTCAGGTCGGAATAAACCGCCAGCGAAAGCCCGGCTTCCGCGACGTCCGGCATTTCGGCGGTTTCCAGAGCTTCGGCGGTTGCTTCGGTGGTCGAGGAAAATTTTCGTGGATATTTTGTCAGGTGGTCGCGGGGAGAAACATAGCCTTTGCGAAGTTTGTAAAGACACCACGCGGAGACGAAGTAGGTGAGCCCGTCGATGCCGAGGATTCCGGCGATGCCCGCGCCGTCATAGATGAAGCCGACCAAAGCTCCGGCAAACAGCATTCCAGTCTGCACGCCAATCAGCACTGCGGCATTGGCGCCGGTAAACTGGCTCGCGGGCATTACTTCCTGGACCAAAGCGTTGACGTTTGCCCAATACATGGCCGAGCCGGAGCCGGTGACGAACGTGATGGCATAGAGATGCCACAATTCGAGATGACCCCGCCACGCGACGTATGCGGTGGCCAGAACGGCGACTCCGCGGACGAAATCGAGAACGATGCCCAGATAGCGGCGGTCGTAACGATCGATCAGCACTCCGCCGATGAAAGGAATCAGTAATCCCGGTGCAGTCGCCACGATCACTTGAAAGCTGACCTTGACCGTGGAATGCGTCAGCGCCAGTATGTGCCAACTGACACCGGCGAAGTTCATTCCGCTGCCAAAAAGGGAAATGAACATCGCGAAGAAAAAATAACGGAAGCCTGGTGCGGCCCAGATCAGAGACCAGTCGGTGCGAGCGGGAGCGTTTGCGGTGGAAATGGACATGGCGACGTTATAGTTTACTGTTTCCAGCAAGCGGTTTTCAGTCGTGAGTTTGTGACCTGGTTCCAGAGGTTTTTCTCTCGGAGGCGATCATGGGAAAAGAATTGCAGGGCGCTGTGCGCGTTGGGAGACAACGTCACCAAGGAAAAATTCTGCTGGAAACGAACGAACTGATTTTTCGCGGGACGAATTACCGCTTGAAGATCATTTTTAGCGAAATGCGAGATGTACAAGCCAAAAACGGACAATTGCGCATTGCAACGAATGACGATGTGCTGACGTTCGAGGTTGGGACCGCTGCGGAGAAGTGGCGCGAGAAAATCCTGCACCCGAAAACGCGCGTGCAGAAGCTTGGCGTGAAAGAAGGAACAAAGGTGCGTCTTCTGGGAGAATTCCCAGGCGATTTTGTGAACCAGTTGAAAGCTGCCAGCGCAGAGATCCTCGAAGCGGACGGTCCGGCGAATGCCGATCACAACTTTATCGCAGCGGAGCGCAAGAGTTCGCTGGCTGCGATCGCAAAACATGCAAAAAAATTAAAGGACGCGGAAGCTCTGTGGGTGGTGTATGAAAAAGGGAAAAAAGACCTGACAGAAAACGATGTGATTGCAGCGGGAAGAAAAGCCGGACTGAAAGATGTGAAAGTGGTCGGATTTTCGTCCACCCATACCGCATTGAAATTTGTTCTTCCTCTCGAAAAGCGCTAACGCCAGTATTCTTTTGCCCCGTGCTCGTTTGGATTGCAGCTTCGGCAAAGCCGTTCCAACTCGCCACGCGTACCCCTAACATAGACAAGTGAATGAATTGCTGGAAATTCGTGGATTAACCGTGGAATTGCCGACGGCGCAGGGATGGGTGCGTCCGGTGAATGAAGTATCGCTGCAAATTGGCGCGGGCAAATGTGTAGGACTGGTGGGCGAATCGGGCAGCGGAAAGACCATGTTGTCACTGGCGCTGATGGGATTGTTGCCGGTGGGCGCTCGCGTGAATGGGGATGCGTGGCTAGACTGTGAAGCTACTGCCGATAACAAGAAAATCCAAAATCAAGATGGCCCCGGTCGGGTCGGGGCCGCTACAAGTGCGCGGAAAAATCTGACCGCGCTGACTGAAGCCGAGTGGCGCGTTGTTCGCGGCCAGCAGATCGCCATGATCTTTCAGGAGCCGATGACTTCGCTGAATCCGGTGATGCGAGTGGGCGAACAGGTTGAAGAAGCGATTAGCGCGCACAAACCGAAGATGAGTAAAGCGATGCTGCGCGAGCGGACGATCGCCGCGATGCGGCAAGCGGCGCTCAGCGAACCAGAACGCCGCGCGGAGCAATATCCGCATCAACTTTCCGGAGGATTGCGCCAGCGCGCCATGATTGCCATGGCGCTGGCGTCCGGACCGCGACTGCTGATTGCTGACGAGCCGACAACAGCGCTCGACGTCACGATGCAGAAAGAAATTCTGCAACTGCTGCAAGAATTGCGGCACGAATTGGGGCTGGGTCTTCTTTTTATCACGCATGATTTGGGAGTGGTGGCGCAGGTAGCGGACCGGGTAGCCGTGATGTATGCGGGGCGCATCGTGGAAGAAGGTTCTGCCACCCAGGTGCTTGCGACGCCTAAACATCCGTATACGCAAGGTCTGCTGGCCGCTTCGCCACGGCTCGAGCGAGGAAAGCTTACGCCGATTCCGGGGAGCGTACCGCAGTTAACGGCGCTGCCGCCGGGCTGCGCATTCGAACCGAGATGCGCTCTGCGGCGAAGTGATTGCAGCACGGCGGTACCGGAGTTGCGCAAGGCTTCTGCGGAGCAGGCCGCTCGATGTGTGTTGATTTGACGCGCCAAAAGAAAGGCAAAAGATAACGCAGTGACGCAAAGTACGCCGAGGAAACGCGGAGAAGGGTGTAGGAGTACAAGTGAACGCGGGGAAATTATTGACGGCGCGAGGGCTGACAAAGAGCTATTCGCGTAGCGGCGCGGAAGACGTTGACGGCGGTGCGCGCTTCGCTGCGGTCGATGGCGTCGATTTGGATGTTTACACTGGCGAGACGCTGGCGATTGTGGGCGAGAGCGGCTGCGGCAAGACCACGCTGGCGCGCATGCTGCTGCGTTTAGTCGAGCCGGACGCGGGAGAAATTCAGGTCGGCGGGCGGGATCTTTTGCGATTAAGCGGTGACGAATTGCGCCAGGCGCGGCGCGGGATGCAGATGATTTTTCAGGATCCGTTTGCTTCGCTGAATCCGCGAATGCGCGTGGGCGAAATCGTGGCTGAGCCGTTGGCGATACACGAGCCGAAACTCAGCAAGAACGAGCAGTTGGAGTCAGCGGAAGCGATGCTCCGGCGCGTGGGACTCGAATCCAAGGCGCTGAAACGTTACCCGCACGAATTTTCCGGCGGCCAGCGGCAGCGCATCGGTATTGCGCGTGCCTTGATCCTGCGCCCAAAGCTGGTGGTTGCCGATGAGCCAGTCTCCGCGCTGGACGTGTCCGTTGGCGCACAGGTGTTGTTGCTGCTGCAAGAACTGCAAGGCGAATTTGGTCTTACCTACGTGTTTATTTCGCACAGTTTGCCGGTGGTAGCACAAATCGCAACGCGGATAGCCGTGATGCGCGCCGGTAAACTCGTCGAACTCGGAGACGCGGAACGGCTTCTGCACCAGCCCACGCAGCAATATACAAAAGACCTGCTCGCCGCAGTGCCGGAGATTCCAGCCCGCTAGCCTTTTCCCCGCCAAAATTCCTTCCATTCACTTCCGTCGCAATCGGTGATATTTTGCTGCCACCGCGCACGTATAACCGGGCAATACCATGTGTAGCAAGACTTTGTGGTGGAGGAATGGCTTATGTCGACGACCCCTGTGATAGCGCCGGAAGCACCGCAAGCGCCCGGCCCGATCAATCATTTTGCCAGAATCATCGGCATGTTTTTCTCGCCCACAGCAACTTTTGAAGATATTGCCAAGCGGCCAAGTTGGATTCTGCCCGTCGTCCTCATGACGGTCCTGGGAGCAGGGGTCGCTTTTGTGATGAACCAAAAAGTGGACTGGAGAGATGTCGCCAGCAAACGTATTGAAGAAAGCTCGCGAGCGGCAAATCTGAGCGCTGAGCAGAAAGAACAGCAAATTGCAATGAGCGCCAAGATTTCACCAGGGATCGCTTACGGATTTGGCATAGCCTGGCCGATTCTGCAAGCTTTGATCGTGGGCGGCGTTCTGTTGCTCGCGTACAATGTGATTGGTGGAGCGAGCGCCCGATTTGGCGTCTCTCTCGGCATTACCGCGCACGCCTATTTCCCGTGGATTCTATATTCGCTTCTGTTCATTCTCATTCTTTACTTGAAGGCGCCTGGCACCGTCGACTTGGACAATCCCATTGCTACAAATGTTGGCGCTTTTCTTCCGGAAAGTACGCCAAAGGCGCTGATGTCCCTGGGCAAATCGATCGATATTTTCACGGTCTGGACACTGCTGCTGATTTCGATGGGGTTCACCGCAGTAAATCCCAAAAAGTTAAAGGGCAAATCGCTGAGCATTGCCATCTCTGTCTGGGCAATCTATGTGGCGATCAAGATGGGCGGAGCGTGGATTTTCTCCTGATACAATGTTGAGCAGTGAACTTCTCGTTTGAAATTAAAAAAACCGACTCAAGCGGAGCCCGCCGTGGAATTCTGAGCACTCCGCATGGCTCGGTCGATACTCCTTTCTTCATGCCGGTGGGCACGCAGGGAGCCGTGAAGGCGCTGCGCAACGAAGCGCTGGAAGAACTCGGCGCGCAAATTATTCTCGGAAATACCTACCATCTGTATCTTCGCCCGGGCCATGAATCGATCCGCAAACTTGGCGGACTTCATAAATTCATGTCCTGGAACGCTGCGATACTCACCGATTCCGGCGGCTATCAGGTTTTTAGCCTTTCCGCCTTGCGCAAGATTACCGATGACGGAGTGCGCTTCCGTTCGCATCTTGATGGCTCGGAGCACCTGCTTACCCCAGAAAAGGCCGTAGAGGTTCAACTCGCGCTCGGCTCAGACATAGCCATGGTGCTGGACGAATGTATCGAGACCCCGGCGCCGCGCGAAAAAGCCGAAGCCGCGCTCAAGCGGACAACCGAGTGGGCCAAGCGAGCGCGAAATTATTTTCAAGAACGCGCTCAACAAAACGGCGAACTTGCGCAATGGCAATTCGGCATTGTGCAGGGCGCGACGTTTGCGGACTTGCGCCGCGAGAGCGCAAGGCAGTTACTTGAGATTGATTTCCCCGGTTACGCCGTCGGCGGGCTGGCCGTCGGCGAGCCGCACGAAATGACTTGCGAAATGACGGCAGACGTAACTGCACTGTTGCCGAAAGAAAAGCCGCGCTACCTGATGGGCGTCGGCCGGCCGGAACAAATTGCAGATTACGTCGCTCTCGGGATAGACATGATGGATTGTGTGCTGCCCACACGCGCCGCGCGCCACGCGTGCGTCTATACCAGCGAAGGCCGCGTGCTCATCAAGAATGCCCGTTACGCGCAGGACGAAAAACCACTCGATCCGAATTGTACTTGCAGCGTCTGCCGCCGCTACACACGCGCGTATCTTCGGCATCTCTTCGCCGCGGGAGAACTCACCGCCGCCATCCTCGCCACCCACCATAATGTCCACTTTTACCTTGACTTAATGCGGCAAATCCGCGAGGCTATCGAGTTTGGGAATCTAGTAAAATTCTCATCCGAGGTGCAGGCGCGTTACGCGGCAGGTCCGGCGTAAATTCGCGAAACTTCGGAGAATCGCACAGAGAATCCATCTGGCAGTGATCGCGGGGGAGCAACACTCGCCCTTAGCGCGTGGCAAGCATTCTTAACTGGCAGCCTGGTCCGGCGCTATGGTTGATGGACCGGCTGATCTTAACGGGAAGAGTTTAAACGATCCGATGATGGCAGCACTTCTATTGCAGACAGGCGGGGGCGCCGGAATTCTCGGCAGTCCGCTGGTTATGATGGTAATCGTGATGGGCATTTTCTATGTGATGCTCATCGTGCCGCAGCAGCGACAACGGAAAAAAACGCAAGCGATGCTGGCGGCAATTAAGAACGGCGACAAGGTTGTCACCAGCAGCGGAATTTATGGAACTGTAAGCGGCATTGACGGCGACACCGTGATTCTGAAGATCGCCGATCAGGTAAAGATTCGTATCTTGCGCTCGGCAATCGCACAGGTTGAGGTGGAAGAAAATGCCAGCTAACGTTACCTGGCCCGTGTTGGCGCAAATTTTTATCCAACGTCCGCAATCAAGGTGTTTGTATTCGCGATCGCAGAGCGATCGACTCCATTCGCGGCGGACTTCCGGCCGTCTATCCCAATCATGAATCCTAATTTGAAGTGGAAAGCGCTCTTTATCCTGGCGGTGATCCTTCTCTGTATTTATGGATTGCTCGGCCTGCCGACATTCCCAACGTCCGTCGCGCAGATCAAGGACAACTTCTCAAAGCAGATCCATCTCGGCCTGGACTTGCAGGGCGGCACGCACTTGGTGCTGCAAGTACAAGTGCAGGAAGCCATCGCGCAGGAAACCGATCAGATGGTGGACCGGCTGACCAAGCAGTTGCGCGACAAAAATATTCATTACGACGAGATTCGCCGCGTGGACGATACCCACATTCTTGTGCATAACGTGGACTCGAGTCAGACCGCCGCGTTCCGCGATTTCGCGCAGCAGCAATTTAGTGCGGAATGGGAAGAAGCTCCGGCCGCCGGCGAAACTTCCAGCTACACGCTGACGCTCAAGGCAACCGCGATTGCGAATATTCAGACCTCAACCATGAGCCAGTCGGTCGATACGATTTCGCGGCGTATCAACGAACTGGGACTGACTGAACCCACCATTCAATTGCGTGGCCGCAACGAAAACGAAATATTGGTTCAGCTGCCGGGTGAAGGAGACCCCGAAAGGGCAAAAGAAGTCATTGGAAAGGTCGGCCAGCTAGAATTGCGTCTGGTAGAGGATCCCCGCACCTACTCGTCACAAGTTGAAGCGCTCGCGGCGCACAGCGGCGTTCTGCCACCGGGCACGGAACTTCTGCCTGGGAATAGCGAATCTCGCGGCACTTCAGGAGCAGCAGGCGGTGAGGTTTGGTACCTCGTCAGACGCGCTCCCGAAGTAACCGGAAAGGACCTTAAGCCTGCAGGAGTCCAAGAAAACCGCCAACCGAACAACCCCGGCGCCTGGCAAGTGAATTTTGTCCTGACACAGGAGGCGGCGCATCATTTTGGCCAAGTGACGGAACAGAATATGGGGCGACAGCTGGCCATTGTGCTCGACCACAGGGTTACCTCCGCGCCGAACATACAGGGAAAGATCGAAGACAATGGAGAGATAACAGGGAACTTCACTCAGGAATCCGCACACGATTTGGCGCAAGTGCTGCGCTCCGGTGCGCTGCCTGCTTCGATCAAGTATCTGGAAGAGCGCACCGTCGGACCATCACTCGGAGCGGATTCCATCCGTCACGGTGTGCAGGCTTCGGCGCTCAGCTTAATCGTGGTTATGCTGTTCATGGTGGTTTACTACCGGCTTTCCGGGGCTAACGCGGTCGTGGCGTTGCTGCTGAACCTGGTGATTTTGCTCGCGTTCATGGCGATGTCTGGCGCTGTTTTGACGCTGCCAGGAATTGCCGGCGTCATCCTCACCATCGGCATGGGCGTTGACTCCAACGTGCTGGTCTTCGAACGCATCCGCGAAGAATTGCGCAATGGCAAGTCTGCAGCTTCGGCTGTAGATGCGGGTTTCGACAAAGCTTTTCTGACCATTATCGATACTCACGTAACGACTGTCGTTTCCGCCGCGTTTCTGGGATTTTTTGGAACCGGCCCCATTCGCGGTTTCGCGATTACGCTGGTAGTCGGCCTGGTCGCGAACATCTTCACCGCGGTTTATGTCTCGAAAACGATTTTCCAGTACCACCTGGCAAAGATGGACCGCCAGTCCGAGTTGAGCATTTAATTTGTACTAGGACTTCTAACCCTTCTTTCCCACTTGAATTTAAGTGGAATGGGGGATTGGTCGTCGGTTGATTTCAGGAGAGGATGGCAGATTACAGCCTTCGCTCCCTGCGCGAACCGGGAACAAACCGGCACTCGCTGGAGTCTAAGGAAGGGAAGCAGAATCCGCATGATAGAGTTCTTCAAAGAGCCCAATATTGACTGGATGGGCAAAGCGAAATATTTCTACGCCCTGAGCGCTCTGCTTCTGCTCGCCGGCTGGGCATCGATTCTCTTCAAGGGCGGCATTTACTACGGCATCGATTTCAAGGGCGGCACCAACGTGGATGTGCGATTCGCGCAACCGCCGGATATCGAGCATCTGCGCAAGGCGCTGTCTGCCCAGGGCCTAGGCGATAGCGAAATCCAAAGCATTGCCGACATCGGCGCAGGCAAGTCCAGCGAAGTACAAATCTTCGTCGGGCAGAAAGACCTCAGCGACGAAGCGCGTGATTCGAGCAAGGCACAAGTGGTTGCCGCGTTGAACACCGTATATGGCCCCGGAGGTTTCACGATTCGCGGCGCGGAAATCGTCGGCGCCAAAGTCGGATCCGAGCTTCGTCGCCAGGCAGTTTTCGTTACCCTCTATGCTTTGGGCGGTATGCTGTTATATATTGCCTTCAGATTCGAGTGGGTTTTTGGGGCAGCCGCGGTCCTGGCAGTATTCCACGATGTTTTGATTACTTTGGGATTTTTCTCTTTGTTGCATTATGAGATTTCACTCACCGTGATCGCAGCCCTGCTCACGTTGGTTGGTTATTCGATGAACGACACTATCGTCATTTTCGACCGCATCCGCGAGAACAATCGTTTGCTGCGCAAAGAAGATTTTGCCATTGTAGTGAACAAGTCCATCAATCAAACGTTATCGCGGACGATACTTACCAGCGGTCTGACTTTCCTCACCGTGCTCGTGCTTTTCCTCATGGGTGGCCAGGTGCTTCGCGCTTTCTCCTTTGCTCTGGTGGTGGGGATTGTGGTAGGAACGTACTCCAGTTTTGGCATTGCTGCTCCGCTTGTAGTCTGGTGGCATCATTGGAAAGACCAGCAAGCGGCGGCAGGAACCGGACCCGCAGCCGGAAACAAACCCCGGAATGGTGACGGCGCCGCAAGGCGTCTGGCTCCAGCCGGGAGGAGGTAAGCACCATGTTTGAAGAGATGGTTGTTTCCAGTCCGAAATCAAAAAAGACCAATAAGCCGTGGACGGTGATTTTGTCCATGGTTCTGCAAGCGACTTTTCTTGCGATTCTAATTCTGATTCCGCTGATTTATACCGAAGCCTTGCCCAGAGCCAGCCTGGCGACGCTGCTCATCGCCCCGCCGCCTCCGCCGCCACCCCCGCCGCCCCCGGCCGCCGCTCCCGTCGTGCACGTGAAGCCGCAAGTGCACTTGATGGATGCAGGCAAGCTTGTTGCGCCCAAGGTAATCCCCAAAGACATCAAAATTATTAAGGAAGACGCTGAACCCGATCCCATGGGAATGCAAGGTGGTGTTCCTGGTGGCGTTCCCGGCGGCCAGATGGGCGGCGTAATCGGCGGCGTAATCGGTGGAGTCGGTGGCGCGCCTCCTCCGCCTAAGCCCGCACAGAACCGCATTCGTCAGGGCGGCGCGGTAACCGCAGCATCCCTAATCAATCGAGTACAGCCGGTCTATCCGCCGTTGGCGCGCCAGACACGGATTTCCGGCACTGTACGTCTGCACGCCATTATTTCCAAGAGCGGAGGCGTCCAGCAACTCGAAGTAATTTCAGGGCATCCACTGTTGGTACAGGCCGCACTTGATGCTGTGAAGCAGTGGCGGTATCGGCCGACCACCCTGAACGGGGAACCGGTTGAAGTCGACACCACCATCGACGTGATTTTCTCTTTGAACCAGTAGCAGCGGAGCGTCGCGCGGGTCGTGGGACATGCGTGGCGCTTCGAGCAGCAAAGATTCAGTAGTAACTCGTTGGCAAGTGGCGCGAACAGCGCCGCAGGTCACGCGGAACTTATAAAGGTATGCCGCCTAGCGGCCCGCCTACAGGAGCAAAACGAATGGTAGCCACTTTGTACGTTTACGCCGCCATGTTCCTTCAGACCACCGGTTCAACCTGGGATCTGAGGACCATGTGGGGACAGATGAGCCTGCTGCCCCGGTTGGTTGTGATCACTCTCTTCGTGCTTTCCGTTTATTCGTTCGGCGTGATGATTGATCGCGCGCTGATGTACAGCGCCGCGCGCAAGCAATCACGCATTTTCGTGCAACAGGTTGCCGGCGCACTGAAAGATGGCAAGTTGGACGAAGCCATCGCCATCGCGGAGCGCAACAAAAAGAGCCATATCGCCAAAGTCGTCGCGACTGGCCTCTCCGAATTCCAATCCGCTTCCCAGCAAGTTTCGGATGCTGACGTCGTGGAAGCCGCCAAGCGCGGTCTCGAACGCTCGGTCGCCATCGTTCACGCGGAAATGAAGCGCGGCCTTTCGGCGCTTGCCACCATCGGTTCGACGGCTCCGTTCGTCGGACTATTCGGCACCGTGGTCGGCATTTTGAACGCGTTTAAGGGCATCGAAACCAGTCACGCGACCGGTCTTTCGGCTGTTGCTGGCGGTATTGCGGAAGCCTTGGTCACCACCGCGTTCGGTTTGATCGTTGCTGTGCCCGCCGTGTGGGCCTACAACTACTTCACCAATAAAGTCGAAGCCTTCGACGTCGAGATGGACAACTCCTCGATGGAGCTGATCAACTACTTCATCCTTCGTCGCGGCGCCAGTAAGAAGTAAAAAAAGGAGCCTGCCATGGCCGGTGGATCAATTCAATCAAGCGGCGGCCGCTATAAGCCGCAGGTGGGAAGCCAGATGTCTTCGCCCAACGTCATTCCAATGGCGGACATCATGCTCGTGCTTCTGATCATCTTCATGGTCGTCACGCCCATGTTGCAGAAGAACAAGCCTGTCGATATGGCGCACACCAATACCGCCCGGGACATGCAGGACGCCGATAAGGAAGATGCGGTCGTGGTGGCAGTCACGCGCGACGGCAACATCTTCCTGGGCAACACCCAGGTGCAAAAGGCCGACCTGTCCGGACAAGTGAAAGACCGCATTTCCAACAAACTGGACAAGACGGTCTATCTCAAAAGCGATGCGCGCGCCAAGTACGGTGACGTCGTGGCCATCGTGGACGAGATTCGCTCCGCCGGCGTCGACCAATTAGGCCTGCTGACCGAACGCAATGAGAGAGGTAGTACGCCGCCTCCGCCACCGCCAAACGCAAATCCAAACGGTGACTGAGGTTTTTTTTGCAATGTAGTAACGCACCATTCGTTGATGGAAGTCGCTTCGAGAAGTTCCGCTGCCGCGCTGGCTCCCACCCGGCGCGGCGAAAAGGCTTAAGTCTTTCGCAGGGATGAGCCGATAGGAGACTCGCAATGGGGATGAGCGTAGGAGAAAATAAGGGCGGTGCGATGGCGGAAATGAACGTCGTTCCGCTGATCGACATCTTGCTGGTGCTGCTGATCATTTTCATGGTCATCACACCGCTGACGCCCAAAGGCATGGACACTCTTGTGCCGCAGCCCAATCCGAACCAGCAGCAGAATCAGGATCTGGAGAACAAGACGGTAGTCGTGCAGATCGACAAAAACGGCAAGGTCAAGATCAACAATGAAGATGCCACTTGGGAGCGCTTGGGTCCGCGCATCGAAGAAATCTTTAAAGACCGCGCGGAAAAGGTCGCTTTCGTCAAGGGCGACAACGCGGTGCTGTTTGAAGAAGTGGCTCGCGCTATTGACATCATGCGCGGCGCTGGAATCGACAAAGTCGGCTTGATCACCGCCAAGCTCGAAGCTGGGCAATAAATTTCCGCGGTATATCGCGGCCAGTTTTTTTCGCAGGGTTGTGAGAGTCCTCCTCGCCGGGTAAATCGTTTGCGAGGTGGATGATGGGAATGCAACTAGGCGGTGCGAACCGCGGAACGTACACCGAAATGAATGTCGTTCCGCTGATTGATATTCTTCTGGTGCTGCTCGTGATTTTTATGAGCGCTCCTCACCAGCAGAAGGGCCTCGACGCTTCCGTGCCCCAGCCAACTGTCGGGAGGCCCACTGATCCGGTGGGCGGCATCATCGTTTTGCAAGTGCTTTCTAGCGGCGATCTCCGGATCAATCAGGAACCCGTCGCTTGGGATCATCTGGCGGACCGGATGCAAGCCATTTACAAAGAGCGCGCTCGAAAAGTTGCTTTCATTCGCGGCGAGGCTCCTGTAGAGTTCGCTCTTGTTGCCCGGGCCCTTGACCTATTGCACGGCTCGGGAATTTCTGTCGGCTTGTTGACTCCAGGACTGGAACAACAGCGCTGATTGTGATGGAATAGCCCGCGCAGGGCGGATCTGAATTCTCGCGCAGCCCTTTTACCGGCTGCGCACCGTAGGGATGGACGCTTCGATGACTCATGCATCGCTTGCACGCACGGACGCTTGCCCGTCCGCATTTTCGTTTCGCCGGGCTGCGGCTCTCCTGGCGCTGTTTGTTTGCGCCGTCGGTCTCTCCGGCTGCGACAAACTCAAGGCGCGCGATCTCCTTAACAAAGGCGTTGCTGCTTTCAAAAACGGCCAATACGATGCCGCGGTCGAGGACTTCAAGCAAGCCAAGGATCTCGATCCCACGCTCCTCAACGCCCGTCTCTATCTCGCCACCGCCTATGCCAGTCAGTACATTCCTGGCGCCCCCTCCGAGCAGAATAAGAATATCGGCAAACAAGCCATCGCAGAATTTAAGGAAATTCTCCAGACCAACCCCGATAATCTCAGCGCCATTGACGGCATCGGCTCCATCCTCTTTCAGATGGCGGGCACTCCGTACGATCCCAAGCTTTTCGAGGAATCCAAGACCTACCATCAAAAGCACATTCACCTCAAACCGGAAGATCCGGAACCCTATTACTGGATCGGCGTGATTGACTGGACTTTGGCTTTCCGCGCGAACGGCGAGATGCGCAAGGACTACAACGAAAAGAATATTCGCAAGCAGGTTAAGGACACCGATCCGCTTCCCGCGGCCATTCGCGGCGACTATCTCTCGAAATACGGATCGCTCATAGACGAAGGCATTACCGACCTGCAGAAGGCCATTTCGCTGCGTCCCGATTACGATGACGCCATGGCTTACCTCAACCTCCTCTATCGCCGCAAAGCTGACACCGTCGAGAGCGCGGACGAGCGCGCTTCTCTGCAGAAGCAGGCCGACGATCTGGTGGACAAAGTGAAGGAAGTGAAGCAGCGGCGCGCTTCGCAACCCGCTCCTACCACCTGAGGCTGGATTCAGCTTCACTGGCGAACGAGAACCTCGACGGCGCATCGCTCCCAAGGCCATCGCCCGCTTTAAGCAACGAATTCGGGAACAGACGCGGAGAACCTGCGGCATCAGTCTCGCGCAGATGGTCAAGGAGCTCGCGACTTACCTGCGGGGATGGCTCGGGTACTTCGGCGACTGTCAAACGCCCTCGGTACTGCAAAGCCTTGAATCTTGGTTACGCCGCAGACTCCGGTCTGTGGTGTGGAAGCAATGGAAGCGCGGACGGACGCGATTCAAAGAACTTCGAAAACGGGGCGTGCGCAAAGACTTGGCGGCGCAAACCGCTGGGAGTGCGCACCGCCCGTGGCGAATCGCAAACTCGCCGGCACTAGCCTTTGCGCTACCCAATGCCTCGCGACTGTCTTGGACTCCCGGCCATGGTCGTCCGGTCTTCGCTTAACCCGCCGAACCGGCGGATGCGGACCCGCATGATGTCCGGTGGTGTGGCAGGGGAGGAGCGGTGACTCTCCCCCCTATGCCGATTACCCACGCACTTCGCCGCGCTCGCCCTTCCGCTCCTTGAGGCGTAACATTAAGAGATGTCTGGGTCAGCCAATCTGCCGCTGCATTTCAATCGCGACCGCACCGAGCGGTTGCTGGACACCCGCCTGGATGAACTTCTAGAGAAGCTCAAGAAGAATCGCCCTTCCGATGATCCCTGGCTGGTTCGCCGCGCCTACGAAATTGCCGCGGAGCGCCATCGCGACCAACTCCGCCGCTCCGGCGATCCTTATCTTACACATCTCTTGGAAGTCGCCCACATTCTCGCCGATATGCGCATGGACGCCACAACGCTTTCCGCCGCTCTTCTTCATGACGTCATTGAAGACACGGAATTTCCCGTCTCCCGCATTCAGGAACGTTTTGGCGAAGAAACTGCCCGGCTCGTCGAAGGCGTAACCAAAATTGGCCGCCTCAATATGCTGGCCCCCGAAGCGCGCCAGGCCGAAAACGTTCGCAAGATGGTTCTGGCCATGGTCCACGATGTTCGCGTCGTGGTCGTCAAACTCGCCGACCGGCTCCACAACATGCGCACTATCGAATACCTTGAGCCTGACAAGCAACAGCGTATCGCACGCGAGACTTTGGAAATTTATTCGCCTATCGCCCACCGCCTCGGCATGGGACTCATTCGCAATGAACTCGAGGATCTTTCCTTCCGCGTTCTCGAGCCTGAATCCTTTCTCGCTCTGCAAAAGGAAGTCAGCGACAACCAACCGTCGCACCACAAATTTCTGGAAGAAGTTCAGGCGGAAATTCGCACCAAGCTGGTGGAGAGTGGCATACCGGCGGAACTGGAAGCCCGCGTCAAGGGCTTGTGTTCGCTGCATCGCAAACTAGAGCGCCAGCAGCGCGGTCTAGAACAGGTTTACGATTTGCTCGCCGTCCGCGTCATCACCGATTCCGAACGCAGTTGTTACGCGGCCCTCGGCGTCGTCCATCATATCTGGCGCCCAGTGCCTGGCCGCTTCAAGGATTACATCGCCATGCCTCGGCCCAATCTTTATCAATCGCTCCATACCACCGTCATCCATGCTGGCCAGCCATTCGAAGTGCAGATACGCACCCAGGAAATGCATCGCATCGCGGAAGAAGGAGTTGCGGCTCACTGGAAATACAAGGACAGCAAGCCCTCCAGTGACGATGATCAACGCATCACCTGGATGCGCCAGTTGATTGAGTGGTCCCAGGAACTCCAGGAACCCGGCGAATTCCTCACCACGCTTAAAGTCGATCTCGCGCCCAACGAAGTTTACGCCTTCACGCCCAAAGGCCGCGTTCTGGAACTTCCTGCCGGCGCTACGCCTGTAGATTTTGCTTACGCTGTTCACACCGAGGTGGGCCACCAGTGTGTTGGCGCAAAAGTGAACGGCCACATGGTCCCGCTCCGCCACGAAATCTCCAGCGGCGACGTGGTCGAAATCCTTACGCAAAAAGGCCACAGTCCCAGCCGCGATTGGCTCAGCTTCGTAAAGTCCTCGCACGCCAAAAGTAAAATCCGCCACTGGATCAACCTTCACGAACGCGAAGAAGCCACCGACATGGGCCGCCGGCTCCTGGAAAAAGAATCACGCGCTTTCGGCCGCAGCCTGAAAAAAATACCGGAAGGTGATTGGCAAAGAACCGCCTCGGAGTGGGGCCTTTCCAAGATTGAAGATTTGTACGCTGCGGTAGGCTTTGGAAAATATTCCTCCAGGCAAGTTCTTACGAAAGTTCTGGGTGAGTCGGCTCAACCCGCGCGAACCGACGTTGACGACACCAAGCCCACTCTAGTGCGAACCGTAAAGCGCATGCTGGGTTTTGGCGAAGCGCCCCTGGTCGTAAAGGGGCACGACGATTTGCTGGTTTTTCGCGCCAAGTGCTGCAATCCGATTCCCGGCGATGAGATTGTGGGCTACATCACGCGTGGTCGTGGCGTGGCTGTGCACACACGCGCCTGCCCCAACGTGCAGAATCTTATGTACCAAGCGGAGCGCCGCATTGCCGTCGAGTGGGGTGGCGACAGCGCCGCCACCTTCCCGGTACAGCTCGCGATCCGTGCCAAAGATCGTGCCGGCCTGCTCGCGGACATTACAGCGGTCATCAGCAGTGCTGGCTCGAATATTCGCAATCTGGAAAGCCGCCCCGACCGCCTGAACGCCCGTATCGAAGCCAGTCTTGAAATTGCCGACCGCCGTCAACTCGAAAGCATACTCGCCAACATCCGCAAAATCTCTGGCGTGCACGGCGTCGAACGCGTCTACCAGCCGTCTGGCGACTAGACCCCGCCACCTGTCCTTTCAGCCGGGTATCTGCAAAAGCACACTCCCCATCAGCGCCGCCTCCAGCCTTTACACTAAAGACATGTGGAACACTCCGCGGCTCGCGATGCTCGTGCTGCTGCCCATACTTTTGGCTGGGTGCCATTCCCATCCGCTTACGGACTACCGGCAACTGGACAAGGCTGGCATGTGGTCCAGCGGCCTTGAAGACCTGAAGAAACTAAACGTTAGCGATGCCGAAGTGAATCAACTGGTAGCCCTGAAAAATTCTGGCGTCAGCGATGAAGTGTGCGTGCAACTGGTCTCCGCGGCGCACGACCACCGGCACCCGTTTAACAGCGCCGCCGCGGCAAAAAGCCTGAATAGCGCCGGATTCACCGATGACCAGATTCTCGCCATCGCCAAGAATGACAAACTAGATTCGCTCAGCGGAGATGCAGTTATGCTCCGCCTTATCGGCCTGTCTGATGCCAGCGTACAGCTGTTATTGCAACGCCGCATGAAAGGCCTTCCCACGTTGTCCAGCGCCGAAATCGGCCGCCTGAAAAACACCGAGCTTTCCGAACGCGAAATCGTCGCTCGCATCGAAAATGGCATGACCGACGCCCAGGCCGATGCCGAAGCGGCGGCTCGCGAAAAGGCTTTTGCTCACAGCGGCACCGGCTTTGTCCACGCGCGCGCTCGTACCCATCGCCGCTAAAAATCGGCTCAGCGCTCCCTCTCGATTTACCACAAATCTGAGCCTTTGCAGGTTTGCCGCTCCCCGTTACAATCTTCATCGTGCTCCGCGCTTCTACACCTCCTTTTTTCTCTTTTATTTTCCTTTTCTCTGTAGCCTGCGGCCTGGCTGGTTGCACTGCTGCCCTGGGACCCGGATACATCGTCGAAAAACAGGAAATCCAGGTTTCCTTCTTGCCGCAACCCCAACCCCACATTCATATCGTTGCCGAATACCATCTAAAAAATACCGGCATCCGCGAACTTGATTTCCTGGATGTTCATCTTCCGTCCCGCCGTTTTCGTCCCACCGGTTACACAATTTTGTGGGATGGCGCCGAACTTCCGTTAGCGTCCTCAACCGCCAATGCACGCGACACTCTTTTGCAGTTCCCTAAGCCCTGGCCTATCGGCGACGCCCGCACCATCCAATTCACGTACGATCTACATTCGGCTACGGCCCAGGAAGGCGCGCTGGGATTTTCCACCGACGCTTTCGACCTTCCCGCCGAAGGTTGGACGCCCGCGCTTCCCCAAGCTCGCGGACCGTTCGGTTTCGGCGGCGTGCCGCCGAATAAATGGCAACTGGTGGTCCGTGTGCCGAACGGATTTCTTGTCCACGCCAGCGGGGGCAAGGAAAAACATTTCGCAAAAAACGCTGATATGGAATTCCGTTTTGAGCAGACCGCCGCGGACTTGAACCCTTTCGTGGTGGCTGGCCGCTACCGCGAAACCCATCAAGATCTGCCCGGCAATCAGAGACTGCGCATCTGGAGCCGCATCGATGTTACCTCCGCACAGCTACAGCAAGCCGCCGAATCGCTCTCGAAAACGCTGGCCGTTTACGACTCGCTTTTCGCGACTCGTAACAATGCCAGGCCGCCGCTTTGGATTGTTGAGTGCCCGGAAGACGCAGGGTGTTTCTCGCAACGAGCCACGGCTTATTCTTCGCTGCTGTTTGGAAGGTCTTCCGATGATTCGTCGGAAATGATTTCGCGCGATACTATTTTGTTTGACCCCCGCGTGGTGTTCGCAAAGCCCGAAGCTTTAGCTGGCCCAGCTCTTGCCTCCGGGTGGCTCGGCTACGGGCAAAATCCCGGTTTCTATCAGCAACAGGCTCCCATGTCGGCACTTCCCGCTTTTGCTGCGTCGCTCGCGCTGGAGGTTTCGGCGGGCACACAAATTCACGATCAGATTATTCGACGCGCTCTTGGGCAAATTCCTGTGCGCGCCTCGCCGCAATCCAATGACGATCCCGCTGTATCGCGCGCCAAGAGTCTTCTTCTCTTTTACGCCTTGCGCGAGCGCGTCGGCGCTGACCCATTTCAGAAGGCCCTGCAACACATGCTCTTCGCCCGCCGCCAGCGGGGCTTCGATCTCAGCGACCTCATTTCAGCTGTCGAGGAAGAATCGCACCAGGACGTCGGCCCGTTCGTTCGCCAGTGGATCAAGCGTCCCGGCGTTCCCGATGAATTTCGTGCAACGTATTCGCGGTCAACCGCAACGCAGGAAACTATCGCTCAGGAGGCTACACCATGAAAGACATCGTGCTTACCGACAAAGGCCCGAAACCAATCGGACCTTATTCCCAGGCAGTGAAGTCCAATGGCTTCCTGTTTGCTTCCGGGCAGGTCGCGCTCGATCCACGCACCAACGAATTCATCGGCGG
>WNEZ01000229.1_pt1 | contig 59669 bp, 62 predicted proteins | sample 5400521 | NCBI WGS metagenome assembly WNEZ01 (sample SAMN13153339, study PRJNA577476) | soil metagenome | isolation source: 120 cm saprolite under Douglas fir tree site 2 hole 1 replicate 1 | place: USA:California | collected 2015-04-18
CGCGTGCATCATGCCAGCGTCCCGGTGCGTTTCGCACCGAGGGGCCACGCAGATCTGTTGTTGCGCGGCGCGCCGGTTGTCGATAAGATCCGCGCGTTTCCAGTGGCGCTGGGGCATGGGTGGGGTCTTTCCGAGCCGTCTTCAATTCACTCATGTGACTCGGCATTCATGAGAGGAAGGGGTATGGAAGCACGAAGACGGATATTGGCGTTGGCCTCCGCTGCAGCGGTGGTCGCGTCAGTGAGCGTTGGATTCGCGTTCGCGACCGTGGCTGCGGCAGGGCCAGGCTCGGGCGTGACGTTCTCCTCGCAGCCCGCCGTCGCCAAGCTGGTGGCGCACTACACGGTACGAGCGGCGGGACGGCAGGAGGGTTCATCGACGTCGCTTGGCAACGATGACCGGCAGCTACCGCGCTTGAACAAGCACGGCCGTGACACCGTCGTTGGCGGCTCGGCGACCGACCCCTCGGCGGCACCGCAGAGCGACAACACGAACGAAGACTCCGCCGGCGCCGGCTCGCCTGGACCGGCCACCCCCGATGACCAGTCTGGCGTGGCCGGTAAGAAGGCCACGGCCAGCTTCATGGGGCAGCAGTCTTCGGCCACGACCTGCTCCTACTTCGGTCCGGGCTGCAACCCGCCCGATATGGGCCTGGCGGCGTCGACACAGTTCGTGCTACAGGGCGTCAATACGCAGTGGGAAGTCCTCGACACTTCAGGGAACGTCCAGCCTGGGTGGCCGGTGAGCGCGGCCGCCTTTTTCGGGGTTCCCGCTGTGACCCATACGGATGGGACGCCATGTGACACCTTGCACCGGAGCCAGCCGTTCCTCAGCGACCCTCGGGCGCTTTACGACCCGATCGACCGTCGCTTCTGGGCGGCGGAGCTGCAGGTCGAGAACGGGCTTGGTATCGCCCCTGACTGTCCGTTCAAGTCGGTTTACTACGTCGCGGTCAGCCAGACCGGCGATCCCCGCGGCGCCTGGAATGTCTACGAATTCAACATGTCCCTCGACGGGCAGTTTGCGGCGGACTTCACTCAGATCGGCATCAACGGCGACGCCGTCTATTTCTCGGCCAACATGTTCGGTCCGAGCACCGGCCTGAACGGCGGTTTTTACGCGGAGCTGTTCGAGGCGAACAAGAAGAAGATGGAGCACGGCCAGGGAGGCTTCACCGCCGACGGCTTCTTCAACCTGCAGGCGCAGGGTCCTGGTCTCACCGCCGCGACAGGACCCTTCCTCGCCGACACAGTTCAGCCCGCTCTCAACGTCGACGGAAGCGGCGGGAGTGGTGAGGTTTTCGCCAACACCCTTGACGGCCCCGACCCGGTCACGGGTCATTTCTGCGGCTTCTTCGGCGGAGGTGCGGCCGACTCGTGCTCGGGTCTTGCCCTCTGGCGGATGACCAATCCCATCGGCCACGACAGCGGGGGCGCCGCCCCCGTCCTGAAGGCCACCTATGTCGCCAGCAAGCCGTTCGTGTTCAGCCCGCCGGCCGACCAGCCGATCTGCAACCGATGTGTTGACGCGCTGGACCTTCGGTTCACGGCCACCCCGGTGGTCCGAGGTGGAGTCCTGTACGGGGCTTGGGAAACCGCACTGAACAACGGCACGCAGATCGTGCCCGGCATCGAATGGGCACAGATCGACCTCTCCGACTCCGAAGATGGCGCGTCGGCGCACACCGGTTACTACAACTTCGCCGGCGACACGGCGGCCTCGTTCCCGGCGCTTATGCCGGACGGGCATGGCAATGTTGTGATGCTCTTCGAACGCATGGGCCACACGGTCTTTCCTGAAACCCGCTACATCGTGAAGAAGGGCGGAAGTCAGTTCCACGGAACGGGGGTTCTCCTCAAGGCCGGCGAGAATTCGTACCGTCCGCAGCTGTGCGGCACGGGGGTTCATCCCTTTGTTTGCCGCTGGGGGGACTTCGAGGCGACTTCGCTCGACAGCGCCGGCGGCATCTGGTTTGCCGGTGAGTACGCGAATACACTCCAGCTCGGGCCGCCTCAGAACGGGCGTAACTGGGGGACCTGGATCGGCTCGGTGAACGCCGACTAATACCACCTCGAATCGGCTGGGGTTGGGCGCTGCCCGACCCCAGCCCTGGCCTCCTAAAACTTCAGTAGCCTTACTGACGACACCCCAACCTCCTCGGCCTACCTTGCCGTCATGCGATGCGTTCTGACGGCGAAGTTGTCGGGAGGTGAGTCCTGATGGGCTTGTGGTCCAGGCTGAAGCTGATCTTCTCCACCAAGGCGAGCAGCGCCATGGATCGGGCTGAGGACCCGCGCCAGGTACTCGACTACGCCTACACGCAGCAGCAGCAGCTCCTTGTCAAGTTGCGCCAGGGGCTCGTCGAGGTGGCGACCTCGAAGCAGCAGCTGGAGCGCCAGTCCAAGCGGCTGCAGGCACGCGTGCCGCAGCTGGACGACCAGGCGAGGCGGGCCGTCGGCGCGCGCCGCGACGACCTCGCGCGCATCGCGCTGGAACGGAAGCGCGGCGCCGTCGCCGAGATCGAGGGCCTGACAGCTCAGATCGCGGAGGTCGGCGCGGAAGAGAAGCGGCTGGCCGGCCAGGAGCGCGCACTACAGGTCCGCATCGAGGAATTTCGCACCCACCGTGACGTCGTGTCGGCCCGCTACAGCGCGGCCGAGGCGGAGGTCAAGGTCAAGGAAGCGCTGTCAGGCGTGTCCGGCGAGCTGGCCGAGCTCGGGATGGCGGTGGGGCGCGCCGAGGAAAAGGCGGACCGCCTCCAGGCGCGCGCCCAGGCCCTCGACTCGCTGGTTGACGTAGGCGCTCTGGCGCCGGTCGGTGGCGGCGACTACGTGGAAAACGAGCTCAAGCGGCTGTCGAGCGGCGTCGAGATCGATGACGAGATCGAGCGCTTGAAGGCCGAGATTGCCGCGCCGCGATTGGCGGCCTCGACAGGAGATGGAAGCGATGGCAATGGATGACAACGGAGTCGATCGCGAAGAGGAATGGTTCAAGTGGGCCATGTCCGCTCTGGGCGGCGATGAGCCGAAGTCCAGGGTCGCCGCGCGGGCTGCCGCTGCTGTGCAGGCGGCCGGCGCCGGCTTCAACGCCGCCGCAGCCACAGCCAGGGTCGCGTATGCGGAGAGCGAGGGCGTCAGGCGCCGGGAGGCTCCCGCAGCCGTTGCCATGAGCGAGCCCGAGCCAGGCGGTGATTCGGACGCGCTTCTTTCTCCCGATGGAATGTGGAGGTGGGACGGCCGGCGCTGGGTCGCGTCGGACAACACCCACTCGTCCGCGGCTCAGGCGCCGGTTAAACCCCCGCCGGCGCCGAGCCACGGTCTGAGCTCATGGGTTTCCGGTGCCACCACCGAGGATCTCTTTTACGGCCAGGCGGTGATCGTTTGGGCTCGCTGGATTCTGATTGCGACCGGGCTTGTCCTCTCGTTCTGGGACCCGCAGAGCCTGTCGCTCCTGCAGATCCAGCTGGCCGCGATCATCGCGCTGGCCTTCGGCAACTTCTACCTCCACGTCCAGCTGCTGCGCGGCCATCCGGCCATCGACCGGGTTGTCTTCGCGGCCAGCGCCGCCGACCTTGCCGTGGTGACCACGCTCGTCATCGCCCAGGGCGGATACAGCTCGCCGGTGTTTGTCTTCTACTTCGCGGCGGTGCTCGGGCTGTCGGTCGCGTTCCCGGCCGTCTTGACTGCGATCTACACGTCGGCCGTGGTCGTCGTGTACGGGGTCGTCTCTGTGAGCACAGCCGATAGCGCCGACTACCCGGCGGTGTTCACGCGGCTGCTCATGATTGCGGCGATCGCGGTTTGCGGAGCGCTCTTCGCGCGCAGCGAGTCACACCGGCGGGCGGACGCGATCCGTTTGCATGAGGACGCATCGAGTGATTTCAATCTGCCGTCCGCAGCGCGTGACCGCGATCCCGCGCCGGCCGGCGTGGCGTGAGAGGAGAGCAAATGGCACAGCAACCGGTCGCACAGCCACAAGTCAGAGAGGTTCGATCGCACCAGCAGGCAGCCCTCGAGGACGTCTTCTTCGGGCAGTCGGTGATCCTGTGGGCGCGGTGGAGCGTCATCCTCGCCGGCGCGGTGTTGGTGCTGTGGACGTCCACGACCGTCCAGCAGCTGACGCGAACGTTTCCCTTCTTCCTGGTCCTGATGGCGATGAACTTCTTCCTGCACGGGCGTTATGTGATGGGGAGCCCGCTCAACCGATCGGTCGTCGTCGCGGCGAGCATCGCCGACCTGTTGTTGATCACCGCGATCGTCGTCTTCTGGCCCGGCTCTGTCGGCCTCAAGAACCAGTTCTTCGTGCTCTACTACCCGGTCGTATTCGCATTCGCTCTGGTGTTTCCTCGCGCGATCGAGGCCGCTTACACCGCGCTCGCGATACTGGCCTACGCGACCGCCTGCTTCGTGCTGGGCACGGTCTCGTTTGCCAACGGCGCTCTGGACCTGAAGGTCCTCTTGATGCGGTTGATCGTGATCGCGGCCATGGGATTCCTGGGCAACTACTATTTCCGGATACAGCGTGATCGGCTGCGCCGGGCCTCGCAGGGCACGCCGTCGGCGCTCGATGAGCTGAAGGCGAGCCTGCAGCGCACCGCTCATGTCCGTTCGTGAGTTCTCGACTCGGGGAGCAGTTCAGGTGGGCATCCTGGGCCAGATCGCTGCCAGTCTGAGGGCAGGCCTGAGCGCGGCCCTCGCGCCCGCGGTCGATCCGCGGACGACCTATGTGAACGCGCACGAGAAGCAGCAGGCGCTCCTCGCCCAGGTGGGGCGGGCGATGGACCAGGTCACGGCATCCAAGCACCGTCTGCAGGCGAGGGCGGCCGATGACCGAGCCCGGCTTCCGAAGATGCTCGAGGACGCTCGCGACGAGCTCGTCGCCGGACGCTCGGATTCGGCACGGCTCGTCTTGCGACGGCGCCAGGTCGTGGCGCTGGAGCTGTCGGCGCTCGAGCTGCAGCTCGCCGAGGTGGAGAACGACGAGGCGAACCTGCAGGTGCTTCAGCGCCGGCTGGCCAACCAGGTCGACGAGTTTGTGGCGCGCCAGCAGGTGATAGTGGCGCGGTACAACGCCGCGGAGGCGCAGATCCAGATCAAAGAGGCGGTGACCGGGGTATCGAAAGAGTTCGCCGAGCTCACCGCGGCCCTCGAGCAGGCGGAGGAGAAGACTGAGGGTATGGAGGCTCGCGTGAGCGCCATCGACCGGCTGGTGCGCGAAGGGCTGCTGGACCAGGGGCCGCTTGCGTCATCGGCCGGCGACCTGGACTCGAGGCTGCAGCTCGCCGGCGCTGAGGATGAGGTCGAAGGCCAGCTGGCTGCTTTGCAGCACGATATCGCTCGACCCTCGGCGGGGTGAAATGGGGCAGCAGCCCGTCCCGAACGAAGAAGACAACGATGAGAAGCACGAATCGGGGCTCGGCTTCGCATGGAATGTGATCCAAACACTCGCGAACTTGTTGGCGATGCTCCATGGTGACTACGACCCAAGCGATCACGACAGTGGCGGAGTCGACCCCGACTGACGTGCCTGGGCGGCACGCTACGGGCACGGCCTAGAATTCAACAGCCGTTCCGGACTAGCTCAACGGTAGAGCAGGCGGCTGTTAACCGCAAGGTTCAGGGTTCGAATCCCTGGTCCGGAGCCAAATCTGAACTCGATTCGACCGATCACGAGAATGGGTACCGGTTGTTTGATAGCAACCGGATAGCAACTGGATAGCAACCGGCGCCCAAGGGGACCAAATGGCTCAAGTCGCAGAGGGTTCGATTAGCGCGGGTTTGTCTCGCGTTGTCGGCCGTGTGCGTGTAGACCCAGGCACGATAAGAGGAGAGGCCGGCCCATTTGAGCCGCGATTGGTGGTTCCAGTGTCGGTTGAGCTGAACGCTCGCCCGCCGGAACAGATGCTGGTCCTGACCCGTCTTGCGGGTTTCCTGTATACGGACAATCCGAACAATCCCGCGTCAAGGATTGGAATGCCCGCGAATGTGGATTTGATACCTGGGCATTCGCTGATGCGCTTCGGTCAGCTCAGAGGGGTCGTGGAATTACCAACCAAAACTCGGATCGTTTGTGGGCTGATCACCTTTCTCGGCTTTGACCAGTTGACCTTCTATCTGCCGCTTACCGCTCTCGGCCGACACATAGGCGCGAATCCATTCACAACAGAAGATTCGTTGGTTTGGCGGCGCCCGATTGACGACTGGCTCGCCGCATTCGCCAAAGCCTTGTATGAGCAGGCGCCATTTCGGCTCGCGATGATCGGATTTGAGGCGTCGGACTTTACGCGCAAACCGATGGTGGAAGTTCCGGCGAACCGTTACCTCGGTAACGTGGTGCCTTCTGGCAATTTCGTTACGTATTACCCCGCCACCAACCCCTCGTTGTTTTGAAAGGACTCTGATTCAGCAGGTCAGGGGTCATTCTTCTGGCGCAGCGTCAGCGACTTGAGCCTGAGCCGGCGTGGGCGATGCGCCTATGAGGATCCACGATGTCCACTTCGTTTCTGGGCAGTGGATGCCAACGGCGGGCCGATCGGGCTAACCTGAGCGAGTGACGTACGAGCTTGCACTTGAACTCGGCGACCGCGACGACACTCGCTTAGAGGCAGCCATGCAATCGATGTGGAAGGCGGCCGGAATAGAGGGCTGCTTTGCTCGCGACGAACCCGTTCCCATGAACCTGTCTTCCCTCCTTCAATTCCGCAGCCTGCATGGGAGCCTTGTCCTGCCCATTGGCAAGCGGCTGGCCTGCCGCGTCCAGGTTGTGCGCCAAGGCGATGCCGAAAGCTCAGGAGAAGAGCTCACCTCGTTGGAAGCTGCTCCTTCGGTTTATGCGCCCGACTGGCTGTATCTGTGTCTGCCGCTTGGTGATCTCGCGAAGATCGACTCTCGAGTTGGCTATTGGCCGCATGGTTTCGTCGGTGAGAAGGTCAACTCATCCGAATGGCGCCGGCCCATGGATGACTGGCTTGCCAACATCGGGATCCAGATTTATGCGACGGCGAGGTTCCGCCTCGGCCTCGTGGGCTATGACGCCGCCCTGGAGGACCGGTCCGACTGGCTGACCAAAGGCATTCCGCGCGAGCGGGAACTGGGATACCTCTGGCCAGATGCAGGCGGCGTTCGCTACTACCGGGCAAATGACGAGGACTGGTGGTGGCGTCATGGCCCTGGTGCTCAGCTCATGAAGTTTCGATCGGCCGGAGCCCGGTCACTATGGCGGTTTCGCTCGACGGTGCACAACCACCTGAACCAGCTGGAGCGTCGATTAGAAGACTGGTCGTCCAGGATGCGCGAGTGATCGCAGTAGCTTAGTTACACAATCAGGCGCAGCGAGTCTGTCAGCGGCGTCTCGGAACGGGGGTACCTCTGGCCAGATGCCTCGAGCTGTTCGGAGTAGGCGCGCGACTACAACCGAACAGTTCGCTCGGCTATCTGGCGCCCCCGGTCTTCGCGGCCGCGCTCACCAACCTGAAACCCTCAATGACGGTGGATCACTGAAAGGGTGTTGAAAAGTTCCGCGCACAGTGACCGTCGAGGGAATGGGTCTTGCCTCCGACGAACTCAGGTTCTGGCGATCTCCACCGGATTTCTTACGATCAAATGCTGACTAACAATGGCCCCAAAAAGGATTGGAGCTTAAGAACGCCACGGCGACAAGTACTGGAAGGACGAGCACCGGAACCATGACCCGAGCCTTTCGCTGCGCAAGCCTGTAGGTCGCCGAGACGGTACCAAAGAAACCGAGTAGGAGGGCCCAGGGTGTAGCTGCGCCTAACGGAGCGAGCCAGCCGAATTCTGTTGTCGTGTACTGCTTGCCTTCAACACGAATTGCGATCGCGTGGCAGCCGCTGTCGTAGTTGCCCTTGACCAACCAGACTTCGAACGACTGGTCTTTGGCGAAGCCGGGGACCTGGGGATCGAACTCCTTGGCGTCGACATCGGCGCAGGTATTCAAAAATAGCAGGAGTGGGGTATCGCAGAAGACGCCCCGCTGGGCTGGAAATGCCGCAAGTTCTGGCTGACCGCGATCGCCATTTTGGTAGAAGGACATCGAGGGATGGTGATTGATCGGATGAGCGATGGCAAAGAGCCCAGCCGCAAAGACTAGAAGTCCGCCTGAAGCCACAATTACCCAAACCACAGTGACCTTCGGCCACCGTTGGACAGCATGCTGCACTGCCTGGATCCCTGCAGTGCCCGTCCCCATCGTCGAGGAGGGTTCAATCTCAGGCTCGCGTCTCAGCTTATCCTCCTTGGTCGCGTCCAGCCTTTGGCATGAAAGCGTGCGGCGCAGCTCGTCTGGGACAGCAGTATGAATACTGCGAACCAGGGACGGGTTCCCAGAGCCTCGGACAGGCGTGAGGGGGCCCTGTAAAGTAAAACTGGACGCACATAGAATCGCCCTGGACGCCCTGTAGCGTGACCGGTCGGAGAGCGTGTATCAAGCTCGTCGGACTGGGAAACTCCTGGACGTGTAAGAACGTCCAGGGCCGTCAGTGTGATGGCAGGCCACCAGGGTCGGCTACACGATCAGGCGCAGCGAGTCTGTCAGCGGCGTCTCGAACCCATCACCGCTCACGCTGACAGATGCTGACAGATGCTGACAGACAGCTTCTCAACGATCTTCAGAAACCTAACGTCTCCTTCGGCACAGATGTTTGCTAGTGATAAGAGGCGCCTATCGAGAGCCTCACATGCACCTGCCGACCTCCGACGAACGCCAGTCTGCTCGCAACACGGACGGTTAGCAGGGTTAAACCTATGAAGAACGTGGGTTCGCTGACAGCCAAGCCAGCGGATGGCTGCGGACGATTATGAATTGGAAACTCGATGACTGAACTAGAGCGGCGATTCAGGGACGGTTGTAGACGCTTGCCCGGCGGTCTTCAAAGCCGTTTGCGGGCTTGGCAATCCCGCCCGGATCGCGCACGCTACCGACCCTCCGCTGTGATCGGTGGGTTTGGGAAGAACGGTTGCACCAGACCGACTTATCGGTCGCGCCATGCTCTGCATACCTCTGCGACGTGCCGCTGATCGGTGCCGCAGCAGCCGCCGATGACGTTCGCCCTTCTCAGATGGGGTCGTAGCGCCCGATACTGGGCGCCGAGTTCCACGGGATCGCCGGCGTCGAGTTCGGTAGCTTCGTCGAGCTCGGCATGACTCTTGGTGGAGGCATTCGCACGCAGGCCGCGGATACGGTCGACCCACTGCTCGCCATCCTCGAGCACGGGCGCGAAGTGGGTCGGGTGGGCGCAGTTGATCATGAAGTAGGAGGGCGCGCCGTCAGTCTCGGCATCAACCTGCGCGATCGCGTCCTTCAATCTCTGGCCACTGGGAAGCCGGCCATCGGTCTCGACGGTAAACGAGACCACGACCGGCATCCCAATCCGGCGCGACGCACGCGCAATGCCGACAGCTTCTTCCGCGTACGGGATCGTCAGTGCGCTCACCATGTCCGCAGATGTCTCGCTTAGCGTCGCGATTTGCACCTCGTGGTACTGCTCTGCCTCAGCAGCCGTCATCAACTCGGTGGGGCGGTAGCCATCTCCTCGCGGTCCAACGCAGCCGCTCAGGACGATCGGCGCGGATCCCTCTTGGTTGGCCGAGCGAATCTCCTCGATTATCGCGACCCCCTTGCGGTTGGCTTGGTCTAACCCTGCTCCCGTATAGCCCAACTTTTCGCCCCAGTCGGGATTCGCCCGCCACGTGGGGCTGTCGAGGATGAGCCCGACGCCGTACTCGCGAGCAATCGCTACGTAAGGCTTGAAGTATCTGCGTATTGCATCGGTACCGCTCTTTTCCTTGAGCAAATCAAACGCAGCGAAGCTGGGCAGTTCGAGCCCGTCATGGAAGATGAGCGTCGTCTCCATACCGCCGTCAGTGATGAAGAGGCCGCCGTCGAGTTGTGGCAGCCGATCACGGTATCCCATAGGAGACCCTCCTCGAGGTGGCCACAGGGCGGGTCCAGCCTCATGATGGCCTAACAGGGCCTACTCTAGTCCGTGCGGGTTGGGCTCACGAGCTTCCGATTCTTTGCTAGCCAAATCCTGAACCGTGAGCGTCCGCCGCCGGTGTTTCGTACAGCAACGCCGGCGATAAACCGTGGCAAACGGCGGCACTCAGCGGCACTCAGCGAATTCAGACCGCTATTTCTGAACGGGATGCAGCGATCTGTTAACCGCAAGGTTCAGGGTTCGAATCCCTGGTCCGGAGCCAAAACCGAACTCGAAATCGGCCTGGTTCACACCCAGATCGCACTAGCGGACGGAGCGATCCTGCGCAACGACATGTACGATCGGCCGACGGTCCGGCGCTGGAGTCAGGGACGCTAGCCCCCGCGTCTTTTTCCGCCTACCGTTCGTTGAGGAAGAGGAGCGTCGCTTTGACGCGGCGGTTGACATCCCGCTCGACGCCGAGCTCGAGTTTCGAAAAGATCGAGTTGACGTGCTTCTCCACCGCTCCTTCGGTGAGAAACAGCGAGGCCGCAATGGCCGCGTTGCTGCGGCCTTCGCCGACGAGGCTCAGCACGTCGCGCTCGCGGCGCGTCAGCTGTGCGAGCGGTGAGGCCCGTTCTTTGGTGCGGGCGGTGACCAGCAACTCCACTACTTTAGGATCGACGACCGAGCCTCCCCGAGCGACCTCGCGAATGGCATCAAGCAGCTGGTCGGGATCTGAGACCCGCTCTTTCAGAAGATAGGCTCGGCCCGCCGCCCCCTTCTCCAAGAGGGCGATCGCGTAATCGGCGTCGGCGTACGAGCTGAGTACGACCACGCCGGTGCCGGGGCTCAGCTCGCGGAGCCGCGCAGCCGCCTGAATGCCCTCGCTGGTCTGCGTGGGGGGCATGCGAATGTCAGTGAGGAGGACATCTGGCTTGTGGGATTGGACCGCAGCCAACAGCGAATCGAGGTCTTCGCACACTGCGACCAATTCCAGGTCAGGCATGGCCTCGATCAACTGCCGAATTCCCTGGCGAACGAGGAGGTTGTCCTCGGCCAGCACCACCCTGATCGGCACCGCCCCAGCATAGTTTCGATGCCCGCTCGCTCACGTGGGTATGCGGGCGACGACCAGGGTCTGCCCGTGCATTGTGGGGCGGGTCTCAACACTGCCGCCGACGGCCGCGACCCGGTCGAGCAGTTCGGGATCCACCACGCCGCTCGTGCTCCGAGCCCTCAGCTCGAGCCAGCGCCCGCTCCTGCTGAGACGGACCTGTGCTCCCCCGCGAAGAGTTTCCAAGCAGCAGAAATAGGCAGTTGCCTCCACCTCGGGATCGAAACGAGCGCCGGTCAGGTCCGGCGCTGCCCTCAGTGTGCCGACGGGCTCCATGCGCTTGAGCTGGGCGTTGATGGCAGGAAGGACGCCCATGTCCGTCAAGAGACGCGGGAACAACCCCCGGGCCACATTCCGGAGCGAATCGAGGGCTCGGCTCGCCTCCTGTGACAGCCCTGCGAGGAGGTGGCCGGCGGCGCGGCCGTCTCGCTGGAGGAGACATTCAGCCGACTCCAGGCTTTGCCCGATCGAGTCCAGGTGTCGTTGCGGTCCCTCGGCAATCGCGCGCTCCAGGCGTTGCCGCTGCAGGTCCGCCGCAACCAGGATCCGGCGCCTGCTCGCACGCAGCTCCCAAGCCTGCTGCCGGACCTCCTCCAGTCGGGCCTGGAGCTCGGAGGTGAGCCGGAGATTGCGGAATGCGGTCCCGGTCTGCGCCGCGAAGTTGGTGAGAAGGCGATCCTCCGCACCGGTCAAAGAAGCCGCCAAGGCAAGGACCGCGATTTCGCCGACCACTTCGAGGCCGTGGCGTACTTCGACTGTCCGGTCGAAAGAGCAGGCAGCGGCCGACGGCCACCACGCCTCCTGCGGCTCTTCCCCTGGTCGCAGTAGCGTCACCCGCACCCGCCGTGCTCCCAGTGCCTCGCCCAGCACCTGGGCGACGACTTGGGTTACCTCCTGCGGTGCAATAACCCCAGCGATCCGGCGGGAGAATCGGGCCAGCGCTTCATACGGCGCCGCCCGGCGGCCGTAGACGAGCCGATCGGCCTGCCGCTGGACCGCCTCCCGGAAGGGCTGGAAAGCAAGCGCGATCATCGCCGTCGCCAGCGTCGAAAGCGCGATACCGCCGCGGGTCCCGGAGCCTACCAACGCCCCAAGGCCGACCACTACAGCGACGTACGTGACCGTGATGAAGAGGGTCAGCACGGCGATCACCGCAGTCCGGTTGATCACGACGTCGATGTCGTAGAGCCGGTGGCGGAGGATGGCGACGCCTATCGAGAGTGGGATCGCCATCACGGACAGTGGGGATATGACGTCCAGGATCGGCGCCTGGTAGGCAGCCCGGCCGAACACCACTTGAGCGATCACGGCGACGCCGACGTTGAGCGCCGCCATAACGAGCACCGCCCATACGAACCACTTGAGCTGCTGCCGGACCTCGCGGCCGGCTGCCCGCCAGCGAGGGATCAAGGCAAGCAGGCCGAGCGCGGGAACAATGATGATGCCGGGCCCATCCACCATACCGATTGCATGCGAGAGCGCGCGTACCGGTTCGAGGGCGGCCGGGTTGTCGAGGGGGACGCCCCAGCGCCGGAACGACTCGGGGTTCACCATTTTCTCCAGGAGCGCGACGGCGGCGGCCGCGCCGATCAGCCAGGCCACAGGGCGCCAGCGCCGTGAGGGCAGACGCCCGTCCGGGAAGAGAAGCGGCAGGAACCCTATCGTCAGGGCAGCCGCCAAGGCCCAGCTCCAGTACCGGACCCAGACCAGCCACTCTGCAGCGGGCAAGGAGCCCGGATGGGCAAACAGCCCGACACTTCCGTAACCGTTTCCGAATCCCGTCAGACTGGCGAGCAAGCCGATCACGACGCAGAGCCAGCCGATGGGGTTGCCCGGACGGTTGGCCACAATGAGGGCGCCGACGATCGAGAAGGAGGCGACGAAAAGCGGTCGGAGCAGCTGCCAGCGGTCGGGGCGCAGGAAGCCTGGCGCCTCGTCGGCTCCGGGCAGCAGCGTGAGCAGTGTCCCGAACACGGCCAGTGCGACGCTCAGCAGGCAAAAGCTCCACGCGAGCCAGGCGGCGGGTCGGCGTCTCATGCCGGGCTCGGTCGGGCGAGGTCGACGCGTCCGATCACAGTCGTGCCTTCACCCGGGCAGCTCTCCACCTGCACCCGCCCGCCGACCGCCGCCAGCCGCTCGGCCAGGTTTTGAAGCCCGGAACCGCCGGCCTGGTTCGCCGGGTCGAAGCCGACGCCATCGTCCCGTATCCGGAAGACGAAAGCCCTGTCTTCTGTTTCGAAGTGGACGTCTACGCGGCTGGCCCGCGCGTGCTTGGCCGCGTTCTGAAGCGCTTCTATGCAGCAGAAATAGATTGCGGCTTCGACCTCCGGCTGCAAGCGCCGCGGATTCCTGGCGGTGATATACAGGGGAACGTCCAGCGAGCGGGCGTGCTCGCGCAGCGCAGGCCCCAAGCCGTGCTCCGACAAGAGCCTGGGCCGTAAGCCTCGGGCAAGCTGTGCGAGGGTGGCCCTGGCCTGCTCGATCTCGACCCTTAGCTCCTTGACGATTGCCAGAGCTCGGGCTGGTTCTTCGGCGGCGGATATCGCAGCTACCCGCAGCCTGACCGCGAGCGCGATCAGGTTCTGCTGCGCTCCGTCATGGATGTCACGTTCCAGGCGCCGGCGCTCGGCATCGTGGGCCGTAACCACATTCCGTCGTAAGCCACGCAGCCTGACCGCCTGGTGAGTGATCTGCTCCAGTCGTATGCCCAACTCGTGGTCGAGGCGCAGGCTGTGAAGCAATAACCCTGATTGTGCCGCCAGGTCCCCGATCAGCTTTTCCTCCATCGGCCGCAGCTCATCGCCGTCGGCGACCTGCACGAACAGGGCTCCCAGCAGCTCGCCCAGATGTCTGATCTCGACGCTGCGTACGAACGGGGCCGGCGCCGGCAGGCGATCCCCCACCAGACGCAGCTTCTTTTCGGATCCATCGCCGGCCGGCCAGCCGGCGACCTGGAAGAGGTAGGCGCCCGATCGCATCCACACCTCAGCCCGGACGGCGCCGGTGGCTTCGGCCAGCAGTCTTGCCATGGACGGAAGGAGCTCTTCGCCCTGCTGCAGTCCACCCAGACGCGCGGAAAATTCGGCCAGGACCTGATAGGGGTCGGCTCGGTTCCCGAAGACGGCTTGATTGGCGAGACTGCGCACTCGGTCTCGAACTGGCTGGAAAGCAACCGCGACCAGGCCCGTAGCGACGACCGCCATGATCAGGTTGGCCCTGGAGCCGGCGCCGACCAGGAGGCGCAGCCCGATCTGCACCGCCACATAGACAGATAGGACGAAGGCTGCGGACAAGGCGAGGGTTGCACCCTCGACGAGCCACGACCGCGACCGCACGCTTTGGAGTCCTGCGGCCATGGCTGGATGCTGCTCCAACGCGGTTCGAAAGTCGAGGCGGACAACTTCAGGCCGGCACTGGCGCTGCCTTCAGGGTCGATTGGCAAGGTAGCTGGCTCGACGCCACGCCGGCCGTGGTCGAGACTCGGATTTCAAATGAGCCACCGGACATTCGATCGGTTGGGCGCTATGAGCGGGATCGTCGGCGCGGTACTCGGCCCGATCGGGTTCAGCCTCTTTGGCAGCAGTGCACTCGGGGACAGCCTGAATGGCGGCTCGAAGGAGAGCCTCGCCGCCGCGATCGCCGCCCCGGTTCCCACCCAGGCCTTCGTCGGCATCTCGCTGGACGTCCTCTCCAGCTGCCTTCTGATCGTGTTCGCCGCCCGGATCTGGGCCCGGCTGCGCCGAGCTGAAGGCGACTCCGGCTGGCTTTCGGCAGCGGCTCTCGCCGGATTCGTCCTGGGCATGGCCGCCAGCCTCGGAGACAAGATCGCCTTCTCCGCCCTGGCCACCCAGGCGGGTCACGGACTGGAGCTCCAGGAGGCGATGACGCTCCGGGGCATCGCGATGGGGTCCTTCAACCTGACCTTTCAGTACATGGGCTTCCTCTTCCTGGGCTGCGCGGCGGTGGTCGGCCTGCGCGCTCACGCCTTTCCGGGCTGGCTGAGCTGGGGCGGCGCCGCTATCGCGCTGGTCAACCTGGTGTCGTCCACATTGGCGGGGGCGCGCGTATGAACGACCGCACCTGGGACCGGATCGGCGCTGCCTGCGGCGTCCTGTGGTTTCCACTTCTGTTTGCGGCGAACTCCTTGGTGGCTCAAGCTGCGCCCCAGGAGGGCCTGACCTCTGACAAGGAGATAGCCCGGATCCTCGCCGCTCCACCGCCGGCCCAGGCGTGGGTCGGCGAGTACATCTATGCGCTGGCGGCGCTCCTGTTCCTCGTCTTCACGGCCCGACTCTGGGCTCGGCTCTGGCGGGCCGAGGGCGGCCGGGGATGGCTGTCGGTGACCGTGCTCGGGGCAGGGTTGGTCTATGTGGCTCTCAAGTTCCCGCAGCACGCTGCCCTGGACGTGCTCTGGATGCGAGCCGGCCATGGGCTCGACGTCCAGGTCGGCGCGGTTTTGTGGGATACCTACGAGGACCTGCTCTTGGCGAGCCTGTACTTCAACGCGCTAATGACCGCAGCAACCGCCGTGGTCGTTCTGCGCAAGGCGGCGCTGCCGAGCTGGCTAGGTTGGGCCGCAGCCGCTTGTAGCGTGCTCCTGCTTGGTGCAGCTGTCATGCATGCGTTCGAACTTGCCTTTCCGTTCGCGTTCTGGGTCATGGCCGCAGGCGTCGTGCTTTTCCTGCGCGCAGATCCTGTTCAGGCGCCCGATCGTGCAATCACAACGCCGGTGGCGGTTTCGCCGCTGTGACCTCAGCTAGAAGCGAGAAAGCGTACGAGAAGTACGCGTGGGTGCTGCTCTTTGTGAGCTCGGCCCTCTTTCTACCCACGTCCGTTTTCTTCATCCACTCATTCTTCGTGATGCCATACGTCGTCACGACAGGCGATCTCTCCAACGTCCTGGGGGGAAGTCCTCCGATCGCGACCTGGATCCGAGGCATCTTTCGCGACACCGCAATCGCGCAGCTCGGCATCGCGATCTTCGGTATGAGCATCGCTGCAGTCAGCTACAGAAGGGGCGAGCGATGGGCCTGGTATGCACTCTGGTATCTGCCCGTCGTTTTTCTCGCCTACATCGGGAGCCAGGTAGTCCTGGGCAACAGCGTCGCCCCTCCAACCGTGCTACTCATCATCTCGCTGCTAGGACTGCTCTTGCCCACCAGGCGGTTTTGGCCAAGGAAAGGGTGAGGCTGGGCAGCAGTGGTCTCGTCGAGCTTGTACCTGGAAAGCGCCGCGAAGGTCGCAGTGGCGATGGCTCCAATCGTCGCCCTGGTTGCGTGGCGTCGGCGACTCGGCGCGCTCAACGCCGCGTCGTGGCTGCTTGCTTACGGCGCGCTGGGCCCAATTGGGGAGCACGCTGGCTGGACGTTTTATTACACACTCGGCACCGATATGGGGGACCCGGTGATTTGGACTTTTTCCCAGCACGGCCGCGTCCATGCATTCATGGCTGCGGTCTACCTGGTGATCGGCGTGGCGCTCTTCGCGGCATTGGCGATCGCGATGCTCCGTCAAGGAAGCCGGCTGGCCTGGGGCGCGCTGCTATTCGCCCTGGTCGTTGGCGGCTCGGTCGAAATCATCGTGAACGGTCCCACGGGGCTGCTCTACCAGCACACCTTTCCACCGAACGGGATACCCGGGGCCAACCTCCTCTTCGTGTACCTGTTCGCATGGACCGCGGCGCTGCTCGTCTCATGGCGCGCAGTCTTTTCGCCTCGCTAATTGCGAACCACGCCCTGCGATCGTCCGTGGGGTCCGCACTCGACCGCCGGAAGCGCCGGCACCCCCGACTCGCGGGACACGGCGTCGTCCGACCTCTTTGACCCGGTAGGTGTTTGCGACCAGGACCAAGGTCAGCTGAGTGGCTGGCCCTGGCGCCAGGCGCCGAGCCTGGGGCTTCTGCGGGCGGTCTTCGGCGTCAGTGCGCGGTGGGACCTTGACGAGGATATCTTTTGATACGTAGGGAGCGGACGACCGCTCGTCGCTCGACCCGTCGCATCATTGGTATGTGGTCGTAGACTCGCCATTCACCGAGTTCGCCCGGACGTCGCTCGGCGCTGGCATCGTCGTCGGTGTAGCGGTGGTGGTATTCACGGGTACGCTTCTCTGGGCAAGCCAACGAGGTCGCCCGGATCGCTGGTCGCTAGTCGCCGCGGGAGGCATTGGCGCGACCTTCATCGCTCTCCTCAATATCGTCCTGAGGAGCGCGGGCATCTGGCGCTCCACCGACTACACGTTACCTATCCCCGTGCTCGTGTCGTTCATCCTGCTCATCACTGTGTTGCTCACCTGGGCTGTCGTGTTCTATCGGTGGCTGTGGCGTCGGCGCGGAGGCCCGATCTTCTCCGCGGTGTTGCTGGGGCTCATAGCCGTCCTCACCATGGTCGGGGACGAGTTCGCGCTCGCGCGCCGCTACATCGCCTTCGGCGACGGCTATACCGTCTGGATGGATGCGGTAGTTGCGGTGGTGATCTTCATCATCACCGTGCTCGCATACGAGTTGCCACGCAGTCGTATGGCCTAGGCGAGCGGGTGGGAGTGGTTACCTGGTCCCGGCCAGGGGCCGCAATCGCAGCGCCAGCAGCTCAAACCAGAGTCGCGGTGGTGTTGGAGTCGGACACCGGTCAGGCCGCACCCAACGAATCGGTCGACCGGGCGACGCGCAGGTTCATTCTGGAGTCGGTCACTCCAAGCTTTTTTGTCCATCTTCTGTGTTCACCCGCTGAAAGTTACATTCAGATGGGTCGTGGGCTGAGGGGGTCTCGTACAGCAACGCCGGCGATACACGATGCTAAGTGGCGGCACTCAGCGGCACTCAGCGAATCCGAGGCCCTATTTCTGAACGGGACGCAGCGATCTGTTAACCGCAAGGTTCAGGGTTCGAATCCCTGGTCCGGAGCCAAACCTGATGTGCAAGTTCGGCTGCTAGGCGACAAAACGCCTTCGGCAGTTGTGCTACACACCTTCGGCCATTCGCTACAGCCGTTTCGGTACCTGCGCGACACTCCCCGGCCATGAAGGAGATGAGCGTGATGAGCAAAGGTACAAGGCAGTTTTGGCGGTCATCGCCGACGGTCGGACGATGGGTGAGGTGGCCAGCGCGTGGGGCGTGTGCCGGCAAACGATGCACCGCTGGCTAGCGCGCTACGAGAGCGATGGCCTGGAAGGTCTGGGCAATCCGGATAGAACCGGCGGCGTGATCACCCGATCTGGGTTCATGTTCGATCCTTAAATTGAATAGAGGGCCGGCGCTGGCCGACCCTCTTTGTCAGTTTGGTTCTGCCTGACTACGAGGGGTGCACCCAGTTCAGGCCAAACGTGTTCGTGTACATGCCCGGCAGTTGAGCGTTATCGATGTTGTAAGAGATCCAGTTGTCTAGCCAGCGCCACCACAGGTAGTCGCCGGCAAGCACGCCCCAGCAGCCGAACTCTGTCGCCACCGCCTGGCCGTTGTTCATCAGCTTGACGTTGGAGTGCTGCGCGATGAAGGGTTTGGCGAGGTAATCCTCGACCAGGCAGGCGTCGGCCTTGCCAGTCGCCACATCCAGCAGGGCCTCGTCCTGGGCCAACGGAATTACTGTCGCCTTCGGGAACAGGAGCTGCGCGCGGAAGAAGGCCGTGGAGGCCTGGAGCGCGGTGATCTTCTTGCCGGGCTGGTTGAGGTCTGCAATCGAGTTTATGCCCCCGTTCACCGTCACCATGAGGATCTGCGTGTAGGGCACGTAACCCTTTGTGAAGTTCATAACAAGCGCGCGCTTCGGCGTGTTGACAAGCCCGGCGCTGACCATGTCGGCCTTGCCGGACTGGACGTTGGCGATGTTGGCCGCGTTGTCCGGCACGTCGATGATGTTCAGCTTCACGTTCAGGTCTTTGGCGACCATGTTCAGGACGTCGATGTCGTATCCCGCCGGCTGCCCGCTCTTGTCCTTATAAAACTCGGGCGGATACAACAGCGAGGTCGTCACGTTGAGCTGGCCTCGAGACTGAATCGTCTTGAGGAGTGATTCGGTGCTACCCGACGCCTGCGCGTTGCCGCCAGTGCTGCTGGAGTTGCACGCGGCCAGCGCAACGCCTCCGATGGCGAGCGCGGCGCCACCAAGCAGCGTTCGGCGGCTGACGCTCGAGACAAGCCTATTCGAGACTCGGCCGTCGTCCTTCCGCTTTTCTTCCATCTCGTCGGACATATCCTTCAAACCTCCAAAAAAATCAAGGCTGGCTCAAGCTGCGGTTCGGATCGAGGCAGCGTTTTGCGGCACGCGCCGGGTCTCGACCCTCAGGCTGCGCGCTGCCCGCTGCTCCAGAAGGCTGGCTATGCGCGCGATAGCTAGCGTCAACACGATGTAGATGACCATTGCCGCGGTATAGAGTTCGAACGGGCGGAACGTGAGCGAGGTGGCGATCTGGCTCTGCCGCATGAGCTCGTTCAGACCAATGACTCCGACCAGGGACGAGTCCTTGATGATGCCGACGAAGTTGTTGGCGACCGGCGGGATGATGATGCGCCACGCCTGCGGCCAGATCACCTTGGCAAACGCCCGTGTCCGGCTTAGCCCGGTGGAGAGGGCCGCTTCCCTTTGTCCCTTGTCGATCGCCTGCAACCCTGAGCGGTAGATCTCGGACATCCAGGCCGCGTACTGCAGCGATAGGCAGATAACGCCGGACCAAAAGGCTTCGATGTTGAGTCCGGTGACCAAGGTCACGCCGTAGTACATCCAAAGGATGAACACGAGTGGCGGAATCGCGCGAAATATAGAGATATAGAGCGATGCGAGCGTGCGCACAGGCCAGATCGGTGACATCCTCAGCAAGGCGACGACAAGGCCAAGGACCATGGCGAACGCCATCGATACCAGAGCGATCTTGAGGGTCAGGATCACCCCCTCGAAGAGCCATCCCCGATACTGGCCGACGACTTCCCACGCGAACTGGTAGTTGGTCGGGTTCCAGTCAAGCCTCATGGTGCTGAAGCCTCGTCCAAACCCGGCCTCTTGTCAAGATTGAAATCTAACAAGCGTTCGTTTTGACCGAAGGGCGGCCGTCGGGCCGGTGGATCGGGTTACAGAACCGCTTCGAGGAATGCCTTCGTCCTTTCCTGCTGCGGGTCGGAGAGTATCTCTTTGCCGCCCGATTCGGCGATGACCCCTCCGGATACGAAGACCAGGCGATCCCCCACGTGCTTGGCGAAACCCATCTCGTGAGTGACGGCCACCATCGTCATCCCTTCCTTCGCAAGCTTCTCCATAACCCCCAGCACCTCACCGATCAGTTCAGGGTCGAGGGCAGACGTCGGCTCGTCGAAGAGCATCAACTTGGGATCCATCGCCAACGCGCGGGCGATGGCCACCCTCTGCTGCTGTCCTCCGGAGAGCTGAGCCGGGTAGTGATCCATGCGGTCCTGGAGGCCCACCTCAGCCAGCCGGGTCTCGGCCTTCTCGCGCGCAGCCCTGCGCGACATCTTCTTCACATCGGTCAGGGCGAGTGTCACGTTCTGAAGCGCGGTCAGGTGCGGGTACAGGTTGAAACGCTGAAACACCATGCCGATCTGGCTCCGGAGCTGCTGCAGGCGCGCTGCCCTGTCGAGCAGGTTACCGGGATGCGGGAAATACCGACGATCCTCGAAGCTGACCGTCCCGGAGTCGGGAAGCTCGAGCAGGTTCATCATCCGCAGAAGCGTGCTCTTGCCCCCGCCGCTCGGGCCGAAGATCACGACGTGCTCGCCGCGGCGAACCTTCAGGCTGACGCCCTTGATCACATCCACATGACCGAACGACTTGTGCACGTCGTTCAGCTCGAGGAGCGCACCGCCGCTGGGCGCCTGCACTGAGGTCATGCTAAGCGCCAGGGTTCAGAAAAGGAGCCAGCCACCGTCGGCGACCAAGGTATGCCCCGTGATGTAGCTCGCCTCGGGCGAACACAAGAACAGGACGACCGCCGCAATGTCCTCAGGTTGCCCCACCCGCCCCATCGGAATGCGCGCCAGCTGCCATGCCAGGCCCTCCTTGGTGGCCAGGCTGCCCCTCGTCATCTCGGTCGCGGTGGTACCGGGCGCAACCGCGTTGACGTTGATGCCGTGTGGCGCCAGCTCGGCGGCCATCGAGACGGTCATCTGCCGCACCGCCCCTTTGCTCGTGTCGTAGGCGATCTCCGGCTTGGAGGAGGAGACAAAGGCCGATGTAGAGGCGAAGTTGACTATCTTGCCCCGACGGCGCGGGATCATGAGCCGGGCCGCGGCCTGTGAGCAGAAGAAGACGCCCTTGACGTTGACGGCCATCTGACGATCCCAGTCCGCCTCGGTGTACTCGAGGATCGGTTTTGCCACGCCAATGCCGGCGTTGTTGACGAGAATGTCAACGGTGCCGTAGGCCTTGACAGCCTCGGCGAACAATCGCGTCACATCGTCGACCCGTGATACATCGGCACTAAACGGCGTCGCCGTTCCGCCGGCGGCGCGGATTTCCTCAGCAACCTCAACGCCGTGCTCCGGGTTCACCTCCGCGATCACGACCCGAGCTCCTTCTCGCCCCAGGCGCATCGCAACTGCGCGGCCCATCCCGCGACCCGCGCCCGTCACGACGGCGACACTGCCGTCGAACCTCGCGGTCATGTGATCGCCGCGGCTGGTAGATCGACACGGTGCAGAATCGACGGCTCGATCGCGTCGACCGAGCGGCATCCGGTTATCGACATCGTGCGACCGAACTCCTCATAGAGGGCTTCCATCATCGACTTGACGCCGTCCCTGCCGCCGCCGGCGCAAGCGATCAGTAGAAGGGTGGCGATTCCGACGCCGTTCGCACCCAGGGCGAGCGCCTTGAGCACATCCGCGCCGCGCCGGAATCCGCTGTCGACCAGGATCGGCAGGCTAGGACACTCGTGGCGCACCGCGGGCAGCGCCTGTAGCACCGGCATCGCGTAGTCGATAGTCTCGCCGCCGTGGAAGCTCACGATGAGCCCGTCCGCGCCGAGGTCGCGGGCGAGACCAGCGTCATGCGCGCTGAGCACGCCCTTGATCACGAACGGCAATTTGGTGGCGGCGCGAAAGCGACGCATGTCGTCCATCGTCTTGTGGCCGAGGACAGCCGGCCCTGGCACCTCATCCCATGCCTTTTCGAGGAAGAAGACATCGACGTCCATGCCCACGGCTATGCACCCGATCTCAGCCGCCCGTTCCAGGTGGCGGAAGACCATCTCGTCATCCTGGAAAGGCTTGACGACATGCAGCACTGGAGCGCCCCGCTCGACGATCCGGCCCAGCTCGTCCAGACCGACCATCCCTGTCGACATCATGCTGCCGGCGTCGGCCAGACCGGCGGCGATCTGCTCGAGGTAGGGCGGATCCCACGGCCCGAGTCGCTTCAGGATTCGGGACTCGCAGATCGCGGCTGCCACGATGGGGGCACGCAGGCGAGCGCCGAACAAGGCTGTCGAGGTGTCGGCCTTCAGCGAGTCGAGCAGACGCATCTCGAACACGAACGAGTCCATGTGCTGCCGGTTGAGTCGATTTTGCGAACGCGTCTCGGCCCCGAGGTCGAGGTATGGCTCCATGCCGATGGCGCGAATGCGCTCGAGGCCCCGCTCATAGATCTCGCGATAGCCCACGGTCAGGGGAGCTCGGCCACGCAGTCGATCTGGACGCGAACAATCTCCGCTCCCGGCTCCGCGGCCAGGAACCTCACTCCCCAGCAGGTCCGCACCGGAAGCGGCGCGTGAAAACGGCGCGAGTAGACCGCATCCATCGCGTCGACGTCGGCAGGCTCGGTGTACATGATCTGAGTCCGGATGACGCGGTCGAGGGAGCTGCCGCACTCGTCGAGGATCGCTTCGACGTTGCTGATCGCCTGGTTCAGCTGGCCTTCCATCCCTCTAGGCACCAACTCCCCGTGGCTGGGGTCACGACCGGCCTGGGCGGTGACCCAAACCATGTTGCCGTGGACATGGGCGTGTGGGTAGGGGCCGGTCGGCTGCGGTCCGCGACGGCTGACGATGCCTCGATGAGCGCGCACTCAGTCAAGGGCCGCGATGCAATCGATCTGGACCCTGGCGCCCTTCCACAGGAATGCCGCGCCGAAGCTCGTCCGTGCCGGCAGCGGGTCGTGGAATCGCTCCCCGTATATGCGGTTCATCGCGTCGAGGTCTCCCTCGTCGACGAACTCGATCTGCGCCTTGACGACCTTGTTGAGCGAAGAGCCGGCCGCCTGGAGGATCGCTTGCAGGTTGTCGATCGCCTGGTTGAACTCGGCATCGAAACCGCCCTTGACGAAATCACCTGTCTTGGGGTCGCGGCCGATCTGGGCGGTGACGTAGACCAATCCGCCGTGTTGTCGCGCATGTACATACGGCCCGCGCGGTTCGGGTGCCTCTTTGATCGTGATCGTCGGGTCCTCGCCCATCTTCCTTACCTCTCGGGAATGTGTCCTACACAGCCGCTGAACGCAGGCTGTCAAAGCTGCGAGCGGGTCCGTCATCGCCGTCCCAATCCACGTCCACCACGAGCTCAGTCGCTCCGGCCGTGGCGAGTGAGTCGAGCCTGGACGCCAGCACGCCCAGCTTGCGATCCGCGCCGGTCACACGAACCACGATCCGCAGCTGGTCGAGCTCCGATTCCGGCCTGCCCGCTTTGCGGCCGGCTGCCCGGATCGTCGCGAGGCCGTCGGCGATTCCGTTTTCAGACAGGCCTTCGAGTGAGTACTGGGCGAGCCACCCGTCGGCGATGCGGCCGGCTCGTTGCAGCGCGGTCTTCGACATCCCCCCGATGAGCACAGGCGGCCGACGCGTGGGAACGGGCCGGCAATAGATGGCCTCGGCCAACCGATAATGGCGGCCCTCGAAGGGCTCGACGGTCCCGGTCCAGCAGCGGCGTGCGATCGTCAACCATTCGTCTAGCACAGCACCTCGCGAGTCGAAGTCAGCGGCGAGGGCCTCGAACTCTTCGCGCAGCCAGCCGGCGCCGACGCCCAGGACCAGCCGGCCGTGGGAGAAGGCGTCGATGCATGCAGCCTGCTTGGCGAACAGGATGGGATTGCGCATGGGGAGGATGAAAACCGAGGTCCCCAACTCAGCAGTCGAGGTGGTCGCGGTGATCGCGCTCAACGCGACGATGGGTTCGACGTAATCGACATCGACCGGCCAGGTGATGCGGCCGTCAGCGGCAAACGGGTATCGGGATCGGACTTCGCGCGGGAACACGACGTGGTCGCTCGTCCAGATCGATTGGAAACCGGCCGCCTCCAGCATCGCCGCCATTCGCGCGACGCCCAGGCGAAATGGCAGCGGTCCGCTGTTGGGAAGCTTCGCGCCGATGCGTAGGCTCGGGTCGCTCACCAGGCCGCCAGCGAGCCTCCGTCGACGGGTACGTAGGCGCCGGTCATGAACGACGATCCGTCCGAGGTGAGAAACGCGATGACCGACGCAATCTCCTCCGGAGGTGCCGGCCGGCCGAGTGGAGTCTTCTCCATCATCCTCGCTCGTTTTTTCGGGTCGGCGAGGCTGCGCGCGGACATTGGAGTGTCGACCACTCCCGGGCCCACGATATTGACCCGCACCCCGAAGGGGGCCCAGTCCAGCGCCAGTGTCTTACCCAGCATCAGTACGCCCCCCTTGGAGGCGCAATACGCGCTCGCGCCGGGGTTGCCAACCACCGAGTTGATGGAGCCGATCATCACCACCGTCCCCCCGTGGCCGGCCTTGATCATTGAACGGACCGCGGACCGCGCCGAAAGCCACGTGCCCTTGAGGTTGACGGACATGATCCAGTCGAAGTCTTCCTCGCTGAACTCATGGCCGAGCCCATGCTTCTCCACGCCGGCGCACGTCACGATGCTGTCCACGTCGCCGAAGCGCTGCACAGCTTGTTCGACCATGCTGTCGCACGACCTTGCATCGCTGACGTCGACCTCGACCGCGATCGCCCCTGACAGTTGGGCGGCGGTTTGCTTCGCAGCATCGAGCTTGACGTCGGCGCACACAACGTGATTTCCACGATTGGAGAGCACCCTTGCGGTCGCGGCGCCGATACCCGAGCCGGCCCCTGTGACGATCGCGACCGTCATGCGGTCAATCCCCTCATAACTAACGAGTGTTTGTTCTTGGAGCCCGCGGTATTATGGTCGCGCCCTCAGCTTTCAGTCAAACGCGCTCCAGCCTTCAACGTCTCGCGGAGGAGTTCTCATGCGCTTTGGGGTCGGCCTGTTCAGCTTGCAGAGCACAGCCATGCAGCCGGCCCAGTGGGCCGGAGCATACCGTGACATGCGCGAGCTTGCAGCGCTGATGGAGGCGCACGGTTACGACGAGCTGTGGCTGTCCGAGCACCATTTCTTCTACGACGGTTACTGCCCCGCACTCCTGCCGGCGGCGGCATCAGTCCTGTCCGTCACGGAGCACTTGCGAGTGGGCACCGGAATGCTCCTTTTGCCGATGCAGGATCCGAAGCGCCTGGCGGCAGTTGCCGAAGACATCGGCGTGCGGTCGGGCGGCCGTCTCGACCTCGGTGTCGGTCTTGGCTACCGAGATATCGAGTTCGACGGTCATGGCGTCTCACGCAAGCAGCGCCTGCCGCGCATGTTGAAGGGCCTGGAGGTCCTTGAGGCGGCCGAGGCCGCCGGCGGACCGCCCCTGTGGATGGGCGCCCAGCTGATCGAGCCGGTCAAGCGCGCCGGCCTGCGAGGCCACCCGATCCTCTTCTCGGCCGCGCTTCCCTTCGAACGCTGCCGGACGCTCGCGAAGGTATGGGAGGAAGGATGGGTCGAGGCCGGCCGGCCGGCAGCATCAAGACCTGCGCTGGGTGCGTTGCGAAACATCTGGCTCACCGAGGATCCGGAGGAACGGGAGGCGGCGCGGGACTGGGTGCGCGCCAGCTACGTTCAGTACGCTGGCCTGGGCTGGACGTTGCCCGCGGTGGGCGAGCACGAGCAGGCAGATTTTGCAGAAGAAACGGACAAAGCGATCGCCGATACGGTGGAGACGACGATTACCGGTTCGGCGGACGAGTGCATCCGCCAGCTTCGCGGGTTCGAGGCGATCGGCATCCACCACATCGCATTCCGCCTGATGCTCGATGGAGCCCCGCGCCAGGCGCTTGAATCACAGATCCGGCGCCTCGCCCAAGAGGTGATGCCTCGACTACGCGACAAGGTGCCTGCGTGAGGCTCGGGCTTGCGCTGGCTGAACGCCGCGAGGCAGAGACGGCCCGGTTGGCGGAGGCTCATGGCCTGTTCGGCGTGCTGGCCGGATCCGACAACGCGCTATCGGCCATCACCGCCGCCGTCTATGCATCGACCGCCACCCAATTCGTGCGCATCGTGACTCGCATCCAGCTCGGGCTCGAGCATCCAGTGACCATCGCCGAAGAGCTCTCGATCCTCGACAACGTCAACAACGGACGGACGGTCGTACTCGCGGACACGGGCGACCTGAGCCATGAGGCCGCCTCGGACGAGGTCGCAGTCCTGCGCGAGGCGCTGTCCAGCCGACCGCTCCAGCACGACGGACCCGTGTGGAGGGTGCCTGCCGGGCTGCCCGCCAACGCCGCGGCTCCGAAATCGATCTCGGTCACGCCGAAACCCGCGCAGCTGGAGATCCCGTTCTGGCTTACGGGTTCGGGCGCGGCAGCGGTCGGCGACGCGACCGGGCTCCCCGTCCTGGCACGCGAGCCGCGACCGATCGACCCGCCGAAGCTCGTGCAGCCTGGCCTCACCGCGATCTCGGGCAACCTGAAGCAGGACCGCGACCACGTAGGCGTTTGGGCCGCGTCGGGCGTGAGCCACCTGCTGCTGGAGGTGCCTGTCGCAGCCGAGCTCGGGGAGATATTGACCATGCTGTCCCGTCACCTCGCCCCGGAGGTGCTGATGCCACACTTTCCTCGTGTGATGTCCGAGTCGCGGGTCCCGCTGCCGTGGCCACGCGACGGTCGAAAGTAGACTGGCCCGAATGTTCGACTACGCCGCTCGCCGCCGCCGGCTCGCCGGCGCGCTCGAACGCTGTGGTGCCCGGTGCGGCGCTACTGTTGGAGCGAGCGCCTGAGCGCCGACGACGCCCCGAAGAGCATCAGCTCGTTGTTGCTCACCGTCACGAAACGGACTCCATGGTCGACCCAGAAGCGCGCGGAAGGAGCGTCAGGCACCCAGATGCCCACGGCAACGCCGCGTTCACCGGCACGTTCGACGATCTCGGTGATCGCCTCTCGCACCATCGGGTGGTCGAACTGGCCTGGCAGTCCAAGGGACGTCGACAGGTCATACGGACCGATGAAAACAACATCGAGCCCCTCGATGGCCAGGATGCTGCCCAGGTCCGAGGTGGCTAGGCGCGCCTCGACCTGCAACACGACCAGCGGCTGCGGCGCGTCTGGAGCGGTCAGGGACGCAAAGGGCACACCCGAGTAATGGAGCTGCCTGGTCGACGGCGACGATCCGCGGCTGCCGTGTGGTGGGAAGCGGGTCAGCCTGACGGCAGCGGCACCGGCTTCGGCCGACGTGACGCCGGGGCTGACGATGCCGGCGGCTCCAAGGTCGAGCGCCTTGCCGACCTCATGGGGAGCGGTCAGCGGCACCCGGACGAAGGCAGTGGCGTCGGCCGCCTCTGCAGCGCGGATCAGGTGCGGCAGTCCCTCTGGCCCATATGGCCCGTGCTCTAGATCGAGGATGACGAAATCCCAACCCGACCAACCAAGGATCTCCACGACCTCCGGGCTCGGCGTTTGCAGCCAGGTGCCGTAGAGGACCTGCCTCGCCGCGAGCGCCAGCCTCAGGCGCTCAACCTTCATGAACTGGCGGTTTTGTTGAGAAGGATCTTGATGGTACCCGCGACGCAGACGTTCTGATGCTGGTTGCAGATCTCGAAATCGAGGTCGGCCAGGCCGCGCCCGTCGCCTTTCGGCTGTAGCGCTGAGATACGGGAGGTGTAGGTGATAGTGTCTCCCAGCAGCACGGGGTTAACGAAGCGAACGCGCTCGAAGCCATAGAGGGCGACCACTGTCTGTCCCGATATCGGCGCCAGCCCGGTCATCATCGACATCAGCAGCAGACCGTGCGCGATCCGGGTTCCAAACGGGCCTTTGGCGGCGAATGCGGCGTCATTGTGAAGTGGGTTCCAGTCTCCGCTGACCGCGCTGAACAGGGCCAAATCGGTTTCGGTCAATGTGCGGCCGCGAGCCCCGGCGAATACATCGCCCACGGCCAACTCATCGAAATACTTGTCCAGCAAATGAGGTCCCCTCCAATGAGCGGGCGAGGCGGCAAAGCATATACCGGCGAGTCGTTATCAGGACCACAATAACCTGACTAAACGAACGCTCGTTAGCCAACTAGAATTCACACGGTGCGGGGGACTGAAGCGCGATTCGCCGGCCAGACCGCGATCGTCACAGGGGCCGGGCGCGGCATGGGCCGAGCGATCGCCCTCGGGCTGGCGGCTGAGGGCGCCAACATCGTCGTCGCGGAGGTAGATGAGTCGGCCGCGGAGGGGGTCGTCGACGAGATCCTGAAGGCTGCCGGTCGCGCGCGCGCAGTCAAAGTCGACATCAGCAGCGTCCCGGAGGTGCGCCGGCTCTTCAAGGAAGCACTGGCGGAATTCGGCGGCGTCGACATCCTGATCAACAACGCAGGCATCGGTATCGCCAAGCCGCTCGTCGAGTACACCGAGGCCGACTGGGACAAGCAGCTCGGTGTCAACCTCAAGGGCATGTTCTTCGCCACCCAGGAGGCGGCGCGCGTGATGATCCCCAGGCGTCGCGGCAAGATCGTCAACTTCGCATCAACGGCCGCCTTCGTGTCGTCATCCACTCCCGAAACCGCCTACGACATCAGCAAGGGTGGGGTCAGGCAGCTCACCATCTCCGTGGCTGCCGAGCTGGCGCAATACAACATCAACGTCAACGCCGTCGCGCCGGGAACGATCATGACCGACCTCACGCTGCGTGTTCTCGACACCGAGGAGAAGATGGCAAGGGCCTCCGCGAAGATCCCGCTCGGCCGCCTCGGGCAGCCCGAGGACATGGTGGGGCCGGTGCTCTTTCTCTGCTCTGCGGAGGCTGACTACGTCACCGGCCACGTCATGGTGGTCGATGGCGGCTGGCTCCTCTTCTAAGTTGAAGTGCCGCGCGGGGCCGGCAACGTGACCGGATCATCGACGAAGGTGTCGGAGCCGGGCGTACTCCTGGGACTGCGGCCGCGGTTGTGGCTGATGACGTTCGGTCATCTCGTGATCGATTCCAATGCAGCGCTGCTCTTCGCTCTGCTTCCGCTCTTCGTCACCCACCTCCACATCAACTTTGCTCAGGCGGGCGCGCTGGCGACGTTGCTGCTCATCACGTCCAGCGTGACGCAGCCGGTCTTCGGCTTCTGGCAGGACCGGCACCCGCTTTTTCCGCTGTCGGGCGTCGGCTTGCTCGTCGCCGGTCTGGCGATGGGGCTGACGGGTTTCGTGACGAGCTACGCGCAGATGGTCGCGCTGATGGTCGTCACGGGCCTCGGTGTGGCGGCCTTTCACCCGCAGGCGGTTGCGCAGGCGGGGCGCGCCAGTGCTGACAACCGGGCGTGGGGCATCGCGATCTTCTTCACAGGCGGCTCCACTGGGACGGCACTGATGTCCCTGCTGATCGTCCCGTTGGCCTCGGTCGTCGGTCCACACGCGACGCTGGTCACGATCATCCCTGCCATCGCGGCCACCGCGCTTTTCTCGCGCGCATACCCGACCTGGATTCGCCCTTTGCCGAAGCCGGCGGGCGGCACGACTGCGAGGGCTTCCCTGCGGGCGGTGGCGGCGCCGCTCTCGATGTTGCTGTCGGTGTCGATCCTTCGTTCGGCGGTGATGACTGCCTACCTCACGTTCTTGCCCACGCTCGTCGTCGTCAGGACCGGCAGCCTTGGGCTTGGCGCCACGGCGCTGGCGGTATTTCTCTTCGCCGGCTCCGCCGGCGCGCTCCTGGGCGGCGTCGCCGCGCATGCCTTCGGCAGCGCGCGCGTCGTGCTCGTCTCCCTGGTCGCCGGCTTGATCGGCCTGCTGCCGGTGCCCTGGCTCCCCGCGCCTGTGCTCGTGCCGTGGATGTTCGTCGCCGGCGCGCTCATGTTCGCGTCCGAAGCGCAGGTCACAGCGCTGGCGCAGCGACTGCTGCCCGCATTCGTTGGCGTGGCGTCGAGCCTGATGATGGGGGTCGGCCTGGGCCTGGGCAATCTGGGCGCATTCGTCACGGGAGCGATCGCCGACCGCCGCGGAATCCAGGTTGCCCTAACGGCGACAACTTTTCTCATGGTCGGGGCGGTTGCGGCCGCAGCTGCGTACATGGTTGCGATGCGCGGGCACGAGCCGGCCGCGGTCGAGGACGAATAGAACGGATGCGGTTCGGAATCGGCATGTACAGCGCCCAGAAACCACCCGGTTCGAAGCGTTCCCACCGCGAGCTGTATGGGGACATGCTCCGGCACGCTCGCCTGGCTGAGGAAGTGGGCCTCGACTCTTTCTGGATCGCCGAGCACCACTTCGCCGAAGACGGATATGCGGCAGCCGTGATTCCCATCTGCGCCGCAGTCCTGGGCGCGACCCGGCGGTTGATCGCAGGCACGAGCGTCGCGATCGCCTCCTTCTACAACCCACTTCGGCTGGCTGAGGACGCTATCGCCGCCGACCTTCTGAGCGGCGGTCGGTTCGTCCTGGGCCTCGGCACTGGCTACCGACCGGTCGAGTTCGCAGGCATGGCCATCGCACCTGACACAGATGAGGCTCGCCTCGACGAGATCGCCGAAATTCTGAACCAAGCCTTCACCGGCATGCCGTTCTCACACCATGGGCGCTTCTACGACATCCCCGAGGTGACGATCACCCCGGCTCCATTCACACCAGGCGGTCCGCCGGTCATGCTGGCGGGGGATGGGGTGATCGACCGGGATGCCGTCCGCGCCGCCCAGCGCGGCAAGCGTTACATGATCGATCCATCGCTCGCTCTCGACGAGGTTTCGCGCCTGGTCGCGCTCTACGATGCGGCCTACAAGGGCGAGCCTGGCATGGAGCTTCCTCTCTTCAACTACGGGTTTGTAAGCGACGACTCCGACCCATGGGATGAGATGCGCGAGGGCTTCACGTACCTCAGGCATACCTATGACCGCTGGGCGGGGCGGCCGGTCCGCGACGTCCGCCGCGAGAACCACCGGTTGATCCTTGGCAACAGCAAGCAGCTTGCCGAGCAGGTGCTCGACTACCACCGAATGTTTGGCGATCGGCTGCATTTCGTGATGCGGCTCGACTACCCCGGCCAGGACCCCGCGCGCTCAGATCGGGCCGTCGAGCTTTGGGGTGAGACTGCGGCCGCCGTGAGGCGAGAGCTTGCGAACCGGACCCGGGCATGACCGTCACGGTCATCGAGACCATCGACACGCACACGTTGGGCGAGCCGACGCGCATTGTTCTCGGTGGTTTCCCCGCACTCCACGGACGATCGCTCAAAGATCGGTCGCAAGACCTTCTGCGCCGTCACGATGGCCTGCGCCGCGCGCTCATGTTGGAGCCCCGCGGCCACGCGGTGATGTTCGGGGCGGTGGTTGTGCCGCCCGCCGTCCCTGATGCCGATTTGGGCCTGGTGTTCATGGATGGTGGCGGCGTGGTGGACATGTGCGTCCACGGCACCATCGGAGCGGTGACGGCGCTCGTGGAAACCGGCCGACTGCGGCCTCCGCGTAATGGTGTCCTCACGGTCGACACGCCCGCTGCGCCGGTGAGAGTTCGGATTCGCAGGTCAAAGGGTCGCGTGAGCGCCGTCCATCTCGACGGCGTAGCCAGTCGGAGCGTGGCGTCGGGTCTGCACGCCCACGCCGCAGGCAAGAGCTTGCGATATGACCTTGCTTACGGCGGTAACCTCATCGCGATCGTTCGGGGGTCCGACCTGGGGATCATAGTCCACGCTCACGCCTTTCGCGCTCTGCTGGACGCCGGGATGGAGGTGAAGACGCAGGCGCAGAGTGCCTGGGTGGCGGCCAGGGGCCGGCTGGGTCCGTGGCGCGAGGTCGTCTCGGCCCTGATCTATACCAAGCTTGGAACTGGCCGCTACCGCGACCTCGTGGTCTTCCGCGACCACTCGGTGGATCGTTCGCCCTGTGGCTCGTGCTTCTCAGCTCTCATGGCCCAGCTGCATGCGACGGGCCGCCTGCACCTCGACCAATGGGTCGAATGCGAAAACCTGTTGGGCCTTGCCTTTCGCGGGCGCCTCGTCGACCGAGGCGGTGAGCTGATTCCGCAGCTCTCAGGCTGGGCGTTCATCACTGGCGAGCACCGATTTCGGATCGATTCCCGCGACCCGCTTCGTCACGGATTTCAGCTCGCGTGAACGCCGTTCGGCTCAAGGTGGGGGTCGTCCTGCCGACGTACAGGCGCCTTGCCACCGCCGAGAACATCCGGCGCGCAGCCCAGCTGAGCGAATCGCTTGGCTTCGACTCAATCTGGGTCACCGACCACGTGGTCGTGCCGTCGACGAGCGTCGAAGCCTTTGGACCGACGTTCTATGAGGCCGTCACCGTCATGTCCTACGTCGCGGGAATCACTACACGCGTGCAGATAGGCGCCGCGATCCTGATCGTCCCGTACCGGCATCCCCTCGTGCTCGCCAAGATGATTGCGACGGCCGACCAGCTGTCAAGCGGCCGGCTGATCCTCGGGGCCGGGCTGGGGTGGCTGGAAAGCGAATCCAACCTGCTGGGTGTGCCGCACCGCCGGCGGGCGCGTATCGCCGACGAAGCCCTGGCTGCGATGCGAGCTTGCTGGGAGTCCGACGAGCCAGAGTTCCACGGCGAGCTCTATGACTTCCGGGGCTTCCACTTTGCGCCCAGACCGCACGCGAATCGCCGGCTGCCGATCCTCATCGGCGGCGCCTCGACAGCAGCCCTGCGCCGTGCGGCGCGCTTCGGCGACGGCTGGATCGGAGACGGACAGACGTTCGAGGAGCTCGAGGCTGCGCTCGGCCGGTTGTCGACGGAGGTCGCGGCTCAGGGCCGCGAGCTTGATGACATGGAGGTGGCGATGCGCACGGGCCTCCAGGTCGCGGCAGACCGGACTGGCATCACCGAGTCGCCCTCCGAGAAAGGCTGGAAGAGCGAGGAGTTCGTGATCTCAGGCCGCACGCCCTTCCGCGGCCTTCGCGAAGAGGTGGTCGCGGACTTCAGACGCGCCGCCCAGCTCGGAGTCGATCACCTGGTGTTCGAGTTCCCGGTCTCGCGGGGCGAGGAGTCGATGGCGCTGTTCGAGACCCTCGCGGACATCCGCGAGGAGGCACGTGTCTGAGTCCAAAGTGCGCCCTGCGCGCGCCGGGGCCATTCGGCACTTCGGCCGCCGGGAGATCATGGCGCTCGACCCCGGTCACGTCGCCGACGCCATGGCGGCCGCCCTGGCGATGGTCTCCAGGGGGGCGGCGGTGGCGCCGGTCCGGGCACATATCGACCTCGGGGACGGCGCCGGCACATATCTCATCTCGGGCGTGCTCACCGAGCTCGACATCCTCAGCGTCAAGGTGATCAATGTCCGTCCGCGGAACCCGGCTCGCGGCCTGGAACGCCTTCAGGGTTCGCTCACCGTTTTCGAGTCCAGCACGGGCCGGCCGCTGGCTACATTCGACGCGCGCGCGGCGACAGAGGTCCGGACCGCGGCATGCAGCGCCGTTTCGCTTCGGCTGCTGGCTCGAGCTGATGCCTCAGTGCTCACCGTCTTCGGCACCGGTCCGCAGGCGGCCGCCCACCTGCGAGCGATGAAGGCCGAGATGAGCTTCGACGAGATTCGCATCGTCGGCCACAGCGCGGTCTCGGCTCGCGAACTGGCGGCTTCCCACCCGGGCGCAACGGCGATGACCGCTCGCGATGCGCTCGAGGGCGCGCACGTGATCGTCACCGCGACCAACTCGGCGTCAGCGCTGTTCCCGACGGCAAGCGTTGAACCTGGCACTCACGTCGTCTCAGTCGGGAGCGGGAGTGCCGCTGCTTCGGAGCTGGAACCGCAGCTGCTTGCGCGCGCGGCCGCCATTCGCGTCGACCACCGGCCGACCTGTCTCCTGGAAGCGGGTGAGATCGTGACCGCCCTGCGAGCGGGACTCCTCCAGGATGAAGCCGTGCGCGAGCTGGGCGAGGTCATCCTCGGCCGTGTGCCCGGCCGCACGAACCCAGACGACATCACCATCTACAAATCGGTCGGTAATGGCACGCAGGATGCGGCGCTGGCGGCGCTGCTCCTTGGTGTGAGCCCTCTGTCATGACGCTCCGTCTTGGTCTTGGAATTTTTGGCATGCAGTCGGTTCCTCATCGGCCCGACCATCACTTGAAGCTCTATCGCGACGTCCTCGAGGACGCGGAGCTCGCCGATGCGCTCGGATTCGACTCGATCTGGCTCTCAGAGCACCACTTCTGGTTCGACGGCTACTGCCCCGCCGACCTTGCCGTGGCCGGCGCCATCCTGGGCCGCACCAGGCGTCTTGGCGTCGGCACCGCCGTGGTGCTTTTGCCGATGCACTCGATGCAGAAGGTGGCCGACGATGCGGCGACGATCGGCCGTCTGGGTGATGGACGCCTGTCGCTTGGCGTTGCGTTGGGCTATCGCGACGCGGAGTTCGACGGCTTCGGAGTGCGGCGAAAGGATCGCGGGAAGCTGATGGATGTCATGCTGCCGCGCCTGGCGGAATCGTGTCGGTCCGTCGATCCGCCGGTGCCGCTCTACGTCGGAGTCGCAACCGCGATTGCAGCGCGCCGTGCCGCGCGCCTGGGTCTTCCGCTGTTCGCCGACTCGACGATGAGCGTCGCGGAGCTGCGCGAGATGCTCGACGCTTACAACGCGGCCGCCGCCGCCGGAGGCGTGAACGCGCCGCGGGCTCACGCACTACAGCGCGATGTATTCGTCACGGACGACCGCGAGCGCGACTGGGCGATGCTAATGCCTGAGCTGCGATACATGCGCCGGCAGTACGGGGGCTGGTCGTATCCGCAAGAGGCTGGTGAATCTGTGCCCGCCTACGTGCACCGGCTCGATGCCGACATCGAAGCCAAGCTCAAGAACCTGATCATGGGCGACGCCGGCTACGTCTCGACACGGCTGCGTGAGTTCGAGGCCCTCGGCTTCGATCTCATCGTCTGCCGAAGCCAGTTCGGCAACCTGCCTCGAAAGAGCCTCCATCGCGCATTCAAGGGATTGAGCCGGGTGCGCGAAGAGATCTCGCAATGAGGCTTGGGCTCGGTCCGATCGGGTTGCGAGGCGCGAGAAGGGCGGAGTTGGAACGCATGGCCGTGCAGGCTGTCGCCTCGTCGTTTGACGCCGTCTGGGTGGGTGAGTCGCGCGCCGAGGGTGTGGGCGCCGGTTTGGCCGCGGCGGCGATGCTCGGGCAGGCCGTACCGATTCGCGTCGGGGCGGTGGTCGACGCGGGTCTCTATCACCCGCTGCACCTGGCTGAGGACATAGCCGTGGCGGATCTCACGATGCAGGGGCGGAGCGAAGTCCTACTGCGGCTGACGACCTCTCCGTCGTCCCGTTACGGAGCATCGACCGAGCCGGGCTGGTTCGATGAGCACCTCCACGTGCTGGCCGCCGCGTTGACCGGAGCACACATTCAGTGGACGGGCGAGCATCTCCGGGTGCCCGCGCGCCTGGAGGCCAACCAGCCGGCGCCGTCACGATTGGCGCTCAACCCGCGTCCTGGCCAGCCCGCCGTCCCGATCTGGATCGAAGCGTCGGAGACATGGATCGACGACCTGGCACGGCAGCTGGGATTCGGTGTCGCGGCGAGGTGGACGCGCGGGGGAAGCGTGCCGGCCGCCACGGGACGTTGGCCCGGGATGCTGCTGTGCCCACCGAACGTGAATGCGACCGACCTGCTTATCGCGGCGGGCGATGGCGCGGGCTATTTCATGGTCGAGGCGCGGACGCCTGATGAAGTTTCGTCCGCAGGCAGGCGACTCGCCGGACCGCTGCGCATGCCTGAGTTCCCAGAATGGATCAGCGACTGAGCTAAACGAGCGTTCGTTTGTCGGAAATGCGTGTGCTATCGTGGCTCGGGATGGGAGCTACATCCGACGTCGTCCTGTACACCCTGAACAGCGGTACGACCGATCCGACTTGACAGGAATGTTGCAGGGTGAGGGAGTTTCTCTCACAGAACTCGGTCCGCTACGAAGAGCGGAACATCGCCAAGGAACCGCACTGGCGGAAGGATCTCAAAGAGCTGACCGGCGAGATCGTGGTGCCGGTTTTGCTTGTGAACGGCAGGCAGGTGATCGGACTCGACGAGGACCGAATGGGTGCAGCGCTGGGCCTGGACCACGTGGAGTCGTTCCGCAATCGCGACGGCCTGGCGGCGCCGCAAGAGCTGGTGACTCTGCCCACGCAAGGGAGCGATCCCGCCACCGCGTCTCTCACGCATTTCGTGCGGAGGCTCCAACGCGAGATGGAGTTCAACGCCGCCAAGGAGAGCGCTCCGTATCGCGACGGCCAGCACGATGGCATGCGGTTTGCGCGAGACGCGATCCTGCGCATCCTCACCGGCAAATACGAGCCGGAGGAGATGGTCGTCGAGGGCGACGGCGGCGGGCCGACCTGATCAGTCGCCAGGCATGAAAGAAGCGGCACCCGCCGCTCACGCTAACCTCGACGGCGTGACATCAGCACCAATGCCGCCGGTGTTGAGGTATCTCGACGAGGACGGCCAGCTTCTCGTCACGGACCTGCCGATGAGCGACCAGATGGCGCTCGAAGGTTATCGGGTGATGCTCAGGGGACGGCGGTTCGACGAACGCTCGGTCAGCCTGCAGCGTCAGGGCCGCATGGTCACGCTCGCGCCGGGCATCGGTCAGGAGGCAGCCACGGTCGGAGCGGCGATGGCGATCGACGCCCGAACCGACTGGTTCGTGCCGCAGTACCGCGAGCTGGCCGGACAGCTATGGCACGGATATCCGCTGCGCCTGGCGTTCCTATGGCACGTCGGGCACCCGATCGCGTTCCAGGTGCCCGGCGACCTGAAGATGCTGCCGTTCCAGGCCGCGATCGCCGGGCAGCTGCCGCAAGCGGTCGGCCTGGCGTGGGGTCTCAAGCTGAAGGGCGATCCAGGGGTCGTGCTGGCGATCTTCGGTGACGGCGGCACCTCACAGGGTGACTTCCACGAGGCGGCCAACCTCGCGGGCGTAATGAAAGCGCCGATCATCTTTCTCTGTCAGAACAACGGCTGGGCGATCTCAACGAGCATCACGCAGCAGACCGCGTCCGAGACCTTGGCGCAGAAGGCGGTCGCGTACGGCTTCCCTGGCATCCAGTGCGACGGCAACGACCTCTTCGCGGTCTACGCAGCGGTGCGCGAGGCGGCGAGGCGTGCCCGCGAAGGCAAAGGCCCGACCCTGGTCGAGGCGCTCACGTACCGACTGGGACTGCACACGACTGCAGACGATCCGACTCGTTACGAGCCTCGCGAGCTTCACGAGCTATGGGTCAACCGAGATCCACTGCGCCGCATGCGACTGCACCTCACCGCGCGCGGGGTTGTGGACCAGGCTGCCCTGGAGCAGATCGACGAAGAGGTCAAGGACGAGCTGCGCGTGGCCTGGGAGGAGGCGCAGAAGGAACCGGCGCCAGACCCCGCCTTTTATTTCGGCCAGGTCCATGCCGACCAATCCGCTCGTCTGAAACGACAGTTAGAGCGTTTTGAGAAGCCCGGTCGTGCCTGAGGTCACCGTTGTCGAGGCCGTGAACCAGGCGTTGACGCTCGAGATGGAGCGCGACCAACGCGTGGTCGTTCTCGGTGAGGACGTCGGCCGCAGCGGAGGTGTCTTTCGCGCGACTGAGGGCCTGTACGGCAAGTACGGCTCGGATCGAGTCATCGACACGCCACTCTCCGAGGGCGTGATCGCGGGAGCTGCCATCGGTCTCGCGCTCGCCGGCTGGGTTCCCGTCGCAGAAATCCAGTTTCTTGGTTTCGCGCACAACGGTTTCAACCAGGTGGTGGATCAACTGGCTCGCGTGCGGTACCGCTCTGCGGGGCGCTTCTCGGCTCAGGTCACCATCCGGGCGCCGTATGGCGGCGGCGTGCGGGCGCCCGAGCTCCACTCGGACGGGTTCGAAGCGCACTTCGCCCATGCGCCCGGCCTCAAGGTGGTGGCGCCGGCGACGCCTTACGACATCAAGGGCTTGCTGCTGGCCTCGATCCGTGACCCGGACCCGGTCTTGTTTCTGGAGCCTCTTCGTGGCTACCGGCAGGTGAAGGGAGAGGTCCCCGAGGGCGACTATGAGGTGGAGATCGGCCGGGCGCGGATCGCGCGCGAGGGCAGCGACGTCACGCTGGTCGCATGGAGTGGCGCGGTTCAAGTCGCCCTCCAGGCGGCCGATGATGCCCAGGCGCAGGGGATCTCGGTTGAGGTGATCGACCTGCGTACGCTCGTCCCGCTCGACGCCGCCACGCTGGCAGCGTCTGTCGCCAAGACCGGCCGCGCCGTGGTGCTGCAAGAGGCGCCGCTTACCGCCGGCTTCGGCGCCGAGGTCGTGGCGACCCTCCAGGAGGAGGCTTTCTTCTCACTGCAGGCACCAATACGCCGCGTCGCCTCACCGGACGTGCCATACCCCGTGCAGATGCTCGAGGAGCAGTACCTCCCCAACCCCGAGCGCGTGCTCGAGGCGATCGTCTTGACCACACGGGACTAGGTGCATGGCGAGGTACGAGTTTCGGCTTCCGGACATCGGCGAGGGCCTTGCCGAAGCCGAGGTCGCGAGGTGGCTCGTAGCGATCGGCGATCGCGTGACCGAAGACCAGCCGGTCGTCGAGATGATGACCGACAAGGCTACAGTCGAGCTGCCCGCGCCTGGAACCGGAGTGATCGTCGAACAGGTGGCCGCCGAAGGGGACGTCGTCAAGACCGGTTCGGTTCTTTACGTTCTCGAAACCGAAGCGCGGATCGCTGCCGCCCCTGACGAGTCCGGCGCAAGCCAGGTTCGCGAGCGATCTTCGTCGCCGGCCCCGGTCACGGGCGAAGCGGCAGGCGTGCTTGCGCCTCCCGCGGTTCGCAAGCTCGCTCGCGAGATGGGCGTCAACCTGGCGAGCGTCAAGGGCACCGGGCCCGGCGGCCGCATCTCCGCGGACGACCTGAAGGGGCACGTCGCCGGTGGGCCCTCCGCGCCGCCGGCCACCGGGGCCCCGATCGCTGCCGGCCGGCGCATCCGGCTCCGGGGCGTGCGTAAGCGCATGGCCGAGACGATGGCGCTCTCGGCCCGAACCATTCCGCACGTCACGGGCTTCCACGAGCTCGACGCGCTAGCGTTCGCGGAGCATTTCGCTCGACTGCGCCGCGAGGCGGAGACCGAGGGCTTGCGGTTCCCGTTCGACACCCTCCTGGTGCGCGCGGCCGCGCTCGCGCTGCGGCGCCACCCGATTTTCAACTCCTCACTCGACACTGAGCGAGGCGAGATCGTCATGCACGAAGACATCAACATCGGTGTGGCCACCGCGACGCCCGACGGGCTCATCGTCCCGGTGGTAAAGAACGCCGATGCGCTCGACCTTGCTCGCCTCGCCGCTGCGGTCGACAGGGTCACGGCCGCGGCGCGTGAAGGGAAGGCCTCGGTCTCCGACCTCCAGGGCGGCACCTTCACGATCAGCAACACTGGCGCGTGGCGGGGCGGGCTCGGCACCTCGCTCATCCGGCTGCCAGAGGTGGCGATCCTCGGTTTCGGCACGATCGAACCCAAGGCCGTCGTGCGCGACGGCAAGCTGGTGGCGCGCCCGGTGATGCCGATGTCGCTCACGTTCGACCACCGCGTGATCGACGGGGAGCAAGGCCTGACATTCGCCCTGACCCTCAGGAGCCTGATTGAAGACCCTGAGCGGCTCGGTGCCTAGTTGGTAGCCGGCGACCAGAGCGACCCGGCCGACTGTCTGATCCTCGGCGCGGGTCCGGGGGGTTACGTCGCCGCCCTGCGCGCAGCACAGCTGGGGCGATCGGTGACGCTGGTTGAACGCGGCCGCGTAGGTGGCGTCTGCCTCAACGAGGGTTGCATCCCGAGCAAGCACCTGTCTTTATTCGCCGCGGCGAAGGCTGCGGCGGAGAAATTCGTAGTGTCCGGCATGCCCTCGTTCTCGGGTCCGCCGGACATGGAAGCGTTCCAAAAGAGCCGCGCGGCAGCGGTCGGCGCCCTGGTGAAAGGAGTGTCGTCGCTGCTGGAAGCGGCCGGGGTCAAGGTCGTCAGGGGGACCGCGCGGTTTGTCGGGCGCACCCGCGTCTGCGTGGAGATCGGCGAAGAATCGGTTCGGTACTTCGACTTCAAGGACGTGGTCATCGCCACCGGCTCGCGTGCGATCGGCCTTGTTGAGCTTCCTTTCGATGGCGACCGCGTGGTCGAACCGAGCCGCGCCATGGAATGGAACGAGGTACCGGCTTCACTACTGGTCGCGGGTGATGACTACATCGCGCTTGAGGTCGCCGTCGCGTACGCCCGGCTGGGCAGCCGCGTGACGCTGGCTGCGCCCGGCGAGCGCTTGCTGCCCGACTACGACCCGGACCTGTCAACAGCCGCGTTGCGAGGCGCACGTACCGCCGGCGTGGAGGTCGTGGTTTCCGCCGACGCCTCTGCCATCGGCCGGAAAGAGGAGCGCGTAGTTGTATCCGCGGGCCGCCGGGCCAATATCGATCAGCTGGACCTGCAGGCGGCCGGGCTCTCGGCGGCCGGCGATCGATTCAATGTCGACTCCCAGCTGAGGCTCGACCGCCATGTGTTCGCCATCGGCGATGTCACCGAGGGTTGGCCGCTCGCCCATCGCGCGATGATGCAGGGCCGGGTTGCCGGTGACGTGCTGGGCGGAAAAGCCGGCGCTTTCGACAGCCGCGCGATACCTCGAGCCGTCTTCACGGAGCCTGAGATCGCCACGGTCGGCTTCACGGAGCCGGAGGCGGCCGCGGCCGGTATCGAGATCTCGATTGGTCGGTTCCCTCTGGCCGCCCTGGGCCGAGCGGTGATCGAATCCTCGACGACGGGTTTCGCAAAGTTGGTCTTCGCGAAGGATGGCGGGACCCTTCTCGGTGCTCACCTCGCCGGCCCGCGTTCGACCGAGCTGGTTGCCGAGATAGCGCTGGCGATCGAGATGGGTGCAGCGGCAGAGGACCTCGCGCTCACGGTGCATGCGCACCCGACGTTCGCCGAATCGCTGATGGAGGCGGCCGAAGTGAGCCTTGGCCGGCCAGTCCACGTCCGTCCGGCCAAGAGATGATCACCCGGGTCTTCTTTGCCCCTCGTCGGTCGGACCTGACGACGGAAGCGTGCCTCCAACACTGGCGCGACCGCCACTCGGCTATCGGCGCGCGACTGCCGAGGGTTCGCGCCTACGTGCAGAATCACGGAGTCCTGGCCGGCGGCCGGTTCCTGCTCCCGTACCCAGGGTTCGACATCATGCCGGAGCTCGACTGGGACGACCTGGCGGCAATGGACGCCGCGATCGATTCACCCGTGCACGAAAAGGATTCAGTCGACGATGAGGCCAAGTTCATCGACACCACCCGCACGGGCCTGGCGGTCACGAAGCGGCATGTCCTGATCGATTCCCTGCCCGGCGATGACGCCGTCAAGCTGATAACGCTGCTCAGGCGCGCGCCGAACGCGCCGGAACCGAAGCTCGCCGAAGCGCTGACCGGGCCCTACGCCGCTGGTGTGGCGGAAGCCGGCGTGCGGCGCCACGAGGTGCTCCTCACCATCGCCGAGCGCCCTGGACGGCCGCCGTTCTCGGTGCAGGCGATCGACATGCTCTGGTTCGCGAAGCCCGAGGATGCGCTTGCATGGACTCACTCGGACGAGGCACATCGCGCCGCATGGCACCTCGCTGGCCTTACGTTCGGAGCCGAGCGCCTCATCGCCCGCCCTCACCGAGTGATCTGAAAAATGCGATTCGGCGTCGGCGACTTCAGCGGCCAGCGCCCGCCCTCCTCTGGGGCCCCCGCGACGGAGTCGCGGGAGAGTGCCCCTGCGCGCGCCCGGCCCGTGACGCACCGGCAGCTCTACGCCGAGATGCTCGAGCAGTCGGAGCTGATCGAGGCGGCGGGTCTCGACTCGATGTGGGTCTCAGAGCATCACTTCGCGGAAGACGGGTACATGCCTGGAGTGCTGCCGATCGCGGCTGCGCTGCTCGCGCGCACCAGCCGGCTCATCGTGGGGACCGACCGGCTCGCCGCCTCACTTCACAATCCGATCAGGCTGGCCGAAGACGCAATCGCTCTCGACCTGCTGAGCGGCGGCCGGTTCATCCTGGGCCTGTCGCTCTGTTATCGCCGGGAGGAGTTCGAGGCCTTTGGAGTCGAACCTTCGACAGACGCTCAGCGACTCGAAGCATTGGTGCCGGTGCTGCGCGCGGCGTTTGGCGGCCGCGCGACCCGCGTCGAAGGCCGGCAGGTGCTCATCAATCCCGGCCCACACACGTCAGGCGGACCGAAGCTGATGATCGCTGCCGATGGGGATCATGGCGCCGCACGCGCTGCGCATCTCGCCGACATGCTCATGGTCGATCCCACGGAGCCATGGAATGTGGTCGAGGGCGCGATCGCCACGTTCGACCGCGAGCGTGGTGACACGCAGGGCGGGCTGGTCCTGTTCTCGTATGGGGCTCTCTCGGAGCGAGGCGGAGAGGCGGCGTGGTCGGAGGTGGCGGAAGGATTTCGCTACATGCGCCACAACTACGACCGTTGGATGGGCCGTGAGCCGACTCGTGATCTGCCTCCGAAGCACTACCGAGTACTGCTCGGCACGCCGGGCGAAGTGGCAGAGCAGGCCGCCGAGTATCGCCGGCGGTATGGCGATCGCGTCCACCTCGTGCTGCGCTGCAACTATCCCGGTATGGACGCTGCGGCGGTTGCGGAACAGCTGCGACTCTGGGGATTGGCGGCGCAGGCAGTCCGCTCTGGCACAGTCCGCTAAATAACGTTCTCGACTGCCAGGATGTCATCCAATTACGAACTAGTGCGCGTTCGTCTAACCCTTGACACCGAGATCGATCTCGCTATCCTTACGCGCAAAGCCCGCGCGGTTGATGGGCCATTCGCCGGGCGCGCGCAGGGCGCTCTTCAGGAGGGCAGCAATGTCGATCGACCACGAAGCCACGGAAGCGCAGCCGGCCAATCGATTAGCCCTCCCGAGCAGGCGCTCGCTGCTCAAGCTAGGTGGGTCGGCCGCGCTCGGCCTGGGCGCCTATGCATTGGCCGCATGCGAAACCTCGAACTCGTCTCCAGGTACCACTGCCGGCGCCGCCGGCGAATCTTCGGTCCTCGACAAGTGGCTTTCGACCAAGACCGCGAAGCTCGGCGTCGACCTGACCTTCCCGCCCATTCAGTTCAAGGACACGAACGGCAACCCGACCGGCTATCAGATGGAGCTCACACAGGCGATGATGGCCGACATCGGCGTGACGCCGACGTACGTGGAGATCCCGTTCGGTCAGCTGTTCGCGGGCCTTGTCGCGGGCAAGTTCGACATGATGGGCATCTCGGCGACGATCCTGCCCAGCCGAGCGCTCAAGGGATTGTTCGCGAACTTCCCGGTCTTCTACGAGTCGATCGTCGTGCTGCTCAAGCCCGGCTCGGGCGTCACGAGCTCCGACCAGCTGAACAAGTCGGGCGTCAAGATCGCCGTCCTACAAGGGAGCTCACAGGAGTTCAGCAGCAAGCTGATCTTTGCCAACGCGAGCTTCTCCCCGTTTGCCGCTCTTGCGGACGCGGTCAACGAAGTTGCGACGGGCCGCGCCGACGCCACCGTTCTGTCCGAGTTCGACGTCGACGACTCTCTGAAGGCACACGGAGACCTCAAGCTCCTGTCAGGCCCTCCACTGTGGGTCGACGCCAACACCTATCTGATGCCGCTGGGCGACTACAAGCTCCAGGCGTGGGTCAACAACTGGCTTCGGTACAACGCCACCCACGAGCGGCTGACGAGCCTGTGGAAGAAGTGGCTCGGGCCGGGCCTCCAGAAGTACCACCTCACAACGTATGGCGTTGGTCCGGGGAGCGAGCCGGAACTCGTCACCGTCTGATCAAGCCTCGGCAGCGATGGCCGGCCTGAGCGGGCCGGCCACCTGCCGGGTCATCCGAGCCACATGATCGTCCTCGCTTATCAGTTCGACTGGAGCGTGGTCACCGACCGCTGGCGGCTGTTTGCCGCCGGCGCGTGGGTCGACCTCTGGGTCGCCGTGGTCGGGTTCGCGCTCGCTTGCGCCATCGGCCTGGTCAACGCGCTCCTGCGCACGTCGGGCGTCCGCCTCTTCACAGTTCCGTCGTTCCTCTATGTCCAGGTGATGCGTGGTGTGCCGCTGTACGTTCTGCTGCTCTGGATCTACTTCGGGATCGCAAACATCACCGGCATCAACTTCACGTCGTTCCAGGCGATCATCATCGCGCTGGCCCTAACCGGGTCCGGCTACACGACCGAGATATTTCGCGCCGGGCTCGGCGCCATCGACCGAGGACAGATGGAGGCGGCGCGATCCATCGGCCTGAGCCGCGCCCGCACCTACGGGCATGTGGTGCTGCCACAAGCGTTCCGAATCGTGGTGCCGCCGCTCGGCAACACATTCGTCGGCTTGCTGAAGGGCGCCACGATCATGGCCGTGATCGCCGTACCCGACATGGTGTTCGTAGCCAACGAGCTCAACGTCACCCTGTTCACTCCCTTCGAGGTCTTCGCTGCTGTGGCTCTGATCCTCATCGTGCTAGTGCTCTTCTTCTCCGCGGCCGTTTACCTGCTCGAGCGGAGGCTGCGGATCGCATGACCGCCCTCCTGCTCACCTATACCTATGACTGGAGCGTGATCCCGCGCTCGATCGCTTTCTTCGAGCGCGGGCTGCTGGTTACCGTGCGCATCGCCCTGCTCTCTGTGGTGTTCTCGCTCGCGCTTGGTTTGGGGGTCGCCCTGATCCGCATGGCACCCGGCCCCCTCGGCTTCATCGGATTTGTCTATATCCAGGTCTTCCGCGCCCTCTCGCTGTACGTCTACATCCTCTTCATCTACTTCGGGATCGCCGCGGCCATCGGCCTGAACCTCGACCCCATTCCAGCCGGCGTGGTCGCGCTGACCCTGCTCAACAGCGCATACATGGCCGAGATCTACCGCGCCGCGATTCAGGCGATCGATCCCGGCCAGCGAGAGGCTGCGCGGAGCCTCGGCCTGGGCGGCGTCGGTACTTTCGCCACGGTCGTCTTTCCGCAGGCATGGAGGATCGCGATTCCCTCCCTGGTCAACCAGTTCACGGACATCATCAAGGACTCGTCGGTCGTGGCCCTGATCGGGGCGCCCGACCTCATGTACCAGACCATCGAGCGGGTGAGCTTCTACCAGCGTCCGTTCGAGTTCTACACGACGGTGGCCGGGATCTACCTGGTGATGGTCGTGATCGTCGCCCAGCTGTCCGCCCGGCTGGAGCGGCGTCTCCAGCGCCACCTCGCGTGAGCAGCGGGATCTAGCCGGCCGAACGCCTCAGCAGGTCCTTGACCATGTCCAGCTCACCCAGGTGGCGATGCAGGTGGGTGATCGAGACCGAGGCCAGGAAGTTCCAGACTGGTAGGCCGCCCTTGCGGCCGACAGCGTCGTCGTGCTCTGGTCCGCTGTCCATCTCGGCCCGAAAGCCCCTGGTCAGGTACTCGGGGTGACGGGCATCATGAGCGGCGACGTCGGGAATCTCGTCGAGCATCTCCTCGTCGACGGTCCGCAACCAGGCGATCGTGTCGGCGTGAACGGCGTCCGCATAGCTCAACAATTCGCGCAGCTCGAAGCGCGCTGCAACGCCGGCGGCTTGCTCGAGCTCGAACCCAGTGCCGATGCCGGGAACGGCGAGAGCGCCGCTCGGCCAGGGCGCACGGGTGATCAGTTCCGGGACGTCGCGGATCGCAGTGTTGACGCCCCAGTCCTGGCTGCGTGCCATGTGCCACAGGAGGAAGGCGATGGGATTGACGCCCGGAAGCGGCCGGGCCACGAGCTCTTCCGCGGACAGGTCGGCTGCGGAATGATGAAGGCGCAGGTTGACAGTCTCGAGCTGCTGGACCAGCATGCCGATCGCGTTCACCATGCCAGCTTAAACGTGGCGGCCAAACTAGCGCTCGTTCGGGTGCAGTTGCGGTTGACGGTTAGAATTGGGAGCCACCTGGGGATGGAAGCTAGCAAGCTCGAGCCTGATTTCTCGATCCCTGAAGCCCAGGGCTCGACCATCCTTCGGCTCGAGGGCGTCAACAAGTGGTACCACCGGGGCACGCTGCGCCACGTGCACGTTCTTAAGGACATCAACCTCGAGGTCACACGGGGCGACGTTCTCGTCGTTATCGGTCCATCGGGTTCTGGCAAGAGCACGCTGCTGCGATGCATCAACTTCGTGTCTCCGCCCGAAACCGGAACCGTGATTTTCATGGGGCGCAGGTGGACCAAGGCCAACGTGCCGCGAATCCACCCTCTCGAGCGCATCCGCTACGAGCGAGAGCTCAATCTGCTCCGGACGCGCATCGGCATGGTTTTTCAGCACTTCAATCTCTTCCCACACATGACCGCCCTCCAGAACGTGACGCTCGGTCTGACCCGCGTCCTGAAGGTGCCCGGCAAGCAGGCACGGGAGCGAGCGATGGCTGAGCTCGAGCGCGTGGGCCTGGGAGGCAAGGCGAAAAGCTACCCTAGCCAGCTGTCGGGTGGGCAGAAGCAGCGCGTTGCCATCGCGCGGGCCCTCGCCATGAAGCCGCAGCTGATGCTGTTCGATGAGGTCACCTCGGCCCTCGACCCCGAGCTGATCGGCGGGATCCTGGAGGAGATCAAGAAGCTTGCCCTCGAAGGCATGACGATGATCGTGGTTACCCATGAGATGGGCTTCGCCCGCGAGGTTGGCGATCGGTTGATGTTCATGGACGATGGGGTCATCGTCGAACAGGGACCCGCGCGCGAGATGATCAAGAACCCGCAAAACGAGCGGACCCAGACCTTCCTGCGCGCCATCCTGTGAAACTCCAGGGCAAGGTTGCCCTCATCACCGGGGGAGCCTCAGGTCTCGGCCTGGAGGTGGCTCGTCAGATGGCCTCGGAGGGAGCTGTCCTGGTGCTCGTTGACTGGGATCAACCGAGCCTCGATGCGGCCACCGATGAAATCGCGCGGTCGGGTGGGGAGGTCCGAAGCCTGCGGGGCGATGTGTCCGACCCGGCCACGGCGTCAGCTGCGACCGAGCTGGCCAGGTCGGCGTTCGGGCGCCTGGACCTCCTGTTCAACAACGCCGGGATCGATCCGCTGCGAGCGCGCTCTGTGCTCGAGACTGAAGTGTCAGATTGGGACCGAATTCTCGATGTGAACGTAAAGTCTGCCTACCTGATGTCGCGCGCGGCCATCCCGCTCATGCGCGAAGGGGGTGGGGGATCGATCGTCAACACCGCCTCGATCGCAGGCATCAAGCCCGCCGGCGATGAGACCGCCTACAGCGTGTCGAAGGCGGCGATGGTCTCGCTAACGGGCGCTCTTGCCCTTGACTTCGCGCCGGACGGGATCCGCGCCAACTGCGTCTGCCCCGGCTACATGGAGATGGTCATGACGGACCGGCGCCGGGATCTCACCGAGGAGCAGCAGGCGGCGCGGGCCGCCGGCGCCGCGGCAACGGTTCCACTCGGCCGCCAGGGTACCTACGAGGAGGTGGCGCGAGCGGTCCTGTTCCTGGCCGGCCCCGACGCCTCCTACATCACCGGCGCGGCCCTTGTGGTCGACGGAGGCCTGCTGCTGAAGTAAGCCGCTAGGAAAGCTCCTCGATCCTTTCGATCATCCTGGCGATGCCCTGGGACAGGTCCTTAGGCGAGCTGGCGAGGCTGATCCGCACCGCCTGGCGCGCGGATTCACCGAAAGCCGTCCCAGGCGCGACCGCCACCTTCTTGCTCGACACCAGGTCGAACGCAAATGCGCGCGAGTCCAGGCCGGAGCGGCTGATGTCGGCCATGATGTAGAAGGCCCCTTTCGGCCTGCTGATCAACATGCCGGCCTCCTCCAGCAGGCCCACGCAAAGATCGCGCCGATCTCGATACGCATTGACCATTTCGTGGAGCGGCTCGCGCGGCCCGTCGAGCGCCGCCTCAGCGGCCTTCTGGCAGACGGTCGGCAGGCAGGACGAGTTGGATTCCAGGACCTTGGTGATGGTGTCGGAGATCTTGTCGTTCGCGACGACGTAGCCCACGCGCCAGCCGGTCATGGCGTAGGTCTTCGAGAACGTGAAAGCCGAGATCACGCGACCGTCTGTGCAGAACGATGCGGGGCTGGTGTGTTCCCCCTCGAGGATCACCTCGTCGTAGCACTCGTCAGACAGGAGGTACAGGTTGTGCCGAACCGCCACGTCGACGATCCTCTCCAGGAGGTCGCGTGGAAACACCGCGCCCGTGGGGTTGCACGGGCTGTTGACGATGATGAGCTTGGTTCGGGATGTTATCTGTCGTTCGATTTCTTTCGGGTCGGGCAGGAACTCGTCTTTGGGTGGGCAGGCATAGGGAACGAGCACCCCATTCGCCCAGGCGAGCATGAGGCGGTAGTTGGGCCACGCCGGGTCCGGGACGAGGACCTCATCGCCCGGCTCCATGAGTGCGGCGACAGCGCCCGCGATGCCGCCCACACCGCCGACCGAGCAGTTGATGTTGTTGACACCGGCCTTGATGCGGTTCACCTTCTCCAATTTGGTGGCGATGCGCTCACGCAGGCTCAGAAGCCCCGCAGTCGCGGTGTACTTGACCTGGCCTTTGCGTACGAACTCGATGGCCGCGTCCACAATGTGAGCCGGCGTGGGAAAGTTCGGCTCGCCAACCTCCAGCCGTATGCAACCGGGGGTGACCAGGGCGAGGTTGACGACCTCGCGGATACCGGAATGAGCAGCCTCAGCCGGGCCGGAAGCAATCGCCTGAAGGGGGTGGATGGCCATGACGCGTCTCCCGAACAACACTGTGGGCCGGCGGACGAACTTCTGACCCGGCAGCATACGGTAGACTCCTGGAAAACAAAAGTGAACGTTCGTTCGTTCGTTTCCGCCGAGCGCGCGAAGGGCGCATTAGGGAGCAAGTGACCTCATGCAGGTGAAGGACATCGCGTATGCCCGGTCCGGGGACAAGGGTGACGTCGTCAATGTCGGCGTGCTCGCCCATGACGACGCTGCGTACTCGAGGCTGCTGAAGGCCCTGACCCCGGAGCGAGTCAAAGCGCATTTCGGTGATTGGGTCCGCGGCGAGGTTGACGTATTTCCGATGCCCAACATCAACGGCTTCAACCTGCTGCTGCACAACGCTCTCGGTGGCGGCGCCACCAAGACGCTTCGCTATGACGTTACCGGCAAGGCGTTCAGCACGGCCCTTTTGCGGATGGAGCTGCCGGAGTGACCGCGGATCCCAAGCCGCGCGGCGGGCGCGTGGAGGGCACGCCTTCGGGTTCCCCGGACGATGATCTGCGCCGGCGCCAGGACATCGCCAAGGCAGGAGGCGACTCGCGCTACCACGCCAAGCTGAAGGAGCAGAACAAGCTCTTCGTCAGGGAGCGGCTGGAAAGGATCCTGGACCCGGGCTGGTCTTTCGAGGACGGACTTCTGGCCCGCCACGTAGACGGCAACCTGCCCGCCGACGCCGTGGTCACGTTGGTCGCCAACATCGGCGGCCGTCCCGTTTGCGTGATCGCCAACGACATCACGGTCAAAGCGGGCACCTGGGGCTACCGAACCTTCCAGAAGATCACGGCGATGCAGGAGCTCGCCGGCCGCACGAAGACCCCCCTGCTCTACCTCGTCGACTCCGCCGGGGCCCGAATCGACGAGCAGCGGCAGAGCTATGCCGGCCGCAAGGCGTGGGGAAACATCTTCTACAACCAGATCCAGCTGTCGGGCGTGGTTCCCCAGGTCTGCGTGCTGCTCGGCCCGTCACCCGCGGGCACTGCGTACCAGCCGGCACTGTGTGACGTCTGCATCATGGTCGAGGGCAACGCGACCGCCTACATCGGCTCTCCTCGCATGTCGGAGATGGCCACTGGCGAGAAGGTGAGCATGGAGGAGATGGGCGGCGCCGAGATGCACGCCCGCGTGAGCGGCCTCGGCGACTTCCTGTGCGCCAACGAGGACGAGGCGCTGGCTGTGGCGAAGCAATATCTCTCCTACTTCCCGGGCCACTGGTCGGACAAACCGCCGATGTCGCCGTCGCGGCCGCCGGCGGCTGGGAAGAGCATCGCCGAGATCGTGCCGGCCAGCCAGCGCGTCGCCTTCAACATGGTCGACCTCATCAAGGCGCTGGTTGACGAAGACAGCTGGCTGGAGGTCAAGAAGCTTTGGGCGCGCGAGCTCGTGACGGGCTATGCGCGATTGGGCGGGCGCCCGGTCGGAATCGTTGCCAACCAGTCGCGCCAAAAGGGCGGAGTCCTGTTCCCGGACTCATCCGACAAAGCGGCGCGGTTCATCTGGACCTGCAATGCGTTCAACATCCCGTTGCTCTTTCTGCAGGACGTCCCCGGATTCATGGTCGGCAGCCAGGTCGAGAGGGCAGGCATCATCCGGCACGGCGCCAAGATGTTGTTCGCCGTCGCGGAGGCGCGGGTGCCACGGATCGCGGTCCTGGTCCGCAAGGCTTACGGCGGGGGGTATCTCGCAATGAGCGGTTCGCCAATGGGGCCGGACGCGGTGCTCGCCCTGCCGACCGCCAAGCCGGCGCTGATGGGACCGGAAAGCGCCATCAATGCGATCTACCTGAACAAGATCAATGAGCTGCCGGAGGAAGAGCGCGCCGCGTTCATTGAAGAGAAGCGGCGCGAGTACGAGGAGGACATCGATGTCTACGAGGTCGCTTCGGATTTCTCCATCGAAGCCGTGATTCCGAGCGACGAGCTTCGCGACGAGCTGATCCGCCGCTACGAGATCTACTGCCGCAAGGACACTCCACCGCCGAACCGCAGAAACGGGGTGATGCCGGTATGAAGAAGATCCGCCTGGGCGCGGGGAGCGCTTATTGGGGCGACTTGCTCGAGCCGGCGGTGGAGCTGGCGGACAAAGGCGAGCTCGACTATCTCTGCTTCGACCACCTGTCGGAGCTCACCCTCGCCGTGCTGCAGCGTCAGAAAGCGAAGGACCCCAGCGAGGGGTACATCAAGGACATCGAGCCATGGCTCGAAGCGACTCTGCCGCAGGCGCGCAAGCAGGGCTTCAAGATCGTGACCAATGCAGGTGGCGCCAACCCGGCCGCCGCGGCTCAGAAGGTGATCGAGGTGGCCGAACGGCTCGGCCTCGGCAGGCTGAAGATCGCCGTCGTCACCGGCGATGACATCTTCCCCGACCTCGACGAGATGCGATCCGTGGGAATCAAGTTTCCAAACCTGGATACAGGCGAGCCGGACATCGACCGGATTCGCAAGGAGATCGTCGCCGCCAATGCGTACGTCGGCGGCGACTACATCGCCAAAGGCCTTGCGCAGGGTGCTGACGTCGTGGTCTGCGGGCGCGTTTCAGACACGGCGCTGTTCATCGGTCCGATGATGCACGAGTTCGGCTGGAGCTACGGTCCAGCTGACAACGACAAGATGGGGGCGGCGATCGCGATCGGCCACACGGTCGAATGTGCCGCGCTGGCGACCGGCGCTGTATCCAACCTCTGGCGTGAGGCCAAGGATCCGTGGCGGCCCGGCTACCCGATCGCGGAGGTGAGCGAGGACGCCACCGCCGTGATCAGCAAGGTCGAGGGGTCGGGGGGCATCCTCAACGAGTGGACGGTCAAGGAGCAGCTCGTCTACGAGATCGGCGATCCGAACAACTACTACATGCCCGACGGCATCGCCGATTTCACCACGATCAAGGTCCAAGAGATAGCGCCCGAGCGTGTCAAGCTCTCGAACATGACCGGCAAAGGGCTGCCGGACAAGCTCAAGGTTTGCATCGGCTACCGCGATGGGTGGGAAGGGGAAGGGTCGCTGCTCTTCAGCTGGCCCGATGCGTTCGAGAAGGCAAGGCGGGGCGAGCGGATCATCCGAGAGCGATTGAAGCTGTTGGGGGTTGAGCCGATCGAGCTGCATTTCGACTACATCGGCGTCAACGCTCTTCACGGACCGGTTGCACCTCAACCCGGGGAGATGAACGAGGTCGGTTTACGCGTTGCCGCCCGGACGAATACGAAGGAGGAAGCGGACACGGTCAAGCGGGAGTCGACTCACCTCTGGACGCTGGGCGGCATCGGGACGGGCTACCTGTCGCCCGCGCAGCCGCGGCCGTCGGTCTCACTGTGGCCGACCCTGGTGCCACGCGACCAGGTCCAGATGAAGCTGACCATGGTGGAGACCCGCGCCAGGTGAAGTTGGGCCTCGGCGTCTACAGCGCCGAATGGATCCCCTCGGAAGGCATCACGCACCACCAGGTGTACGCCAACGACCTCGAGCAGGCGCGCCTCGCGGAACGGGTCGGGCTCGATTCGATCTGGTACACGGAGCACCACTTCCTCAACTGGAATCCCAACGTGATGGGGATGTGCGCGGCGGTCGCGGCAGTGACGTCTCGCATCCAGCTGGGCCCGTCGGTAGTGCTCGGCCCTCTACACAACCCGATCAAGCTGGCCGAGGAGTGCGCCATGGTCGACGTTCTCTCGAATGGACGCCTGACGATAGGCGTCGGCCTGGGATACCGCGACGTGGAGTACGCCGGGTTCAACGTACGCCGCGCGGTGCGCGCCCCGATGACCGAAGAGCTCGTTCAGGTCATGAAGCTTGCCTGGAGGGACGAGCCAGTCACGTTTCCTGGCCGGCACTGGACCATCAACAACGTTGACGTCTATCCGAAGCCCTTACAGAAGGGTGGCCCGCCGGTGTGGATCGCCGGGTACGTCGATGCCTCAGTCGATAGGGCGGCGCGGCTGGGCGAGGGCTTCATCATGGACGGCGGCACCGATTCGAAGTCCTTCGGCGCGAGCGGTTACAACCGGGACATCTTCTGGCGCGTGAAGGACATGGTTGATCGCTACAGGGCAGCGCTGTCGAAGCATGGCAAGCGTTACGAGGACCAGGAGTTCGCGATGACTTTGGGCGGATTCATCTCCGAGGGCGGGGCCGACGACGCATGGGACCAGGTCAAGGAGGCATACATGCTCACGCGCCGCACGTATGGTTCCTGGTACGGGCTGCCACCAGCCGACTATGCCGACTGGTACCCGAGCAAGATGACCAAAGAGGAGCTCGACGCTCGACGCAGCGAGATCTGGCTCGGATCACCGGAAGAGCTGGCTGAACGGTTCCAGCGCCTTCGCGGCATCGTGGGCGATCGACTGCACGTGATGTTCAGAGTCAAGTACCCGGGCGTGCCGCACGAGCGTGTCTCGAAAGCGATTCGCCTGCTGGGCCAGGTGCGTGACCGGCTGCAGGTGGCTACCGCCGCCTAACCGCTACCGACTACCCCCTCGGCAAGGGAGACCATCCGCCCGTCGACGACCTGCCACAGGCTGACAGGTGCGTCGATCCTGTCTCCATGGGCATCGAACCGAATGCGGCCACCGATGCCTTCGAGGTCGGTCGCCGCGATGGCGTCACGGACTTCATCTCGTGTGGCCGCCCCCCCTTCGAGTGCGGCTGCGATCACAGTGACCGCGTCGTAGCACTCGACAACATAAGAAGGCGTTTCGCCGAACTCGGCCTGACAGCGCTCGACGAGACTACGAGATGTGGGTGTCGCCAGCGGATCGGCGCCGGCGTATGTATGGACACTGCCTTCGCCTGCGGATCCCGCCAGCCGCGCGATCGGGTTGTCAGGACCTCCTTCGGAACTAATCACCAGCGCGCTTATGCCTGCCGCGCGAATCGCCTTGATGAGCTTGCTGCTCTCGATCTCAGTGGCGCCGAAATCGACGATGCCCGCGCGGGCGTCTCGTATCGCTTCAATGATGTCCGAGAAGACCTCCTGCCCGACATGCATCGCGAGCACGGTCACGGCGCGGCCGGAAAGGGCCTCCAGGCGAGCGGCGAACGCCTGCACCAGAGGACGGCCGTAGTCCGTGCCATCGTGCACCGCGACGGCACGGGCGGATGAATCGTACGAGTGCGCGAACGCGGCCGCGACTGCAGCCTGACGCTCGTTATCGGCGCACAGCCGGAAGAATGTTGGCCAGCCTGCCCGGCTCAGGGCGTTGTCAGTAGAGCATTGCGTGAGCTGCGCCAGCCCCGCACTGGCGTAGACCGGTCCGGCGGCGCCGCTCGGGCCGCTGTTCTTGTGGCCGATCACCGCGACCACGGATGGATCGGCGACGAGCTCAGCCGCCACGCGGCCCGCCACCTCCTCATCCTCCTCGTCATCCACCGCCCGGACCTCCAGGTCAAGACCGCGTGCGCGAGCATCAGCGACGGCCATCTTCACGGTGCGCAGCATGGGCACGCCGACGATGGACTGTGGAGTCGTGAGCGGAGCCGCGAAGCCGATTCGAAAACGCACGTTCGTTCGTCCAGTACTTTAATCTCGACGAAGTGTCTCGCGTGTCTGCTACTTACCGTCGCCTCTTGCGGCGCGAGGTGGTGGACATTTGCCTTCTGATCTTCATCGCAGACGTGGTCACCGGCGTGCAAATTCCTGTGTTTCCGCTGTACACCACGAGCCTCGGCGCGTCACTCGCATTGCTCGGCCTCATCACCGCCGTGCTCGGGCTGAGCCGCCTCGCGAGTGCGCTGCCGATCGGCATCCTTTCGGATCGCCTCGACCGCAAGACGGTGCTGGTGGGCGGGATGGCGACGTTTGCAGTGTCCTTCGTCTTGTACGCGCTTGCCCCGAACGCCGGTTGGTTGGTCGTGCCCCGCGTGGTGCAGGCGATCGCGATGGTTGCCACCTTCCCGCTGGGGATCGCTTACATCGGCGACGTCGTCGAGAGCCGCGACCGCGGTGCCGCGATCGGCGTCTACACGGCAGCTATGGGCTCCGGCTTCGCGGTCGGGCCGCTGATCGGCAGCTGGGTGGGTTCCGTCGCCGGGTATCCCGCCGCATACCTTTCCGGGGCGGTCATCGCCGCGGCTGGCGCAGCGTTCGGCGCGGCTCGCTTGATCAGCAACAAGGTGACGCCGGTCGACGCGTCAACTGCGCTCCGCGTCGTGGACCTGCCCGCGCTCACCGCCCTGCTTCGACAGCCGGGCATGTTGATGGCCTGCGTGGCCAACATCGCCATGACGCTGTCGATGACGGGCGCGATCTTCACCTACTTCCCGGTTTATGCGCGAGGCGCCGGCATCACCACGGTGACGATCGGCACCCTCTTCGCCTGGCGCTCGATTGCTTCCGCGTCGGGCCGCATTCCGATGGGCTCGTTGTCCACGCGACTGCCCGCGCACTGGACTCTGGCCGCGGTCCTCCTGCTCGAAGCGGCGATCGACCTCGCGATCTCCCGCACCACGTCGCCGCTCGCGCTGACTGCGTTGCTGGTCCTCGAGGGAATCGGCTTCGGCGTCTTCCTCGTCTCAGGCCAGTCGGCGGTGGCCTCCGCGGCGGGGCGCACCAACCGAGGCGCCGCGATCGGCCTGTTCTGGATGGCGGGTAGCTTGGGGGACTTCTTCGGCCCGATTGGGCTCGGAGTGATCGCGCAAACGATGGGCCTGATCGCCGTCTTTCAGACCGTCGCCGCGGCGGTGGTCGTGGGCGCCTTCTTGGTGGCCGGCTTCGGCGCGCTCGCTGTTTATCGTTCCGGTCGCGCTCAGGTGCTCGAAACGACGTCCGGCCACAGTGGTCGTTGACGGAGCTCCCGCTTCATGATCTTGCCGCTCGGGTTGACGGGGATCTGGTCGAGCGGGACGAAAAGGATGCGCTTCGGCACCTTGTAGCCGGCGATCAGCGTGCGGCAGTGATCCTGAAGCTCTCGCTCGCTCAGGTGCCGGCCTGGCTTCAACGCGACCACTGCGCGAACCTCTTCGTCCCACTGGTCGCTGGCCACGCCGAGGACGGCGGCTTCAGCGACGGCCGGGTGTGTGTAGAGAGCCTGCTCGACCTCGGCCGAGTAAACGTTCTCGCCACCGCTCTTGATCATGTCCTTCAAGCGGTCATGGAACATGAAGTAGCCGTCCCGACGGGACGCCAGGTCGCCCGTGCGCAGCCAACCGTTTCTGAACACCGCGGCCGTGGCTTCCGGCCGATTGAAGTACCCCAGCATGACGTTGGGACCGCGGACGCAAATCTCTCCGGCGACCCCATCGCCAAGGTCACGACCGAGCTCGTCCTGGATCAACACGTCGTTGAGCAGCATCTCCTGGCCGATGGAGCCGTCCAGGTCGGGATCGAACATGTCCTCGGGTCGCAGCCTGGTCACGATCGGGCCGGCCTCGGTCAGCCCGTACTGGAAGTAGATCCGGGCCGCGGGCAGCACTTCGCGGACGGCTTCCTTGTCCGGCAGGCGGAAGGTCGCGCCGCCGACATACAGGCGATGGAAGGAATCCGTCCGGTGTCTTTCCCACGCGCCGCTCATCAGCATCCGGCGCACCATGTTCGGGATGAAGAAGCCGTTGGTCACGCGCTCCTGATCGATCAGGGTGGCGGCGTGCTCCTCGTCGAAATGACGCATGAAGACGCTGCAGGCGCCGATGACCAGGTGCGGTAGGAACCAGCACAAGAGCGACGCCGAGTGATACATCGGCGCGATCAGAAGCGTGATGTCGTCTGGCACCATGTCGGTGTCAACGATCTCGTCGATCGCATTGGCCATCACGTTGCGGTGCGACAGCAGCACCCCTTTCGAAACTCCGGTCGTGCCGCCGGTGTAGAGGATGACGGCGGGAGCGTCGGGAGCAACGGTCACCACCGGCATCGACGCCGGCCCGCGAAAGGCCTCGTATCCCTGGCCTTCCACGATCACGCGCCTCACCGCCGGCGCGCGTCCACTCTCAACCAGCTCCAGCAACGTGGGCGCGAACTCCTGGTCGGCGAGCGCCACCCTGGCCTGGCTGTCGTTCAGGCCGTGCTCGAGCTCCGGGCGTGACCAACGCCAGCTCAAGGGCACGGCGATCGCTCCGGCCGCCATGGCCCCCAGGATCGTTTCCGCGCTGAAGATCCCGTTGCCGCACAGGATGGCGACGGTCTCGCCTGGCTCAACCCCGGCTGCGATCAACCCCTGTGCGACCGACCACACGCGCTCGGTAAGCTGCCCGTGCGTCAGGCGCATGCCCTGGTCGACGACTGCGGGCGCCATGGGCCGGCGGGCGTGGTTGCGGCGCAGAACGTCGAGGACGGTGAGCACTCGCGAGCTCAAGAATAAACAAACTAGCGATCGCTCACCAACCAGATAGTTGACAGCGGCTGGCGTCCCAACTAAGGTCAGGCCCGTGCTCGCGTGCGCCACCAATATGGATCCCGAGCGCTCCGTCTGGTGGCAGTAACACGGCGTCGCGGCCGCTCGGTCGGCGAGAACACCGCCTACGAAATCCGCCAGGTCGCCCTTGACCTTTTCTATAAGCGCGGCTTCCAGGCCACCACGCTCCGGCACATCGCCTCCCGAGTTGGCATTCAGGTGGGCAGCCTGTACAACCACATCACTTCGAAGGGCGATCTGCTCTTCGACATCATGGAGACGGTCATGCTCGACCTGTTGGAGGACCAGCGGCAGGTCGCGCAGACCCCGGACGTGGTGGAGCGAATGCGGCTTTTGGTCTACCACCACGTAAAGTTCCATGGCGAGCGCGCCGAGGAAGTCTTCATCGGCAACAGCGAGCTACGGAGCTTGAGCCGCGGCCAGCGGACCCGGATCGTCGGCCTTCGCCACGACTACGAGCAGATGTTTCAGAACGAGCTCGAGGACGGCATCCGGCAAGGCAAGTTCCTTCCGGTGGACGTGCAGATCACGGCCTACGGCATTCTTGCCATGGCCACGTGGGTGTCCGCTTGGTACTCCGCGCGGGGCCGTCTCTCACTCGAAGAGATCGCAGAGATCTACACCGCGATGGTGCTGCGGGGCATCTGGAATCCGGCTGCCGGTCAGCTCGAAACGCATCTGCGGCGGGTCGTACGAGACAACGCCAAGCGGTCTTTGGCGGCGAGCGTAGCGGCGAAGTAGCGCCGGCTCCCCCAAATGCGTTCAGTGAAGGTCGGCGTGACGTTGAAGATGTACGACTACACCACTTACCGGCCCAAGCCACTGGCCGATATCGCGCGGCAGGCCCGCAAGGCGGAAGAGGTCGGCTTCGACTCCGTGTGGGCGATGGACCACGTCTTCATCCAGAGGCCTGGTGGTCGTGTGCTGTCGCACGAGCCATTGATCTGTCTCGCGCAGGCGGCTGCATCGACGACCCGCATCAGGCTTGGGACGCTGGTGCTGAATCAAGCCTTTCGCCATCCAGGGCACCTGGCGCGCGAGGCTTCGGCACTTGCCGACATGACCGGCGGCCGTTTCATTCTTGGGGTCGGAGCTGGATGGCACCGGCCGGAGTTCGACGCACTCGGGCTCCCGTTCGACCATCGGGTCAGCCGCCTCGAAGAGGCGTTCGAACCGCTGCAGGCGCTGCTCAAGGGCGAGCGGGTGACGGTGAAGGGCAGCTGGCTGCAGATGCAAGAAGCTTCGATAGCCGTCACCAGCCCACCGCCTCCCTTGTGGGTCGCGGCGGAGAGGCCGCGCATGCTGGCGCTCGCGGCGAAGGCGGACGGATGGAACCACGCCTATTGGGGTGGCGACGACACGACGCGATTCAGATTGGCGCTGAGCGAGCTTCGCCGGCAGCTCGATCGCATCGGGCGCGACGATGGAGAGGTCGAAGCCAGTGCGAGCATCGCCTGTGTCCCCGGGGGCTGGCGCGAGGTCGAAAGTGGCTTTCGCGAACCTGAGGTCGCCGTCGGGTCGCCGGAAAGAATCGCCGAGGTGATCCGCGATTACGCGAAAGCGGGCGCCCGGCACGTGATCCTTTCGCTTTCGCCCGATCCATATGGCGAGGTTGACCCTGAGGCTCTCGAAAGGGCCTCGACGATTCTGGACTTGTTATAGGCGGTCATTTGAATCGCCTCGGCCAGCCTGTCATCAGAAGGTCCGCGAGGGCTTTTCGTACAGCAACGTCGGCGACACACCCTGATAAGTGGTGGCACTCGGCGGCACTCAGCGAATTGGGGCCGCTATTTCTGAACGGGGCGCAGCGATCTGTTAACCACAAGGTTCAGGGTTCGAATCCCTGGTCCGGAGCCAAATCTAGATTCGAAACCTGTTTACTGTCGAGCAACGGTTGACAGCGGTACAGCAACCGTACAGCAACCGGTTGCGATCCCTAGCGCCTGCTCGTGTCGTTTTGCTCGATCGCCAGGTCTCGGTCTGATAGGTGACCCTCCCAACCGGGCTGGAGCTATGCGGCCGGCGACCGCAAGGACAAACAAATGAATCCTTGCGAGCAACGTGACGTCTAGGGCCCGCCACAGCCGTCGCCCTACTTACGTGCGTCCAGCGAGCGAGCGATTCAGTGTCTGTCGAATTCAAACTGAAATTCGCTAAATGGCGTAAACTGCGGCCATGCTTAGCCGAACCGAGGCGGTCTGGCGCCATCTCCTCGTCGGTGCGTTTGACCGGGGTATCCGGCGTAGTTCGCTCACTCAGTTGAGCGCTGAGCTGGACCTACCTGTGTCTACGATCCACAAGGCTCTCGAGCGACCTCGAGCCATCGGAGCCGTGCGCGGCAGCGCAAGCGGCCTCCGGCTATTAGATCCCAAGCGGCTCCTACTGC